>OGSL01000242.1_pt1 | contig 23085 bp, 16 predicted proteins | sample 1573881 | NCBI WGS metagenome assembly OGSL01 (sample SAMN03295838, study PRJEB24534) | human gut metagenome | isolation source: fecal sample 6 from infant 5 | host: Homo sapiens | place: USA: Pittsburgh, PA | collected 2014-07 | reverse complement strand
GTGCAAGTTTGTTGGCAGGCGCGTTTGGTGCAGCGGATGTATCTGCGCATGGTGTGTTTGTAGCGAACAGCCTGGATCAACGTGTGCTGGTTCTTGGGGAAGGACCCGGCAATAACGTCTATGATCCTGCTTGTGTACAAATGGTGGAAGGCTACGACAAGAATTTTCAACCGACTGCAGTGGATGTAGTTCGGCATGGTGATCATATTTCGTTTGCCAATACAGAAAATTTGGGTGTTACGACGACTTTCTTTGATTATGGCTACTTCACTAAAACTAAAGACGGTAAAACGGTAAATGCCCCGTTTGCGGAAGTGCCGAATGCAGTCAAAACAACACATGCGGTAAAATATAACGTGAATTATTGGAATCCGGAAGTCAAACCGGGTTATATCTACAATGTGCCGATACAAATCGTTCCGTCTGTCAACCCGTTGACGTTGCGCAAAGGCGATACCTTTGAGATTCGTGCTTACAAAGACGGCAAACCGATGGCCGATGCGCCGTTAATTAAAGACGTAATTAATGATCTGACCAATGAATCGAAAACCGATGCGAACGGTCGTGCGACAGTTACGGTGGCAGCTAACGGTTTGAATGTACTCGGCATAGAAATTGCGTATCCGACAGATGATCCTAATACACAGGTGAAATATTTCGCGTCCCTTTCCTTTATTATTGAGCCGGAATAAGCATAAAAAATTTTAATACCATTTGTAAAGATTAAAAGAAGACCTTTTTGCTACTATGTACAGTAAAAAGGTCTTCTTTTGCGTTTTTTTACATGATGAGATAAAGTGATATAGTTTGTCAAGCTTTAGTAATTTTTAGGAATACTGAAAGTTTAGACATGACCTTGAATAGTTTATTATCGATCGCTATGTTATAATGATTTTACATAGAAAAACTTTTGAGGGTGGATAGGAGACGCAGCATGGCATTTCAGTTAAAACCGAAAGAAGAAAAGTTCTTTGCATTGTTGGAAAAGCACGCAGAATTGGGTGCAAATGCAGGAAAAATTCTCTACGACTGTTTTGCAAACAAAATTGACAGTAAAGACGGACTGGAGGAAGTCCGGCGGTTAAAACGAGAAGGCGCGGAGGTTCGTTCAAAGACGATGGAGCGTTTGCAAAAAACGTTTATCACACCGATCGATCGTGAGGATATTCAATCGGTGATTGAACAGCTGGACACGGCTCTGGATGAAATTAAAGAAATCATGGACAAGATGGTTATGTATCATCCGGGCGAGCCGACTCCGGGCGCGGTTGCGATGGCACAGATCGTTGCGAAATGTATGGATGAAATTCGTAAATCGGTGTCGTATATGCGCAACCTCAAGGGTAATTATTTAAAGATTGAAGCACGCAGCATGAAAGTAAGCAATTTGGAATCACAGGGAGACGTCTACTACCATGAAGAAATGGCGAAACTCTTTACGGAATGTACGGATCCCATTCATATTATTAAATGGAAAGAAATTCTCTCGTCCATGGAAGAAGTGGTCGATGAGTGTGAAATCCTGGTCAATACTTTTCAGCGAGTCGTATTAAAATATGCATGAGCAACTACTTCTTTGGGGAGTTATTATACTTGCCATCGCATTCGACTATATCAACGGTTTTCATGATACAGCCAATGCGGTGGCAACTTCTGTGTCTACTCGCGCCATTCAACCGAAACATGCCATTATGATGGCGGCTATTTTAAACTTTTTCGGTGCTTTGGTAAGTACAGGAGTAGCCAAGACGATTGGCGGAGATATTATTTTATCACCGTCTTTTGTAAATTCAGAAGTCTTAATCGCGGCGCTGATCGGCGCCAATTTGTGGAATATTGCGAGTTGGTATTTCGGTATGCCGTCGAGTTCTTCGCACGCACTGGTTGGCGGTCTTATCGGCGCGGTTTCAGTGAGCGTCGGTTTTCAGGCGTTGGACTGGTCAGGAATCGGCACGATCTTTTTGGCGCTCGTTTTATCGCCGGTGATTGCCTTTGGCGGCGGTTTTTTTGTGATGGTTATGTTGCTATGGTTGTTTGGACGGCGTGCACCGTTTACCCTGAATCGTAAATTTCGTCGCTTGCAGCTTTTTACGGCGGCGGCGATGGCATTTTCGCATGGTTCGAACGATGCACAAAAGTCGATGGGTATTATTACTTTGGCGCTGCTTTCCGCCGGTCATCTATCGTCGTTTGAAGTACCTCTTTGGGTCAAAGTAGTGTGCGCCACGGCGATGGCGTTAGGGACGGCCGTAGGCGGTTGGAGAATTATTGCAACCGTAGGTCGGAAAGTGTTTCGCATGGAAAGTATTAACGGCTTTGCTGCGGATTTGAATTCCTCCATCGTTATTTCGTTGGCTACGATGTTGCACATGCCGGTCAGTACCACGCACGTTGTTTCGGGTTCTATTATGGGCGTCGGCTCTGCCAAACGTGTTACGGCTGTCAATTGGAATGTAGCGCGCAGCATGGTGGTGACGTGGGTTTCGACTATCCCGTTAAGCGGCTTGGTATCGGCATTTGTGTTTTGGTGTTTACGAGGATTCGGACTGTAGTCCGAATCTTTTCTATGTCGGTGTAGAGGTTTAGCGCTTACTGTTTACATGCTATAATGAGCATAGTTTTTGAAAATATTTGATTTATATAATAGGGGATTGGTAATGAGTATTGTCGAGTCATGGATGCCCTGGCTTTCCCGGTTGGAAACACCGGGATTAGTGATCTTCACCTCGCTTTTGATCGCTTTATATTTTTGGGTTACAGAAACCGATGTTGGTTTGGCGATCACCGCGCCGTGGACTATAAAAAATGACCGAGAGAGGATGGCGTTTTGCTCTCTCTATCGGCCGGGATTTCAGGCCAGTGAGCTTGGTTTGCTGGCCGCTTTTTGGCTGCTGGAAGCTGTTCTTTTAGGGTTGCAAGGTGAGTATTATCAAGTCATTTGGATCGGCGCGGGCTTGGTTGTTTTGAATCTGCTGCTGCGCTTGGGGTCTGCTTGGCGCAACGCGAAAGCGATTAAGGGCGCACGTGCAATACGTTTTGTGCATGCGTTGGTCTCGGTTGCTACTGTGATTTATCTGATTACCGTCGGGTTCTCCGTTCTTTTAAATATCGGTATGGGGGCGGTCACGGTCGGCATGTTTTTTTGGTCGCCGATCGGAGTGGTTTGCGGTATTTGGGCTGTACTGGCCTGTACCTCCCACGGTGCGCTTTATGCAGCTTGGAAAACGACGAATCCGCTGCGCGAGAGATGTCGCGCTTTGGCATTGGTGATTCTGTTTATGCATATTCTCCTGTCCATTATCTTACTGTTGGCGATATATATGCTTGTGATTTTGCCGACACAGGTGAAACCGATTTTTATTGGCGGTGGTTTGGCTTCCATTCTGATTTATGTTGTAATGTACGTGACAGCGCGTAAGCGTCATGTAGGCGCGGCATATTTCATGGGATATTTTGGCGCAATCGCGGCATTTACCATGTACCAGCTGGTATTTTATATGATTATGCAGGGAACCGTGTTGCCCGGCGGCTGGGGTCAGGTTGCGAACCGTTTACCGACGTTATTTTGGCCGGCAGTGGCAGTTGCCGTCTGCGGCGCGATTATAGCGTTGGTGTATAAGTGGACTCGTCCCGTCATTGAGTTGCCGCGCACCATAGGATGGAAGCAGAACGAAAACAGGGATAAGGGGTAAAACTTTATTTTTCTGAAATCTATGCTATAATGTAATTGTACAGTGTTTACTGTACCCTGATTTCAGGGCTCTATTGATGATATTTTCCCTGATTATCAATAGAGCGTCGGTATTCTTCTCCTCTATGAATACCGGCTAAAAAAGGTGACTGCGGTCACCTTTTTTTATTGCTTGATTTTCTGTCATGCTTTTTGACGTAAAACTGTATATTGATGTATGACAAAAAGAAATTTATCATGATTTATATCAATGTAAAGGAGGGTTTATGGAGGGGAAAATGGTTGAGTTGTCGGTACCAAGTTGTCTTACCGTACATGATCTGAGCCTGATGGGGCGTTGTGCATTGTCTGTTGCCATTCCTGTCCTGGCAGCATTGGGCGTACAGTCGGTACCGCTGCCCACTGCTCTTTACAGCAATCATCTGGGGTTTGCTCATCATTATATGCTGCCGCTCGATGAAGAAATACCTAAATTTGTGAAAGCATGGGAAGTGAACGGCGTTCACTTTGATGCCTTTTATAGCGGTTTTCTGGCTAACCCCGAGCAGATTCGATTGGTACATAACCTGATTCAGCGCTATACCCATCCGGGAGATTTGATTATGATCGATCCGGCAATGGCGGATCGCGGCAAAATGTATTCCGCATTTGACCATACGATGGTGGAAGCCATGCGCAATCTATTGCGCGATGCCACAATAACAACGCCCAATTATACCGAATCCTGTTTCTTATGTGATGTGCCGTATCATACCGGACAGGTTTCAAAAGAGGAGGCTCGTCGGTTAGCGAGTGAGATTGCCACGCTGGGACCGGAAACGGTGGTGATTACATCATTACCGCAGGAAAAAGGCTACTTGGCCAACTATTTGTATGATCAAAGTACGCACACGGAGGCGTGGTTTACCTTTGCTGAAATCCCGTTACCCGTGGTAGGAACGGGCGATTTATTTGCATCCGCGCTAGTCGGCTTGCGACTTAAAGGAGTGCCGTGGGCCGAGGCTGTACAAATCGCAGGGCAGTTTGTGACGAATGGAATTAAAAGATTGCAGGAAGCCGAAACAAAAATTGAAAGCGGTGTGCCGTTTGAATTGGAATTGCCACATTTGTGGCAGGAAGGTGAAAAATATGCAAAATAGCAATACTATAGAAAAGCGAAGTCAATCGACAAGACAACTGGTATACATGGGAGTCGCCATCGCGCTTTGCGTGGTGGCAACGATGGTGCTTATCCCCATGCCGGGTGGCGCCATGGTTCATATGGGCAGTGCGGCACTTTACATTATCGGAATCGTTTTCGGTCGCTGGGTAGGTGCGGTTGGTGGCGGTATCGGCTCAATGATCTTTGATGCTATCGTGGGATTGACCGGATATACGCCGTTTTCGCTCGTTATTAAAGGCGTGGCGGGTTACCTCGTCGGTTACTTCGGACACACTCCGAATCGTCGACCTAGCTACGGACGGGTGTTGATTGCAACGTTGATCGCATCGCTCTGGACTTTGGTGGGATATATTGTTGCATGGTGGGCTGTTATCGGCAGCTGGCAGGCGGCGATTGCGAATATTCCGTTTTCTCTCATGACATCCGCATTGGGGATTGTCGTGGCGTTAGCGGTAGGCCCGAAATTGTATGAATTGATTCACAAGAGAAAATAAAAAAGAGAAAGCGTTCTGCTTTCTCTTTTTTATTTTAGACAGAGTCTTTATTAATAACCGGTTTCATACGATTCGGTGATCGTTATGTTATTCCATGAGTTACCACGAACAAAAAGCAGAGGCAGCTACCCAACGAACGGACTTTCACCGTCTTAGTGGAATAGCTGCCTCTAATATCATTATTGTACACGATTTATTGAAGGGTGTCAAGGGGCGCATGTTTCCAAGAGGCCCGGCACGGTTCTCCGCATTCGTTTGCGCAGTTCAGTACAGAGGCTATCGGTATCGGGGAAGGAGTTCAGGTGCATGGCTGGGGATTGTATTTTGTGCAAGGAGTTGTGTTAGTCGGCAACACGGGGAAGGACCGGTATGCTGACAGTAATCTTCTGTGCACGGGCGAAAAATCATTGCCGTGACGGTGTTAATGCACGAAAGAGAAAGAGCAAGCGATACGATTGTGAATGACGTTCTGACGGGAGAAGTATCAAGTAACGCAGAACATAAGAAGATCTGCTTTTACTGCAAGTCGTTTGCGCCGCATAACGTTTTTCGTATCAGCGCCGATTGCGCAATGCGAAAAATGGGGAGAGTAACACCGATGCGTCGGCTTTTCATTTTTTATATACACTGATGAAAATTTGAAAAATTTGGTTTTCCGGTTATTTACAAATGTCGAATACGTTTATGTTAATCCCTGCATGCAAATGGCAACGGAGTGATTGTAATAACATATGCAATGATAAAATATTTCACCTTTTTATATCTAAATTTTGTATAATAATATAAAATGTTTGAGAAATGGGGAAGAATATGACTTTACCTGCAAAGCACCACTTTGTGTTGGGGACGGCATTTCATGCACCCGTTTGGGGAGAAGTGGAAGTGCTCGCCGATGCGCTTTTTGAAATCAATGCGGCGGGCACATTGGAACGTGTACTGCTGCCTCGGGATGCGGACTATGCGAAAGCGGTAGACGATGCACGCGCGAATGGCGAACTGGAAGAGTTATCCGCCACGCAATATTTGTTGCCGGGATTTGTCGATCTGCATATTCACGCGCCGCAATGGGAAAATATAGGTAACGCATTGCATGTCCCGTTGGAGGATTGGCTGCAGAAATACACGTTCCCTCTCGAACAGTCACTTACCGATGGAGAAAAAGCGGCGCCGGTATTTGCGGATCTTGTCATGCGCAGCTTGGCAAACGGTACGACGACTGCACTGTACTACGGTACGCAAAATGTGGACGCGACGGTGTTGCTCGGTGAAGTATGCCAAACGCTGGGCCAACGCGCGGCATTCGGTAAAGTGGTAATGGACAATCCCGAGCAATGCCCGGATTACTACCGTGACGCATCCGCGGACGCGGGAATTGCCGGCGCGGAAGAGACGATTGAGCGCATCACGGCGCTTACGGATGAGCGGCAATTACTGACGCCTGTTATTACGCCTCGTTTTGTACCTTCGTGTACGCCGGCAGCGCTGAAAGGACTCGGAGAATTGGCGGAGCGGTACCCGATTCCGATTCAAACTCATTTGTCGGAATCGGACTGGCAGGCCGGTTATGCGCACGAGCACTTCGGTACATCGGATGCGGAGGTTTTGGACTCTTTTGGTCTTTTAACAAATCGTGCAGTGATGGGGCATGCGACGCAATTGACGGAAACTGAGGCGGAATTGGTCGCCCAACGCGGTTCGACAATTTCCCATTGCCCGATTTCCAATGCGTTTTTCGGCAATGCCGTATATCCGGTTCGCCGTCGACATGCGCAAGGGGTCAAAGCGGGTTTGGGCACGGATGTGTCCGGCGGTTTTGCACCGTCGATTTATGCGAATATTCGCCAGGCGATTATCTCCAGTCGTATGCTGGAAGACGGTGTTGACGCGAATCTTCCCGCCGCGGGTCGCGGTGTGGCGGAGTCACGCATTGATTTTCGCCATGCGTTTTATATGGCGACGACGGCGGGCGGCGAAGCATTGCATCAACGTATCGGTCTGTTTTTACCGGGATATCATTGGGATGTGCAGCTGATCGATGTGGCCGCCCCCCATTCCGATATTGTTTTGTATAGCGAGGACGATACACAGTCTGTCTTGCAGAAAATTTTATTTACCGCCAACCGTGCCAATATTGCTAAAGTATGGGTGCAGGGACAATTGGTGTCAGGTCGTTAAGGAGAATTCATGGAGTCAGCGAAGAATTTGCAGGAAACACAGTACGAAGGACATTTGATTGTTGCGCCGAATGAAAAATTACCCTGGAATAAAATTATTTTTCTCGGTTTGCAACACGTGTTGGCGATGGATGTGTACGTAGTACCGTTTGTCATCGCGTCGATTTTAAGCTTGGGGGTAGCGGAAGCATCGATCTTAATCCAGGCGACATTCTTGGCGGCGGGGATTGCAACGATCATTCAGGCGCATTTCTGCATGCGCTTACCGATCGCGCAAGGCCCGAGCTATGTGCCGATCGGCGCTATTGTCGGGGTAACGATGGCAGCCGGAGGCGGATTTTTAGGGCTGAATGAAGTGTTCGGTTCAACGATGGTGGCCTCGCTGATGTTGGTCGTGCTCGGTTTGACCGGTGTGTTCCGTAAACTGATCAATGTGTTGGTGCCGCGTCTGGTGGGCGGTACGATTATTTTAATCATCGGGTTGTCGTTGCTGCCGGTGGCGCTGGATTCAAATATCTACGCGATTTACGGAACGGAAACCGTGACACAGAATATTTTACTGGCGTTGGTTTCGGTTGTGACCTTGATCTTCTGCGTGACCTTGGGTATACACATAGGTAAAAAAGGGAATTGGCTGCGAACCGGTGCCGTCATTTTTGCACTGGCTGCGGGAAGTGTTGCAGCGCAGTTGATGGGGCGTTTCCAATGGGAAAGCGTAGCGGCGGCCGGTTGGCTCGCGCGGCCGCATTTGGCATTTATCGATTACATGCCGAGCTTTACGCCATCGGCTATTTTAACGATGATTTTCGTATTCTTCGTGTTGATGGCGGAAACAACCGGTACCTGGTTCGCGATCGGATCGGTAATTAATGAAGACGTGACACCGAAACAGGTTGATCGCGGTGTGGTCGGTGAAGGCCTCGGCTGTTTGGTATCGAGCCTCGTCGGTTCGACCCCGGTCACCGGTTATTCGACCAATGCCGGTCTGATTTCCATCACCGGTGTCGCCAGCCGGTACGCGTTTTACGGCGCCGGCGCGTGGTTAATGATGTTTGGCTTGTCCGGCAAATTGGCAACATTAATTGCGTCTATTCCGGCACCGGTAATCGGCGGTGTGTTCGTGGTCGTTTGCGCGATTATCTCCCTTTCGGGAATTCGTATTTTGAAACAGGAGCGGCTTACCGAACGCAACATGTTTGTCATCGGCGTCCCGATGGTTATTTCGTTGGCGTTGTATTTACTGCCGAAAGACTACATGGCAACGCTGCCTGAGCTGCTGCAATATGTACTTGGGTCGACCGTGGCATCGGCGGCCATTGTGGCAATCGTTTTAAATTTGATTTTGCCGCAGGAGGACTGATCATAAAAACGGACTCGCAAGAGTCCGTTTTTTTGTATAATAGGGAAAGGAGGTAACTATGCATTGGCAAGATCCGGTAACGGTCATCAAAGGCATCGGTAAAGCCGCAGAACAACGCTTAGCTGTGCTTGGCATACATACCGTGGGCGATTTGCTGCAATATTACCCGCGCGCCTATCGTGATTATTCGCAAGTAGTGCCGATCCGTGCTCTGGCGGACGGTGCTGACGTGACTGTAGCAGGGGTTATCACGAAAGTGCAGGAACGACGGCCGCGCCCGCGCTTGTCGATTTTAAATGTGATCGTAAACGATGACAGCGGCAATCTCGAACTGGTTTATTTCAACCAGCCGTTTAAACGAAAGCTGTTTCATGAGGGCGATCGGATTATCGCTTTCGGACGCATTAAAGCGGGCTATGGTAAATATCAAATGAATTCGCCCGAGGTGGTGTTTCCCGACGAATGGACCGCGGTTGAAGGTAAGTTGCAACCGGTCTATGGATTGACAGAAGGCATCCGGCCGGCAAGTCTGGAGCGTTGGATCCAAACGGCATTGGTTGCGGTAAAAGATATTCCCGAGACGTTACCGGTGGATGTGCGTCAGCAGCTCGGCCTGCGTTCGCGAGCTGAGGTGACGCGCCTTGCGCATCAATCGCCGGATCAGGAAACAGCGACCGCGGTGCGTCAGGAATTGGCTTTTGAAGAACTTTTCTTTTTGCAACTTGGCGTTTTACGGTTGCGCGCGCAGCGCGAGATAGGGGCTGTCGGCATCAAATGCGCACCGAACGGCAATCTTTTTCGACAGCTGATGCATACCTTACCGTACCGTTTGACCGGCGACCAACAAAAGGCGTTGGCGGATATTTGCGATGACATGGAAGGTATCGTGCCGATGCGGCGTTTACTGCAGGGCGATGTCGGCAGCGGTAAAACGGTGGTGGCGGCGCTTGCGATGACGAAAGCGGCGGAAAACGGGTACCAGTCGCTTTTGATGGCGCCGACGGAAATTCTCGCGAATCAGCACTATGAAACGCTGCAGCCTCTCTTAGCACCGCTTGGCATTCGCGTTGTTAATTTGACGGGGAAAACCAATAAAAGTGAGCGGGAAGATATTCTTGCCGGACTGCTTGACGGTAGCATAACGGTATGTATCGGTACGCATGCACTTTTAGGAGAAGACGTGGAATTGAAGGCCCTGGGCCTGGTCGTAACGGATGAGCAACACCGCTTCGGTGTACGGCAACGCATGCGCTTGGAAGAAAAAGGGAGCGCACCGCATATCTTGGTAATGACCGCGACACCGATTCCGCGTACGTTGGCCTTGTCCGTATATGGCGATTTGGATATATCTCTTATTCGTGAAATGCCTCCGGGCCGCAAGCCGGTTCAGACTTTTGCGGTGAACCGTTCGTATATGCCGCGAATTTTGCGTTTTTTGGAGAAAGAAATGACGCGGGGACACCAAGTCTATGTTGTCTGTCCGCTTGTCGAAGAATCCGAAAAGATGGATTTAAAGGCTGCTGTGGAGGTGTACGAAGAGCTGAAAAAGCGATTTCATGAATTCGGCGTCGGTCTGGTTTACGGCGGATTAAAAGCGGATGCCAAACAGGCGGTGATGACCGCTTTTGCCAAGCGCCAATACCATTTGTTGGTCGCCACCAGCGTGGTGGAGGTCGGCGTAAATGTGCCGAATGCGACGGTCATGCTCGTGGAAGGGGCAGAACGTTTCGGTTTAGCGCAACTGCACCAGCTGCGCGGTCGTGTCGGCCGCGGCAACGCACAGGCATATTGCATTTTGGTAAGCGACAGCCAAACCGAACTGGCGCAGGAGCGCTTGCGTTACATGACCGAAATTCAGGACGGTTTTACGTTGGCGGAAAAAGATTTACTGCTGCGCGGCGCGGGAGAACTTTTCGGATATCGACAGCATGGTTTGCCGGATCTTAAAGTGGCGGATCCCATTCACGACTTACCGCTCTTGGTGAAAGCACGTGAAATGGCGGGAAGCTATGCTCAAACAACCGATCCTGTATTGCTTGGCGAATTACAAAAACGGTTCGGGAAAGCATTTCTTGCATTGTTGCCGCATTAAAAAAAGACGCTTAAGCGTCTTTTTTTTGTGCGGCTTGCCAATCGGCGAGCATGGTATGAATATCCGGCTTGGAGCAGGAATTTAGCGGCAACTCTACATATTGCAGCCAATAACGCGGCCGCTCGATTGATGGCAAACTTAGCGCCATTTTTCGCAATGCGGAAAGGGGCTGCTTTTGTTCGACCACCACAGCGGCGGCCGGCACTTCACCGCGCTTCGTATCGGGCACGGCAAATACGGTGACATCTTTGATCAAGGGCGTTTCACGTAATGCGTCCTCGACTTTAGCGACGGAGATTTTACGTCCGGCGCAATTAATCACCGCATTGGAGCGACCGGTAAAGCGAATGTTGCCGCGCGGCGTCCATGTACCGGTATCGCCGAGGGTCATTTCGTGATCGCTGCCGATAACGCCAAAAGGAGTCGTTACGTAAATCGACGCATCCTTAATTCTGACCCTGACCTGCGGAAACGGTTTACCGACGATACCCGGCTCCCGATCCCACTCGTCAATGTGGCAATAGGTAATATAATTCAGCTCACCGGCGCCGTAATATAACGTAATCAGCGCCTGCGGGAAATGATTTTGCAACGCGGCGGAAAGCTCTTTGCCCAACGACTGCGAGCCGGTAAAAACAGCACGCATAGCGGGCGCAATATCCGTTTTTGCCGCGCGCAGGATCTGACGCAACTTTACCGGCAAGAGATACAGCGTGTTGATGGATTCCTCTTGGAAAATTTGCCACCAGCGGCGCGGTGCATACGCGGAAATCGTACGGGCAAACCCGCCGGCCCAAAACACACAGGCAAACGAGTTGAAATTCCCGGTAAAGCTGAATGAGCCATGAAAAAATAAGCGGGATTCTTCGTTAATTCCAAAAATTTTATTTTGAATGGGGAAATAGTCTGTCCAGCTGTGTTCTTCCCGCCAAAAAAGTTTGGGCAAACCCGTACTGCCGGACGACAGAATACCGAATTCCGCCGCGGCCGGAATATTTGTCACGTTAGATGGGCCGATGGTACCGTCGAAAAGGCAGAGACCATTTGACTCGGCAATGTTTCGAACATCTTCCGCCGGCAAATCGGGGTGGCAAAGGACCGGGCGTAAACCGGCTTTGCGTGACGCCAGAAAAAGCAGGCACTGGTGCGCGGGATCCGCTTCTTGAATAAGGACGCCGCTGCCGGACGAAAACGGTAAATTTGCGGCAAGCGCGTCGATTTCATGAAGCAATTCGGCATAAGTATACCTTTTTTCATCGACTTGCAGTGCTATTTTTTCCGGACATGCTTTAGCCCAGTGGCGGAGGCGGTGAATAAAATTACTCATGGCAACGCTCCACGATTATGGCGCAACCTGTGCCGCCGGCGCCGGCGATCGCACACAATCCGTAACGACCTTCGATAGCATGCAGGCGGGCCAGCAAGTGGGTCAAAATGATTGCCCCCGAGGCACCGTATGGATGACCGTAGGCCAACGCGCCGCCGAGCGGATTATACCGATCGACAAGTTGCGGATACGAACGCGCAAAGAGATAATCGATGATTGCAAACGCCTCATTCCATTCGATTGTATCCATATCGTCCATTTGCAGATGAGCCGCTTGCAACGCTAATGTACTGACGTGTTTTACACCGAGCGGAGACAGTAAAGGATCACTGGCGCCTTGCGCGACCGCAATGATTTTGGCAAGCGGTCGTAAGCGGTACCGTTCAATTGCTTCTTGACCGGCGAGCATGGCAAACGCAGCCCCGTCATGAATCAGGCAGGCATTGCCGGCTGTAATGTGTGTACCCGGACCTAAGAGCAACGGTAAACGCTGCAGAAGTTGCAAACGCATGCGCGGTCGTAAACATTCATCGCTCGCCAATTCGGGCACCGATACGAGCCAATCCTTTAACGTATCCGTTTTGGCATTGGCCAATGCGCGTTGGTGGCTTTGCAATGCCAATTCATCCAGTTCTTCGCGTGTCGCGCCGAGCGTTTGTACCGCTCGTTCGGCACCGCGAAGCATCGCGTCGGCAGCGATTTCACCGGGAGAAAATTGCGCCGTCTTGTAAGAACCTTGGCGTTCATCATTCGGTGCATAAGTGCGAAGCGGTTGTAACGACGCGCTCTCCATACCGCCGGCAATAATGATCTCATGAATACCCGCGGCAATTTGCGCATAGCCGGTACTAATGGCGGCCAAAGCGGAGGCGCATTGCATATCGAGCGTCCACGCGGGTATGCTTTCGGGAAGTTCACTATAAAGCGCGCCAAGCCGCGTGAGGTTCCCGCCGGTGCCGACTGCATTGCCGCCGATGATCGCATCGACATGCGGTCGATTGGTATTATTCCACAGTTTTGTCATTACGGCCGCAGCTAATTTTTCCGGGGGGGTATAGCGAAGACTGCCGCCGGAAACGCCAATCGGCGTACGGCGGCAGTCGACAAGATAAACTTCTCGCATCTTATACTCGAATCTTCAAGGCAATGAAAGCGGCGACAATGGTTTTTAAAATATCGCCCGGAATGAAAGGTAACGCACCTGCTACGATGGCCGGCCAGAGCCCCATATGCAGTACGATCATCATGCCGAGCACACCGCCGATATAAGTAATCGGAATACCAATGAAGACGCCCGCCGCCACGTAGCGCCAGAACGAACGTACTTTACCTTTAAACAAGCTGACCAACGGATACGCAACCATAAATGCAAAAATGAAACCGCCGGTCGGACCAAATACCTTACCTAAACCGCCAACACCGCCGGTGAAGACGGGCAATCCAGCCGCACCGCACAAAGTATAAACGACGCAAACAATCAACGCTTGCTTCGGCGGCAATAAAAAAGCAGTCAAGTTAAAGACCAAGGTTGTCATGGTAATCATGGCGGGGGTAAACGGTAAGGGAACGGCAATGAAGGCGGCTACAAACAGAAGCGCGACCAGCAAGGCCATCTTGGTTAAATCACGTGCTGTTAAAGAACTCATTTTGCCACTCCTTTTTAAATGATAGTGTAAAGGCAAGTCCGAATGCTGTATACGCTTGTACCATACCGCCGTCGGTTGTTAAATAAATAAGAGTATTGCTTTTTACGGCATGGTGGAAACGCATGTCGCAGGAAACTACATCGCGGTGCCCTTGAAGCCAGGCGGTCAACATCTGATACCCCGGTACCACCGGACAATCTCCCTGATGGATTGGATTTCGATCATCCATAGCGGTGACAAACGCATGTACTTCATCGACGCTAAACGAGCGCCAAGGCAAAGCGTTTTGCGGAATCGCCTCCGTGTGTTCCGCGTGCGGATGCGGTGCACCGGCAAGCAAGGTCATCACGAGCGTACCTGTCGCATTGCTGACCGTGACGGTAGCGGCGTTACGGCGCGTGCGAACCTCGGCATGAGAAGCGGCCGGCGTCAGCATCAGACGCAAACGACCGATCACAACCTCCGCGGTAAGACTGGTTTCCAAACGGCAAGCTGTTTTATACAATGAGTGCATACAGAGCTCCTTTACGTGAGATATTATAACGAAGATTATGCAAATAGTCAACAAATAAAAATTTAATAGTTTACAATAAAGCTAATCCGTGACGCGTATGCATTGGCTAAAAGTTTGCGTGTTATAATAACGGTAAACAAGCGAAACGAATGACGGGAGGTAAACATGCTTACACTACAATATCAGGGGCAGACTTTGAAAGTACCTAAAGGCACCACCGTGGGGACAGTCTGGGAAAGCGTTAAGGAAACAGCTCCGGACGCAGTATTCGCATTGGTGGACGGGCAGACGCTCGATTTCACGACTGCTTTGGAAAATAACGCCGTCATCAGTTTCGAGACATTGCAATCCGCTATCGGCAATCGTGCGTATAAGCGGACTTTAATTATGCTGATGTCTATGGCTGTTCGTGAATTGTATCCGGATGCCAGAGTGCAGATTGAACATTCTCTCGGACGAGCTTTGTACGGGCAGGTCATTCAGAATCGACCGACGACGCTTTTGCAAATACAAAAGATTGAAGATCGGATGCATGAAATTGTGCAGGAAGGACGACCGATCATTAAACAGACGGAAAGTAAAGAGGAAGCGATCGCCTATTGTCGAAAAGTGGGGCGTTTGCGTGCAGTGGAACGTTTGCAGGAACTGCGTCCGGAACGGATTTACCTCTATCGTTGCGGCGATTATGTTGATTTTTACTTCGGCCCGCTATTGCAGGATATGAACCGGGTAAATGTGTTTGACATCGTCCATTACGCGCCCGGATTTTTATTGCGTTTTCCCAGCATTTATTCGGCGCACACTTTGCCTGAGTATGTGGAATTGCGTGAGTTTTCACGCGTCTTTTTTGAAGCGACGAGCTGGAGCGAACAGGTGGGTTGTCGCTATGTAGTGGATTTAAATCGCGCGATTGCCGACGGTCGCATCAAAGATATTATTGCCATGGCGGAAGCATTGCATGAAAAACAGCTGGCGCAAATTGCCGACCGTGTCGCCGAAAGTCGACCCGGTATTCGCTTAATTACTATCGCCGGACCGTCTTCGGCGGGAAAAACGACCACTATGAGGCGGCTGATGGTGCAAATGCAGGTCAACGGCATTCAGCCGGTAATGATTTCTCTGGACGATTATTATTATAGTTTGGATGATCGTCCTCGGACAGGTGATGACGAGATCGATCATGAATCCGTTGACGCGTTGGATACGGCGCTTTTGGAACGGCAGTTGACGGCTCTTTTAGCAGGTGAGTCCGTAAAGCTTTCCCGCTATAATTTTGTGCACGGTAAGCAATATTTTGCGGAGCGGGAAACCACTTTGCGCCTTGATCAGCCGATTATTTTGGAAGGACTGCATGCGCTGAATCCGAGCGTTTCGCGTGCCGTACCTGCGTACCAGAGACTGCATCTTTACCTGGGCGCGTTGACGCAGTTGACCATCAGCGATCACAATCGAATTTCCACTACGGATACACGTTTATTGCGTCGTATGGTCCGTGACAATCAGTTTCGTGCGCACAGCGCGGAAGAGACGCTGAAAATTTGGCATAATGTACGATTTGGCGAAGAATCCTATGTTTTTCCTTTCCAGGAAGAAGCGGATATTATTTTCAATACGGCGCTGCTGTATGAGCTTCCGGTGCTTAAGGTATTGGCAGAGCCGCTTTTAAAAGCGATTCCGAACACTTCACCGGTAGCCAATGAAGCGCATCGTTTATTGGAGTTTTTAAGTATTTTTCAACCATTGAATCCGGCGATGGTACCGTCGAATTCAATTCTACGTGAATTTATCGGTACGGCGGGACATGATCAATGTGTACCGCGGACATTGATGGTGTGACCGGTATAGGAGAGGAGGCGACCATGACACCTTTTGTACATCTGCATACGCACACGGAGTACAGTTTGTTTGATGGGATCAGTCGCATCAAAGACTTGGTCGCTTACGTCAAAGAACTTGGTCAGGAGGCGCTGGCCATCACCGACCATGGCGTTATGTACGGTGCAGTTTATTTGTATAAAGAAACCTTAAAGCAGGGGATCAAGCCGATTATTGGGTGTGAAGTATACGTGACCGAGCGGGAGCTCGGTGCGCAGGATTTAGGCGGCAAAGAGAAGCTGCGTCATCTGATTTTGTTGGCGGAAACCAATGAAGGTTATCGTAACTTGTCAAAGCTCGATACGATAGCCAACACGGTCGGATATTGGCGTAAACCTCGTGTGAACCGCGCAGCGATTGCACAATATGCCGACGGCTTGATTGCGCTGTCCGCATGCATTAACGGTGAGTTGCCGCAAGCATTGCTGGCCGGCGACGAAGCAAAGGCACGGGAAATCATCGAATGGTATATTCAAACATTCGGTCGTGAAAATTATTTTATTGAATTACAGGATCACGGATTACCGGAAGAAAAAGCCGTACGTGAACCGTTGATCGCATTGGCACGGGAGTACGGAGTCGGTCTAGTGGCGACCAATGATTTCCACTATATTCGACGGGAAGATGCCGGTGCCCAAAACGTGCGCCTTTGTATTTCTACTGGACAGACGTTAGATAATCAGACATTTAAGTTTGCCAATGACGAGTACTATTGTAAGTCCGGCGATGAGATGGCGTCGCTTTTTTCCGACGTTCCCGAAGCTCTCAGCAATACGGTGGCTATCGCGGAGCGTTGCCAAGTCGATTTTATATTCGGTGAGCATCACTTGCCCGCGTTCCAGGTGCCGGAAGGATTTATCGCGCAAACATATCTGCGCAAATTATGTGAAGAAGCACTTCCAAAGCGTTATGACGTCATCAGAAATGAAGTCAGAGAACGGTTGGAATATGAACTTGGAATCATTGAAAGCATGGGGTTCAGTGACTACTTTTTGATTGTCATGGACTTTATTGCTTATGCGCGATCGCAGGATATTGCTGTAGGTCCGGGGCGTGGCTCGGCGGCGGGCAGTATCGTCGCTTACTTATTGGGTATTACCAATCTTGATCCGTTGGCACACGGGCTGCTGTTTGAACGCTTTTTGAATCCGGAACGTATCAGTATGCCGGATATTGATACCGATATCGGATATAAAGGCCGTGCGGATGTCATCGACTACTTGGCGCGCAAATATGGCTCCGAGCATGTCGCACAAATCATCACGTTCGGCACGATGGCGGCTAAAGCGGTCGTTCGTGATGTCGGGCGTGTCATGAATTTGCCCTACCCCGATGTTGATCGCATCGCGAAGATGATACCCGGTGGACCGGGCGTGACGCTTGCAGATACGTTGGAAAGCGTGAAGGAATTTCGGACAGCTTATGACAGTGAGCCGCAAATTCATCAGCTCATCGATTATGCGTTGGCATTGGAAGGATTAAGCCGTCATGCCGGCACGCACGCGGCGGGTATTGTGATCAGTAAAGATCCGGTCGCTGAACATGTGCCGTTGCAAAAGTCTGCAGATGATTATTTGCAGACGCAGTATGAAAAAGATACCGTGGAAGAGCTTGGCTTATTAAAGATGGATCTCTTGGGCTTACGTAACTTGACTGTGATCCAGGAAACCGTTGAGTTGATTCGAAATAATCGGGGCATCACCGTGGATGTGGATCATTTACCCGAGACCGATGCCGAAACCTGCGCGATGCTTTGCGAAGGCGATACCGTCGGCGTGTTCCAATCGGAATCATCCGGGTTTACGGCGCTTTTAAAGCAATTACGGCCGGAAGGGTTTGTCGATTTGATTCCGATGGTGGCGTTGTATCGTCCGGGACCGCTCGGCAGCGGGATGGCGGAAGATTTTATTCGCCGCCGTCACGGCGATGCGCAGGTGGAATATCTGCATCCGTTATTGGAACCGATTTTGAAAGAAACATTCGGCGTTATTTTATATCAAGAACAAGTGATGCAAATTTCGTCTGTCCTTGGCGGCTTTACTCTCGGTGAAGCGGACTTGCTGCGTCGTGCGATGGGCAAAAAGAAAGAAGACGTCTTGATGGCGCAGCGCGATAAATTTTTAGCGGGAGCGGAACAAAAAGGCATCCCTACCATGATCGCTAATCATGTTTTCGATCAGATGGTGTATTTTGCCGGTTACGGTTTTAATAAATCACACTCCGCCTGCTATGGATTGATTGCCTGGCAGACCGCTTATTTGAAAGCACATTATCGGCCGGAATTTATGGCGGCGATGATGTCGAGTTATAAAGAAAACAGTGACAAATTAAGCCATTATATTGCCGACTGCCGCCTGCACGGTATTCGTGTTTTGGGGCCGGATATTAATCAAAGTGCGGTCGATTTTACGGTGGAAGAAGAAGCCATTCGCTTCGGCCTTTCCGCGGTCAAAAATGTGGGCGACGGTTTGGCGGAAGCAATCGTCAAAGCGCGCGAAACTATTTTGCAGGAAGAAAAGGCGCAGGGCGACACACCGATCGGTTTTCGCTCGTTGATTGACTTGGCGGAGCATGTTGCGGTCAATAAACGCGCTGTCGAATCCCTGGTTCGGGCCGGCGCCATGGATCATTTGGCAGATGCAGAAGGAATTCATCGCGCTCAAATTTATGAAGCAGTGCCGGATGCGATTCGGATCGGCGCAACAGAGCGGGAAAACGCCAATTCATTGCAAACAGGATTGTTTGACGACATTCCGTTAGCTGTACCGACATTGACCTATCCCGATGTGCCTTCCTGGGATCTTGCGACGCTCTTGGCCGGCGAAAAAGAAACGCTCGGTTTTTACGTGAGCGGTCATCCTCTTTCGCCCTATGAAGAAACTTTACGTAAGGCGACGTCCATTTATGAATTGCGCGAAAACGGTGAAGTGTATGATCAGAGAAAAGTATGGATTGGTGGCACAGTAACGGGTTTGCGTCGACTGTTGACGAAACGCAATGAGCAAATGGGCTTTGCCACGGTAGAAGACTTCGGGGCTAATATCGAAGTCGTGGTTTTCCCTAATCTTTGGGAAGACGTCGCGGCATTGTTAGCGGTGGACGCAGCTGTTTTAATCGAAGGTCGGACGCAAGCCAATGAGCGCGAAACGAAAATTATTGCGCAGGCGGTGTATCCTCTGGAGCTGGTCGCTAATCAAACTGTCGTAGTACCGGAATGGGACACCATGAAAACCGCCGCGCTGCCTTATGAAGCGCAGTCAACGACAGCCACCTCGAATGCACCGGTCTCGGAAGTGCCCTTTGCGGACGATAGGGTGCCTAAGGCAATTGATTTGCACATTGATGCGGCGCATGAAGGTGTTTCGGTGAGCCAAGCGTTGGCAACGATTTTAACGACGCATCACGGAACGATACCGGTTACGTTAATTGTGGAACGAACCGGTCTGACGGTACTCATGAATGAAGCGTACTATATTGATGGCAGTCGTGAAGTCATTACGCAATTGCAAGCTCTTTTGGGAAACACCAAGGTTGGAATAAAGGAGGCTTAAATGCAGATTTTAGTGTGTGTAAAGCAGGTACCGGATACGTCGCAGGTCAAGCTGGATCCTAAAACAAATCGCTTGCAACGAGCCGGTGTGCCGAATATTTTGAATCCTTTTGATGAGCACGCAGTGGAAGAAGCGCTCGCGTTAAAAGACAGCTGTGGCGCGACCGTTACAGTCATTACAATGGGTCCGCCGCAAGCGAAGGAAGTGCTGAAAGAGTGTTTAGCCAAGGGTTGTGACCATGCGTATTTAATCAGTGATCGAGCATTCGGCGGGGCGGATACGTTGGCCACGGCGTATACGTTGGCGACAGCGATTCGTACGCTTGGTACTTTCGACTTAATTTTCTGCGGCAAGCAGGCTATTGATGGAGATACGGCGCAAGTGGGGGCGCAAATTGCGGAAATGCTCGACTGGCCGCAAGTCAGCGGAGCCGTAGCCTTTACTCTGAAAGGATCTACGGCACAAGTCGTACGCGAGCATGAGGACGGCTATGAGACGATAAAAGTAGAATTGCCGGTGTTGGTGACGACCACTAAACATCTGAATACACCGCGCTATCCGTCACTTCGCGGGCTGATTGCAGCACGAACGGCGGAAATAAAAACGCTCACGGCGGCGGATCTGCCTGTTGAACCGGAACGAATCGGCATGGCCGGCTCGCCGACGCAGGTGCGTCGTGTGTATACGCCGCAAGGTCACAGCCATGGTGAAACTTTTGCGGATTTGCCCGAGCAACAAGCGGTGCAGGCTTTGCTCGCAAAACTAAAAGAGCGCGGTTTTCAACGCAAAGGAGGTGCCCAATGAACGAACAAGCACGTCACCTTTATGTTGTCGCGGAGCATTTTGCAGGGAAGCTGCGTCCGGTCACCGTGGAACTGATCGGCAAAGCGCGCGAATTGGCGGAAGTGAGCGGGGAAGAAGTTCATGCCGTGCTCATTGGGGAAAACGTAGAAGCTCTGGCACAGGATCTTATCGCAGCCGGCGCAGACGTGGTACATTATCTGACGGCGAGCGAATTAAAAGAGTATTCGACTGAGGGATACACCTATGCACTTGAGCAGCTGTGCCGTGAAGTCCAACCCGCTGCGATTTTAATCGGAGCCACCCATAACGGCCGCGATTTGGCACCGCGCCTTTCGGCGCGACTGCAATGCGGCGTAGTGGCCGACTGCACCGATATTAAGATGGACTCTGAAACGCGCTCATTGACATGGACGCGTCCTGCGTTGGGGGGCAATATTTTAGCAGATATTATTTGTCCGAAGCATCGGCCGCAAATGGGGACGGTACGACCGAACGTATTTTCAAAACCGGCGCCGGATCCGTCTCGTAAAGGGCGTGTTGAGGCATTGGCGGTAGAAATCCCCGCAGGTACCATTCGTACACTTCGTACAAAATATGAACATGTACCGCAGGAAGAGGTCAATCTCGAAGATGCGGAGATTATTATCAGCGGCGGGCGGGGCATGGGATCGGCGGAAGCATTTCGCAAACTTCATACGCTGGCTCGAAAATTAGGCGGCACTGTCGCGGCTTCACGTGCGGCCGTTGATGCCGGTTGGGAGCCGTCTATTCATCAGGTCGGCCAAACGGGCAAAAATGTCGGCCCGAAAATTTATTTTGCCTTCGGTATTTCCGGCGCGATTCAGCACCTTGCCGGAATCAGCGGCGCGGATACGGTGGTTGCGATCAATAAAGATCCGCAGGCCCCGATTTTCCAGCGTGCCGATTATGGTATCGTCGGTGATGTCCATATTGTTTTAGAAGAAATGTTGGCGCAACTCGAGGAGGACTGACATGGATTCGGTGATGTCCAAACGCACCAAAATCGTTTGTACCGTAGGCCCCGGTACGGATGCACCGGGGGTATTGGAGCGTATGATTGCGGTCGGTATGAATGTGGCACGGTTCAATTTTTCGCACGGTACGCATGAAGAGCATGGGCGGCGCATGGACGCTGTTAAAGCAGCGTCGGAGAAACTAAAAACACCGATCGCTTTGATGTTGGACACCAAAGGACCGGAAATGCGACTTGGTTTTTTTGCCGAAGGCGCAACCAAGCTCGTACAGGGTACGTCTTTTAGCCTGCTAAGTGAAGTCGTTCTCGGCGATGAACATCAGGCGACTGTTTCCTATCCGGAATTATGGAGGCAAACACGTCTGGGGCAGTCTATCCTGCTGGCGGACGGATTGGTTCGTTTGCTGGTTACCAACGTTGAATCCGGTAAAATAACAACGGTGGTGGAAAACACCGGAGTTATCAGCGATCGGAAACGAGTAGCGTGTCCTTCATTGCCCGTGCTGTTGCCAGCGCTTTCCGAGGCCGATAAAGAGGATCTGCTGTTTGGCGTCACAAAAGACGTTGATTATGTGGCGGCATCGTTTATCCAACGCGCGGACGACATTGTTGAGATTAAACGATTTCTCGAAAAAGCGGGCGGAAGCCATATTCGCGTTATTGCCAAAATTGAAAATGAAGAAGGATTACGCAATATAGAGTCCATTATGCAGCAAGCAGATGGCATGATGGTGGCGCGCGGCGACTTGGGCGTGGAAATTCCGCCGGAACGTGTGCCGCTGCTGCAAAAAGAAATGATTTCTCTTTGTAATCGGCTGGGAAAACCGGTTATTACGGCCACCCAAATGCTGGAATCGATGATTGTTAATCCGCGGCCGACTCGTGCGGAGACAAGCGATATTGCGAATGCGATTTTAGACGGCACCGATGCGATTATGCTCAGCGGTGAAACGGCGAACGGTAAGTATCCGGTGACGGCAGTCGAGACCATGTTCAAAGTGGCGCAGTATACAGAACGCAGCCCGCTGTACCAACAACGTCCGCGGCCGTTGCCGGATGAATTGGCGGTGACTACGGAAGCCATCAGTCAGTCTACGGTAACGATTTCACAAAATCTACACGCCAAGGCCATTTTAACGGCCAGTGAATCGGGGCGTACAGCGCTCATGGTTTCCAAATATCGCCCGGACTGTCCGATTGTTATGGTTTCTCCGCATTTGCGTTCATTGCGTCGCGCCTCTCTTTACTGGGGTGTTACACCGATTGTCGGCGAATCCACAGAAGACACTGACAGGATGGTTAATATGGCGGTCGCCGCTGCAATGCGCGCCGGGGTTATTGATGACGGAGACCTGGTCGTCATCACTGCCGGTGTTCCTTCGGGCAAAGAGGGCACCACCA
>OGSL01000230.1_pt1 | contig 23894 bp, 18 predicted proteins | sample 1573881 | NCBI WGS metagenome assembly OGSL01 (sample SAMN03295838, study PRJEB24534) | human gut metagenome | isolation source: fecal sample 6 from infant 5 | host: Homo sapiens | place: USA: Pittsburgh, PA | collected 2014-07 | reverse complement strand
GGCTTATGAAGACATTACTAACATCGGGGTGTACTAATCAACGGGGAGCAGGTCACTGCTGATGTAAAAGATTAATGTCTCATTTGTTGTTAATGGAAACAAATTACTGAAATTAACAGAAGATACTATTTATTTAATTTGTTATAGATAAAGGAGTTTGAGATATTGTAATGTAGATTTGCAAGATCTACCATCAATAAAATTTTCCTAACATGGCGTTGCTATAGACCAATAGGAAGGACTATGGAACTAGGGGCGTTAAAAAAGCAATTACAAGAATTTCTAGGGGACGGACTTGTTCTCATTATTGGTTCCGGCTTGTCCTGCGCAGAGGGCATACCGGGAATGGGGGCCCTAGGGGATCATTTAGTGACCAGTATTCCTGCTAGTCTTTCCCCTGAAGATGGTAAGCTCTGGCAAGTAATTCACCCACTTATCAATGAGATAGGTTTGGAGGCTGCTTTGTTGAAGTATGCTCCATCTCCATCACTTGAGGCTACAATAGTTCAGAATACGGCAGAATTCATTGCTACCGCAGAATCTAAAATTATTTCAGAAGTTTTTAATAAAACCAGAACACTTAGATTAACCAAACTGATTCCGCATTTGCTTAAGCCAGACGCAGGTATACCTATTGTTACAACAAACTATGATCGTCTTGCAGAACTAGCCTGTGAGGAAGCTGGTATTGGTGTGGACACTATGTTCTGTGGACATTTTGCAGCACGGCTTGAACCACAAAATAGTTACTGGAGTTTTTGCCGCAATGTGAAATTAGTAGGTAGGAATGTACGCTATAGGTTTGCACTTAAGGCTAACATCTTCAAGCCGCATGGCAGCCTTGATTGGTATCATCGAGAGGGAAATCCTGTTCGCTATGCTGGGGTACTGCCGCTCCCTCGACTTATAATTACTCCAGGTATAAATAAATTTCGTAATGGATATGAGAGTCCTTTCGACAAGCATCGAGAAAAGGCAAATGACGCGATAGATCGGGCGCAGCGCTTCCTCATTATCGGCTACGGTTTTAATGATGATCATTTGGAAACTCATCTTACTCCTCGCATTAAATCTGGTGTGAAAACTGTAATTTTAACTTACGCGCTTTCCCCTAAGGCGAGAGAGCTAGCTGTAAAAAATAAGAATGTGATAGCTGCTGAGTATCGTGAAGAGTCAGGAACCTCAGGTGCATGCTTCATAATAGACGGTGCAGAAATATTCTACCCTGGTGTTAACTACTGGGATCTTGATGGATTCGTGAAGGGAGTTTTATCAGTATGACAAACCCAGCGCTTGTGTTTACAGAAAACGATCAAATAGGTCGCGTCGCCGGTGTTGACACCAGTCGCGTAGCTATCGACGTAACAAATTCAGAGATGCTTACACGTTTAGGCATTGGCCAGCTCATTGCCATCAAAGGAATGACCCAAGCTGAATTCTTAATTGCGATGACGGATCGTGTTACTCGCTCCCTTAGAGAAGAACTCACAGATCCTATAGATGGTGATCTCGGAACATTAATGCTTTCACCAGCCGATCACATGCAGGCCTTTGTCATTGGCACATATCGTACTGTTGATGGTGAAAAAACTGATACTTTCAAGCGCGGTGCTGATAGTTTCCCGCAGATTGATCGAGACTGCTTCATAATTGAGGGCAGTAATCTGCAACGTTTCATGGGCATATTAGGTGCTGGATTATCAGACGATGAACGATTGAAGTTAGGTACATTCGTTGCAGATCGCAGCGCTGAAGCTATAGCCAGTGGAGACAAGTTCTTCCAAAGACATGCTGCAATTTTGGGAAGTACTGGGTCTGGTAAGAGCTGGGCTGTCGCTTTGATTCTTGAACGAGCTGCAAAGCTAAATTTTCCTAATATCATAGTGTTTGATATGCACGGTGAATATGCCCCTTTGGCTGATAAAAGCCAAGGGGGATTTGCTCAACGACTCCGTATCGCTGGACCAGGCGATCTAACAGATCCGAAAGACGACACGCTATTTTTGCCTTATTGGCTGCTAAACCGAGACGAGATGCTTTCAATGATTCTGGATCGTAGCGATCAAAACGCTCCTAACCAAGCTTCTCGTTTCACCCTCCATGTGCGTGATCTTAAGCGAGAAACATTAGATTCCTCTGGTAAGGTAAAAGTTAAGGAAACCTTCACGGTAGATTCGCCAATACCTTATGCAATTTCTGATTTGGTCTCTCGTCTAAAGACGGACAATACAACTAAAGGCGTGGGAAAGAACGGTGCTGCTGTTAAGGGGGATTGGGAGGATAAACTGACGCGTTTTATCTCTCGACTAGAGGCTAAACTTGATGATCGCCGTTACGGCTTCATGTTCTCACCTCCTGCAACTGCTCTCGACTATGGTTGGCTTGCTAAGCAGATCATAAAATTGCTACGCGCTGATTCTGGCAATGGAATCAAAGTTATTGATTTCTCTGAGGTTCCAGCTGATGTACTCCCAGTAGTTACCGGTACATTGGCACGCCTATTATATGATGTGCAGTTCTGGATGAGGACTGAGGCACGAACACCAGTCACGTTACTATGTGATGAGGCGCACTTGTACTTACCGGTGAAAGATGATGCTGATGCCGTTCAAAGACAGGCTCTTTGGTCATTCGAACGCATTGCAAAGGAAGGAAGGAAGTACGGATTCTCCTTACTAGTTGTAAGCCAGCGACCGTCTGATGTAAGTAGGACTATCCTTTCTCAATGTAACAATTTTTTATCTCTCAGGCTAACGAACGACAGCGATCAGAACGTAATTAAAAGGCTAATGCCAGATTCCTTGGTAGGTTTGACGGCGATGCTTCCGCTGCTTGACACTGGCGAGGCGTTACTTTTGGGTGATGCTGTACTGCTTCCAACACGAATTAAGCTTGATCAGCCGCATGTGAAACCAGATAGCGCGACGAGAGATTTTTGGAGGGAATGGGGTACCCTTGTGCCTGACGAGAAGTCACTCGAAGCAGCAGTTGAGTGTCTAAGGAGTCAATCACGGTCTTACGGATGAGGAATGCTTAAAACAAGAAAGCATTATTAAAGGGGTAAAAATATTGTATTAATTTATTGAATTAATACTGAATATCATAGTTAACAATAATCGTGGAAAAATCCTCCTCTGAAATATTCCCAAAACCCTCTGCCTGCGCAGGGGGTTTTTTATCGCCTCACTTCCCTTCACCCAATCGATACGCCAGCGCCACCACCAGTGACTGCACCAGGCACAGCGTCGCCGACTGGGACCGAAACGCGTCCACCTGTGCCTCTTTCACAACAAAGCAAAGATCGCTGAACGTCGCCAGCGGGCTGATCTGGCTGTCCGTAATCACAATCTGCCGCGCGCCGACGCTGGCGGCGGTTTCGCTGACCATCACCGTCTCTTCCGCGTACGGCGAGAAGCTGATCGACACTACGATGTCGCGCGCCTTAATGCGGCTGATCTGCTCGCGCAGCATGCCACCCATACCGTCGAGCAGAATCGGGCGGCACTCCAGGTGGCTCAGGGCATAGGTGAGGTAGGCCGCAACGCTAAAGGAGCGGCGCAGTCCGGCGATGTAGATGGTGTCGGCGTCGGCCAGCAGCTGCACCGCGCGCTCCAGCATTTCCGGTTCGGCGCGGGCGGCCAGCTGCTGTAGCGCCTGGGCGTTTGAACGGGCGAACTCCTGCAGGATGTCGAGCGGGGTTTCGGGCACGGCCTCGCTCTCCATTTCGCGGAACAGCCGGGCACGGTCGCTGTAGCTGGCGGTCTCCTCCACCAGGTTCATGCGAAACAGCTGTTTCATTTCGTTGAAGCCGGTGAAGTCAAAGGCGTTGGCGAAGCGGATCAGCGTCGAGGGCGGCACGTCGGCGCGCTCGGCAATCACGGCAACCGTATCAAAGGCCACGCTGTTCGTATTATCCAGCACATAGCGGGAGACCTGCTGCAGCCTCTTGCTCAGGCTATCGTAGCGATCGCGGATTTGCTGCTGCAGTTCGTTCAGGCTGGTTGCTGTCGTCATGTTATCCCCCAAATACAGTCCTGTGATTCTAAACGCAAAACCGCGTCTTTTAAATGTCGGCCATCCATCTGGCAGCAAAAATGAAACAGAAGCTTCAGTCATTCCCACGCCCGAAATGCCTTAATAGCGCACGCTGCGTCAGTATTGTTGGCTGTTAACATAAAAATCCATCCTTGATCACAATAATCATCATTTATTTTATTTCAACTTAAAATGGAATATTTGTTTCATATATAGTGTTCGGTACACAGTGTTCAGGTAACAGTCACGTATCAACAGCGAGAGGTTAAGGATGGAGACGGTAGCGAATTTTATTCACGGCGAATGTGTCACCGGTTCAGGCCAGCGCGTTCAGGCGATCTTCAACCCGGCCACCGGCAAGCAGATCCGCCAGGTGGTGATGAGTACGGCACAGGAAACGGAGCAGGCAATTGCCGCCGCGCAGCAGGCGTTTCCTGCGTGGGCGCGTCATGCTCCGCTTAAACGCGCGCGCGTGATGTTCCGCTTCAAGGCGCTGCTGGAAGAGAACATGGATCGCCTGGCCCGTCTCATCAGCGAAGAGCACGGCAAGGTCTTCTCCGACGCGGTGGGCGAACTCACCCGTGGTCTGGAAGTTGTGGAATTTGCCTGCGGTATTCCGCATCTGCAAAAAGGTGAGCACTCAGCCAACGTCGGCACCGGCGTTGACAGCCACTCGCTGATGCAGCCGCTCGGGGTCTGCGTTGGGATCACGCCGTTTAACTTCCCGGCGATGGTGCCGATGTGGATGTTCCCGATTGCGCTGGCGACCGGAAACACCTTCGTGCTGAAACCGTCAGAAAAAGATCCCTCCCTGGCGCTCGCGCTGGCGCAGCTGCTGAAAGAGGCTGGCCTGCCGGACGGCGTGTTCAACGTGGTGCAGGGTGACAAAGAGTCCGTTGACGTACTCCTGACCGACCCGCGCGTGCAGGCGGTGAGCTTTGTCGGCTCGACGCCGATCGCCGAATACATTTACCAGACCGCGTCCGCCCACGGAAAGCGCTGTCAGGCACTGGGTGGCGCGAAAAACCACTGTATTCTCATGCCGGATGCCGACATGGAGATGGCCGCCAACGCCATTATGGGCGCAGGCTTCGGTGCGGCGGGGGAGCGCTGCATGGCGCTCTCGGTGGTGCTGGCGGTGGGGGATAAAACCGCCGATGACCTCTGCGCCAGGCTGGAAAAACAGATTGCCGCCCTGCGCGTCGGGCCGGGTCTGGACCAGACGCCGGAAAACGAAATGGGGCCGCTCATCTCCTCGGCGCACCGCAGCAAGGTGCTGGGCTATATCGACAGCGGGGAAGCGCAGGGCGCGACACTTCGCGTGGACGGTCGCAGCTTCAGCGTGCAGGGGCACGAGCAGGGCTATTTCGTCGGGCCGACGCTGTTTGATAACGTCACCCCGGAGATGACCATCTATAAAGAAGAGATTTTCGGCCCGGTGCTTTCTGTGGTGCGCGTAGCAGATTACGCCAGCGCGGTGGAACTGATTAACCGCCATGAATATGGTAATGGTTCGGCAATCTTCACCCGTGACGGCGGCTGCGCGCGTCGCTTCTGCGAAGAGGTGCAGGCGGGCATGGTCGGGGTCAATGTGCCGATCCCGGTGCCGATGGCATTCCACAGTTTCGGTGGCTGGAAGCGCTCTATCTTTGGTGCGCTCAACGTCCACGGCAACGACGGTGTGCGTTTCTACACCCGAATGAAAACCATCACCGCACGCTGGCCGGAAATGCAGCAGGAGACAGGCGCTGCGTTCTCCATGCCAACGCTGGGCTGACAGGAGGCGTTATGCAAACCGAACGTATGACTATGGCCCAGGCGCTGGTCCGATTCCTTAATCAACAATACGTCAGCGTGGATGGCGACGAAATGCCCTTCGTGGAGGGCGTGGCGACTATTTTCGGGCACGGTAACGTGCTCGGCATCGGCCAGGCGCTGGAACAAGATCCGGGCCATTTGCAGGTGATGCAGGGCTGCAACGAGCAGGGCATTGCCCATATGGCGACGGGATTCGCCAAACAGCACCGCCGTCAGCGCATTTTCGCCGTCACCTCCTCCGTCGGGCCGGGCGCCGCCAATATGGTGACCGCGGCGGCAACCGCTACGGCGAACCGCATTCCGCTGCTATTGCTGCCGGGCGATATCTACGCCAGCCGCCAGCCGGACCCGGTGCTGCAGCAGATCGAGCAGTATCACGATCTCAGCATCAGCACCAACGACTGCTTCCGTCCTGTCTCTCGCTACTGGGACCGTATCAACCGTCCCGAGCAGCTGATGAGCGCCATGCTAAGCGCGATGCGAACGCTTACTGACCCCGCCAATACCGGGGCGGTGACCCTCTGCCTGCCGCAGGACGTGCAGGGGGAAGCCTGGGATTATCCCCTGAGCTTCTTCGCGCGCCGCGTGCACCACATCGAACGTCGTCCGCCTGACCCGCAGCGTCTGGCGCAGGCGCGGGCGCTGATCGCCCGCAAGCGTCGTCCGCTGGTGGTGTGCGGCGGCGGCGTGCGCTATTCCGGCGCGCATGAGGCGTTTCGCGAATTTGTCGAGACGCTGCAGCTGCCGTTTGCCGAAACCCAGGCCGGGAAGGGGGCGCTGGTAAGTGACCACCCACTTAACCTGGGTGGCGTTGGGGTGACGGGGGGACTGGCGGCCAACCAGCTCGCGCCCCAGGCGGATTTAGTGATTGGCATCGGCACGCGTCTTACGGACTTTACCACCGGCTCCAAGGCGCTCTTTTCCCATCCGGACGTCGAATTTCTGCTGCTGAACGTGGCGGAGTTCGACGCCCTGAAGCTGGACGCCACCGCACTGATCGCTGATGCTCAAACCGGACTTCAGGCCTTAACCCAGTCGCTCGGCGATTATCGCAGCAGCTGGGGAGACGCGATCGCCCAGGCGAAATCCGCGTGGCGCGACGAGTGCCGTCGCCTGTGGGATCGCCAGTGGCATCCTGCTGATGCGCCCGAAGTGGCAGGGCACCTGGATAGCCAGCTGGTGGAATATGGCGAAACGCTCAACACTCGCCTGACCCAGACGCGGGTGCTGGGGCTGATCAACCAGCATATTGAAGATAGCGCCATCGTGGTGGGGGCGGCCGGATCGCTGCCGGGCGATTTACAGCGGCTCTGGCAGGTGAAAACGCCGGACAGCTATCACCTGGAATACGGATACTCCTGCATGGGCTACGAGATTGCGGCGGCCATCGGTGCGAAGCTCGCCAGACCCGACCAGCCGGTGTACGCCATGGTGGGGGATGGCTCGTACATGATGCTGCACTCCGAGCTGCAAACCGCGGTGCAGGAGGGGATTAAGGTCACCGTTCTGCTGTTTGATAACGCCAGCTTTGGCTGCATTAACAATCTGCAGATGGGGCACGGCATGGGGAGCTTTGGTACCGAAAACCGCCATCGCAACCCGGAAACCGGACGGCTGGACGGGCCGCTTGTGAAGGTCGATTTTGCCCAAAACGCGGAAAGCTACGGCTGCCGCGCGTGGCGGGTAAACGATGAGCAAAGCCTGCTGGCGGCGCTGGAGGCGTCACGTGCGCATCCGGGCCCGACGCTGCTGGACATCAAGGTGCTGCCGAAGACCATGACCCATGACTACGCCTCGTGGTGGCGAACCGGCGACGCGCAGGTGGCGGCGTCTTCTGCCGTGCGTGAAGCCGCTCTGCAAACGCAGGCGCAGGTGAAAAAAGCCCGCCAGTATTAAGTTTTCCCGCCGTAACGAAATTTTCATTTCATTTTCCCCTCACCCTAACCCTCTCCCCAAAGGGGAGAGGGGATGGTGTGGTGCACTCTTTTCTCCCTTGCCCCTTTGGGGAGAGGGCAGGGGTGAGGGGTTAGCAGCACTTTCTCCTATGTTGTGAGATTGATAACAAAATTTATCTCATTCATCTCAAAAGTGTTAACCCGCACCCAAAAACATAATTTTCACTATTTATAAAAATGAAATAAATGTTTTATTTATAGGGTCGTTAGTTCACAGCATTCACCAACACCGGGAGCCGTTATGTTTAACATTGCTTTACTGGGCGCTGGCCGAATTGGCCAGGTACATGCAGCTAACATTGCCAGCCACGGCGCGACCACGCTCTGGTCCGTGGTTGACCCGAATCAGGAATTTGCCACCCGTCTCGCCACGCAGTATCAGGCCCGTCAGCAGAGCCTGGATGAAGCGATGACCGACCCTAACGTTCACGCCGTGCTGATTGCCTCCGCCACCGATACCCACGCGGACCTGATTGAAATGGCCGCCCGCCATGGCAAAGCCATCTTTTGCGAAAAGCCGGTACACCTCGACCTTGCCCGCGTGCGCGACTGCCTGAAAGTGGTCAAAGAGTACGACGTGCCGCTGTTTATCGGCTTTAACCGCCGCTTTGACCCGCAGTTCCGCCGGGTGAAAACCGACGCCCAGGCCGGGCGCATCGGCAAGCCGGAATCGCTGCTGATTATCTCCCGCGACCCGTCTCCGCCGCCTGCAGAGTACGTGCGCGTCTCCGGCGGCATGTTCCGCGATATGACCATTCACGACTTTGATATGGCGCGCTTCATCATGGGCGAAGAGCCGGTGTCGGTCTATGCCCAGGGCAGTAACCTGGTCGATCCGGCGATTGGCGAGGCGGGGGATATCGACACCGCATTTATCGTTCTGAAATATGCCTCCGGCGCGATGGCGACCATCGTCAACAGCCGCCGCTCATCTTACGGATACGACCAGCGCCTGGAGCTGCACGGCTCCGAAGGGCTGCTGTGCGCGGGCAATATTCTGGAAAACCAGGTGCAGCACTACGGCAAACAGGGCTGCACCAGCGCGCTGCCGGAACACTTCTTCCTGCAGCGCTACAAATCCGCTTACGCCGCGGAATGGGAACACTTTGTTGCGGTCCTGCGCGGCGAAGCGGTGCCTGACTGCAGCGGTGATGATGGTGAACGTGCGCTGTACCTCGCGGATAAAGCGCTGGAGTCGCTGCGTAGCCAGCGCGAGATCGTCCTCTAAACACAACCACCCTACACAGAGAGACATAATAATGAAAAAACTGATCGTAGCCGCCCTCATCGCCATGACGTCCGGGGCTGCCCTCGCCGAAAACGAGCAAATTGTTTTCAGTACGCCAAACCTGGCCATGCCGTTTGAAGTACACATGCAGCGCACGGCGGTGAAAGCCGCAAAAGAGATGGGCGTGAAGCTTCAGGTGCTGGACGGGCAGGGCAGTTCACCGAAACAGGTGGCTGACCTGGAAAATGCCATCACCCGCGGGGCGCAGGGCTTTATCGTCTCCCCGAACGACGTAAACGCCGTCTCCAGCGCGGTAGATGAAATTCAGGATGCGAAGCTGCCGGTGGTGACCCTTGACCGCTCCGTCGACAGCCAGAAAAAAGTGCCGCACTTCGGGGCTAACAACTACAAAGGCGGCCAGGCGATTGGCGACTTCGTGAAAACCAAATTCCCCGACGGGGCGGAGATTATTCTGCTGACCGGTCAGCCGGGCTCCTCCTCCAATATTGAACGCACCAAAGGGATCCGCGACAGCCTGAAGGCGGGCGGGGATAAGTACAAGATCGTCGCCGATCAGACCGGAAACTGGATGCGTTCGGAAGGGATGCGCATCGTGGAAAGCGTTCTGCCTTCTCTGCCGAAACGCCCGCAGGTGATCCTCTCCGCTAACGACGATATGGCGCTGGGCGCGATTGAAGCGCTGCAGAGCCAGGGCGTGAAGCCGGGCGAAATTCTGGTCACCGGTTTTGATGCGGTACCGGAAGCGCTGGCCCGCGTGCGCGACGGCTGGCTGGCGGTAACGGCGGATCAGCGTCCGGGCTTTGCGGTGCAGACGGCGATGAGCCAACTGGTGGCCAACGTGCGCGAGAAGAAAGCCATCACCGGGGCCGACTACCCGCCGACGCTGATCACCAAAGAGAATCTGCAGCAGGCTGAACGTATCGGTGAGGCCGGTAACTGACGTATCCGCAGCCGCCGCGCGAGCGGCGGCGCACTCTAAAGGAGGAGCAGACCGATGTCGCAACCCTTACTGAAAGTGACCGACCTGGCCAAAAGTTTTTCCGGCGTCTGGGCGCTGAGCAGCGCTCAGCTGACCGTCGGCGCGGGGGAGATCCATGCCCTGCTGGGGGAAAACGGAGCGGGAAAATCCACGCTGCTGAAGGCGCTCGCGGGCGCGCAGCCGCAAACCCGGGGGGATATCTGGTTTAACGGCGAAATGCTGCCGGTGGATGATTCCCCCGTTGAGCGGCAAAACAAGGGCATTATCACTATCTATCAGGAATTTAACCTGCTGCCCAATATGACCGTCGCGGAAAACATGTTTCTCGGGCGCGAACCGCGCAAACGTAACCTGATCGTCGACGAAAAAGCGGTTAACCAGGAGGCGCAGGTCATTCTCGATTACCTGCAGCTGAACGTTGCGCCAACCACGCCGGTGGCCCGCCTGAGCGTCGCCCAGCAGCAGATGGTGGAGATTGCCCGGGCGCTGACCCTCAACGCCAGGCTGATTATCATGGATGAACCTTCTGCCGCGCTGAGCGACAGCGAGGTGGAAAGCCTGCACCGCGTGGTGCGTGAGCTGAAAAACCGCGGGGTGAGCATTATTTACGTTACCCACCGTCTGCATGAAGTTTTCCAGCTCTGCGACCGCTTCACCGTTTTCCAGGACGGCCGTTTCACCGGTACCGGTGCGGTGGCGGAAACCAACGTTGAGCAGCTGATCCGCCTGATGGTCGGGCGCGACGTGGCCTTTAATCGTCGTCCGGCCAGCGAAACGCATCATGAAGACAAACCCGTCCGCCTGGCGGTGAAGGGGCTGAGCCGCGAGAAGCCGCCGCTCGATCCCCACGGCATTGCCCTGCACGACATCAGCTTCCACGTCCACGCCGGGGAAGTGTTAGGGATTGCTGGCCTGGTGGGCGCGGGGCGTACCGAAGTGGCGCGCTGTCTGTTCGGCGCAGATGCCTTTACCTCCGGCAGCTTTGAGCTGGACGGCGTGCCGTACCAGCCGCGCGACCCGCTCTACGCCCTCGATCAGGGCGTGGCGCTGGTACCGGAAGACCGTAAAAAAGAGGGGGCGGTGCTGGGGCTGTCGATTCGCGACAATCTGTCGCTCTCCTGCCTCTCCTCGCTGCTGCAGTGGCGCTGGTTCGTGAATACCCGCAAAGAGGACGACCTGATTGAGTCCTACCGCCAGGCGCTGCAGATCAAAATGGTCAACAGCGCGCAGGAGGTGCGCAAGCTCTCCGGCGGTAACCAGCAAAAGGTGATCCTCGCGCGCTGCATGGCGCTCAATCCCCGCGTGCTGATTGTCGATGAGCCGACGCGCGGTATCGACGTGGGCACCAAATCGGAAGTGCACCAGGTGCTGTTTGAGATGGCGAAAAAGGGCGTGGCGGTGATCGTGATCTCCTCCGATCTGCCTGAAGTGATGGCGGTATCTGACCGGATCATCACCCTCAGTGAAGGGCGGGTGACCGGCGAGATCCACGGTGACGACGCTAACGAAGAACGGCTGATGACGATGATGGCCATCAACCACAACGCCCTGAACGCGGCATAACGGAGTTTCTCATGACGCAGATGATTTCTAAAACGCAGGCCCCGGTCAAACGCGCCGGACGCATCGATCCCATCGCCTTCTTCGAGCGATTCGGGGTGCTGATTTTCATGATCCTGCTGCTGATCTTCTTCCAGTCGCAGAACAGCAACTTTTTCTCTGAACGCAATATTTTCAACATATTAACTGAAGTCTCCATCTACGGGATCATGGCCGTGGGGATGACTTTCGTCATCCTGACCGCCGGGATCGATCTCTCCGTCGGCTCCATTCTGGCGGTGTGCGCCATGACTGCGGCGTACGTGATCAAGGGCGACAACTTCACCACCGTCGACCCGAACGCCTGGGGAGGCATGAGCTGGTTGATTGGGCTGGGGATTTGTCTGGCGATGGGCACGGCAATTGGCTTCCTGCATGGTCTGGGCGTCACGCGCCTGCGCCTGCCGCCGTTTATAGTCACCCTCGGCGGGATGACCATCTGGCGTGGCCTGACGCTGGTGATTAACGACGGCGCGCCGATTGCCGGTTTCGACCCGGGTTACCGCTGGTGGGGGCGCGGGGAGTTGCTCGGCATCTCCATTCCTATCTGGATATTCGCCCTCGTCGCCCTGGGGGGGTATCTGGCGCTGCATAAAACCCGCTGGGGCCGTTTCGTCTACGCCATTGGCGGAAACCCGGAGGCGGCACGCCTGGCGGGGGTGAACGTCAAGCGCGTGCTGGTCAGCGTCTACGTGCTGATTGGCTGTCTGGCGGGGCTGGCGGGCTTCATTCTGAGCGCGCGTCTGGGAAGCGCCGAGGCGGTAGCCGGGATCTCCTTTGAGCTGCGCGTCATCGCCTCGGTGGTGATCGGCGGTACCTCGCTGATGGGCGGTTACGGGCGTATTGGCGGCACCATTATCGGCTCCATCATCATGGGCATTCTGATTAACGGCCTGGTGCTGATGAACGTCTCAGCCTACTACCAGCAAATTATCACCGGATTAATTATCGTTCTGGCGGTGGCGTTTGACACCTACGCCAAGAGCCGTCGCGGCGCACTGTGAGGATCATGATGAAAGAGGTTCGTATTGGATTGATTGGCACCGGGTATATCGGCAAGGCGCACGCCATCGCCTATGCCCAGGCCCCGACGGTGTTCAACCTGCGCGGCAGGCTGGTGCGCGAGATGGTGGCGGAAGTTACGCCGGAACTGGCGGCAGCGCGGGCGCAGGCGTTTGGCTTCAACCGCTCCACCGGGGACTGGCGGGCGCTGGTGGCCGACCCGGCCATTGATGTGGTGGATATTTGCTCTCCCAACCATCTGCATAAAGAGATGGCGCTGGAGGCGATCCGTCACGGCAAACACGTCTACTCCGAAAAGCCGCTGGCGCTCAACGCCCATGACGCGCGTGAAATGGTCGACGCCGCAAAGCGGGCAGGGGTGAAAACGCTGGTGGGGTTCAACTACATGAAAAACCCGACCGCGCAGCTGGCGAAGGAGATTATCGCGCGCGGCGAGATTGGCGAGGTGATCCACTTCTACGGCACTCACAACGAAGACTATATGGCCGACCCGCTCTCGCCCATTCACTGGCACTGCTTCAAAGAGACCGCAGGCCTGGGGGCGCTGGGCGACCTCGCGGCGCATATCGTCAATATGGCCCAGTACCTGGTGGGAGATATCGAGCAGGTCTGCGGCGACCTGAAGATCGTGGTCCCGGCACGTCCGGCGAAGGCGGGTTCGGCAGAGATGATTGCCGTCGAAAACGAGGATCAGGCCCACGCGATGGTGCGTTTTGCGGGCGGGGCGCAGGGCGTCATTGAAACCTCCCGCGTCGCCTGCGGCCGCAAGATGGGGCTGTCGTATGTCATCACCGGGACGAAAGGTGCCATCAGTTTCACTCAGGAGCGCATGGCCGAGCTGAAGCTCTATCTACATGACGACCCGGTGAACCGTCAGGGGTTCCGCACGCTGCTCGTCGGCCCGGCTCACCCGGACTACGGTGCGTTCTGCATGGGGGCAGGCCATGGGATTGGCTTTAACGATCAAAAAACGGTGGAGGTGCGTGACCTGGTGGACGGGATTGCCGCCGACGCGCCGATGTGGCCGGACTTCGAAGAGGGCTGGAAGGTGTCTCGCGTGCTGGACGCGATAGCACTCTCACACCTGGAAGGCCGCTGGCTGAACGTGAACGACATTGTCTGAAGAGGGTTCAACGTGGAAAAGCAGTTTGATGTGATATGCATGGGCCGCGTGGCGGTAGACCTCTACAGTCAGCAAATTGGCGCCCGTCTGGAAGATGTGTCGAGCTTCGCCAAATATCTTGGCGGGTCGTCCGGCAACGTGGCGTACGGCACCGCGCGCCAGGGGTTACGCTCGTCGATGCTGGCGCGCGTCGGCGATGAACATATGGGCCGCTTCCTGCGGGAAGAGTTAAACCAGGTGGGCTGCGATACCAGCCATCTGATTACCGACAAAGAACGCCTCACGGCGCTGGTGCTCCTCGGCATTAAAGACCGGGACACTTTTCCTCTGATTTTTTATCGCGATAACTGCGCGGATATGGCGATTACCGCCAGCGATGTGGACGAAAGTTACATTGCCTCCGCACGGTGTCTTGCCATCACCGGGACTCACCTTTCTCATCCCCAGACCCGCGAGGCGGTGCTGACGGCGCTGGGCTATGCCCGCCGCCACGGCGTGCGCACGGTGCTGGATATCGACTACCGTCCGGTGCTGTGGGGGCTGACCTCCTTAGGCGACGGGGAAACGCGCTTTATCGCAGCCGATAAGGTCACCCGCGAGCTGCAGGAGGTGCTGCACCTCTTCGACGTGATTGTCGGCACCGAGGAGGAGTTCCACATTGCGGGCGGCAGCACCGATACCCTGCAGGCGCTGGCGCAGGTGCGTGGCGTGAGTCAGGCTACGCTGGTCTGCAAACGCGGCGCGCTGGGCTGTTCGGTCTATACCGATGCCATTCCGCCTCGTCTGGACGACGGCCTGACGGTGACCGGCGTGCGCGTCGAGGTGTTGAATGTCCTCGGCGCAGGGGACGCGTTTATGTCCGGCCTGCTGCGCGGTTACCTGAACGACGAAGGCTGGGAGCAGGCGTGCCGCTATGCCAATGCCTGCGGTGCGCTGGTGGTCTCCCGCCACGGCTGCGCTCCGGCGATGCCGAGCAAAACAGAGCTGGATGATTATCTTTCCCGCGCCGCACGTGTTCCGCGCCCGGATCTTGACCCGCGTCTTAACCATCTCCACCGGGTGACGACCCGCCGTCGCGAATGGCCGGAGCTGTGCGTGATGGCTTTCGACCATCGCAGCCAGCTGGAAGAGATGGCGCTGCAGTGCGGCGCGTCGATCGGGCGCATTCCGGCACTGAAGCAGCTGATCCTCCAGGCCAGCCGCGAGGCGGCAAACCGCGCCGGGCTGGAGGGTAAAGCCGGTCTGCTGTGCGACGGCACCTTTGGTCAGGATGCGCTAAACGCCATCACCGGGGAAGGGTGGTGGATTGGTCGTCCCATCGAGCTGCCGGGCTCCCGGCCGCTGGAGATGGAGCACGGTAACATCGGCACCCAGCTCATCAGCTGGCCGCAGGAGCACGTGGTGAAATGTCTGGTCTTTTTCCATCCGGAAGATGCCCACGGCCTGCGCCTTGAGCAGGAGCAGAAAATCGCCGAGGTGTACCACGCCTGCTGCCAGTCCGGGCATGAACTGCTGCTGGAGGTGATATTGCCCGCCAGCATGCCGCGCAGCGACGCGCTCTACCTGCGCGCCATCTCCCGTTTCTACAACCTGGGGATTTACCCTGACTGGTGGAAACTGCCGCCGCTCTCAGCCAGCGGCTGGACGGCACTGAACGAGATTATCGAACGTCGGGACCCGCACTGCCGCGGGGTGGTGATCCTCGGTCTGGATGCCCCGGCAGAGCAGCTGCGTGCCGACTTCAAAGCCGCCGCAGGGCAGACGCTGGTTAAAGGCTTCGCCGTGGGGCGCACGCTGTTTGGTGACGCCTCCCGCGCGTGGCTGAAACACGATATTGACGATGCGCAGCTGGTGGCGCGCATCCGGGACAACTACCTGCAGCTTATCGCCTGGTGGCGCGAGCGCGGACACGCATAATGGAGACGACAATGAGTGTACAACTGGGCATTAACCCGCTGACGTGGACGAACGACGATCTGCCTTCCCTCGGCGCGGAGACGTCGCTGGAGACCTGCCTGAGCGAAGGCAAAGAGGCCGGTTTTGCCGGTTTCGAACTGGGCAATAAATTCCCGCGCGAGGCGCGCCTGCTCGGCCCGATTTTACAGCGCCACGGCCTGCAGCTGGTCTCCGGCTGGTACTCTGGCCGCCTGCTGGAGCGCAGCGTGGAGGAGGAGATCGCCGCCGTGCAGCCCCACCTGACGCTGCTGCGCGAGCTGGGGGCGAAGGTGCTGGTCTTTGCGGAAGTGAGCGGCTGTATTCACGGCGAGCAGCAGACCCCGGTGCATCTGCGCCCGCGCTTCCCGCAGGAACGCTGGAAGGAGTACGGGGAGAAGCTCAGCGAATTTGCCCGCTATACGCAGCAGCAGGGGGTGCAGATTGCCTACCATCATCATATGGGCACGGTGATTGAGTCCGCCGACGACGTGGACAACCTGATGACCCACACCGGTGAGGAAGTGGGGTTACTGCTGGATACCGGCCATCTGACCTTTGCCGGAGCCGACCCGCTGGCGGTGGCGCAGCGCTGGGCGTCGCGCATCAACCACGTTCACTGCAAAGACGTGCGTGCCGACGTGCTGGCGGACGTTAAAAACCGCAAAACCAGCTTCCTCGATGCGGTGTTAAGCGGCGTATTTACCGTACCGGGTGACGGATGCGTCGATTACCCGCCGATCATGCGGCTGCTGAAAGCGCAGGATTATCACGGCTGGCTGGTGGTTGAGGCGGAGCAGGATCCGGCGATTGCCCATCCGCTGACCTATGCCCGTCTGGGGTATAACAACCTGAGCCGCCTGGCGCACGACGCCGGGCTTATCTGAGGAGGTGACATGTCACGTCTGTTATCACGCTGGCAACAGCCGAATGCTGAGGGGCGCACCCAGTCCGTTACGCCGGAAAGTGCGGGTTGGGGATATGTCGGTTTTGAGGCATATGAATTGCAGGAGGGGCAGGTGCTGACGCTGCCCGCCATCAACGAAGAGCGCTGCCTGGTGCTGGTCGCCGGACGCGCCTCCATCAGCACGCCCTCCGCGCAGTTTAACGATATTGGCGAGCGGATGAGCCCGTTTGAGCGCATTAAGCCGTGGGCGGTGTACGTCACCCCGCAGGAGACGGTGCAGGTGACGGCGCTGACGACGCTGGAGCTGGCCGTCTGCGCTGCGCCGGGCAAAGGCACATACCCGACGCGGCTGATTGCGCCGCAGGACATCGACGGCGAGGCGCGCGGCAAGGGGCACAACCAGCGCTATGTGCATAACATTCTGCCGGAAGGTAAATCTGCCGACAGCCTGCTGGTAGTGGAGGTCTGGACCAACGAAGGGTGTACCAGTTCCTACCCGAGCCACAAGCACGACACGGATAATCCGCCGCAGGAAACCTATCTGGAGGAGACCTACTACCATCGCCTCAACCCGGAGCAGGGGTTCTGCATGCAGCGCGTCTACACCGACGACAGAACGCTGGACGAGTGCATGGCGGTCTACGACCGTGATGTGGTCATGGTGCCGAAGGGATATCACCCGGTGGCGACGATGGCCGGGTACGACAGCTATTACCTCAACGTGATGGCCGGCCCGGTACGCAAATGGATGTTTACCTGGGAAGAAGACCACGCGTGGATTAATCAGGATTATCCCGCTACAGGCAAGCACTGAAGCGGGTTTTTTGCCGGGTGGCGCTGCGCTTACCCGGCCTGTGAAACGCTTACCTTGCTTCTAACGCCTGCTCAATCGTTCGGGCGATGGCCTCTGGCTGGCTCACCATCGACACGTGACTCGCCGCGACCCCGGTGGTTTTCGCGTGGATCGTCTTCGCCATCGCGCGCTCAAGCGCGGGGTTAATCATCCGGTCATTCTCACTCACTACATACCAGCTCGGTTTATCGTGCCACGCGGCGTGAGTGACCTTTTCGCCAAATGCATCGGCTTTAATTGGCCCCTGCGTGGCGGCGATGGTCAGTTGTTCAGCCGGTTTCACATCCGGTGCGAAATCCTTCCTGACGGCTTCGGTCGGCAGGTATAAGTCGCCGTCAGCCGTTTTAGCGATGCCTGCACTTCCGGGCGGGGCCGGGAAGGTATTCGCCAGCTCTGCCGTCGACTGGCCGGAATCCGGCGCGAACGCCGCCACGTAAACCAGCGATTTAACCCGTGCATCGTTGCCCGCTTCGCTAATCACGGTGCCACCCCAGGAGTGACCGACCAGCACGACGTCCCCCTTAGCACGGGCGATGGCGCGCTGGGTGGCCGCAACGTCATCTTTTAGCGACGTAAGCGGGAGCTGAACGGCGATGACCTCGGTATGGTGTTTTTGCAGCCGGGTAATCACCTTATTCCAGCTGCTGCCGTCGGCAAACGCGCCATGTACCAGCACGACGCTGGTTTTATTCTCCGCAAAAGCGCTGGCCGAAAGCGCCAGCAGGCCTGCTGTCAGTACAGACAGTGCTTTCATCTTCAGACTCCTTAAAAATGGTGGATCGCCGCGTGGGGCGGCACGGTGAATTCGATGGTTTTGTGATCGAGGGGCTTATGCGTCGGATCGGCCAGAATAATCGTCACCTTGTGCTTACCGGCGGGCAGACCCACCAGAATCACCGGCTCTCCGCTGGCGTCAGCCCAGTGCCACGGCGCGTCATCTACCACGACGTGGATGTGGCCGATGCGAGGTGTGACTTTCAGCGCGTCGGGCCCAAATACAGGTTCAATGCGCAGGTTTTCGGCCCGGTACTGAATAAACACCGCGCCTTTGCTCAGCGGCCCGGCAAGCGGTGGATCGACTATCAGCTTTGCGGGCGGCTGCGGCTGTGCCAACGGCGCAACGGCGGCTGGGCCATTAACATCGGCGGCGCTGAGGTTGCCCAGCGGTGTGGCCTGGACATGCGCTACAGATGCCAGGGCGAGTACGGGTAAAAGTACATATCGACGAATCATCGGTCTCTCTCCTCCGGTTATGAATGACGACAGGGAAAGAAAACCATTTTTATGTATCGGTGATATTTGCCTGAGGCGGTGTTTTGTACCCGTTTGTCTGCGTGGTGCGCTGGATACAGTGCGTTACAGTTTGCCTGCCGGGACGGCGCACAATCGCTATCGCCAGCCCGGCAATCACCAGCGTCAGTCCCGTTGATACCCACATTGTTCCGGCGATCCCCAGCGTTTTGTTTAACCATGCACAGGCAAACGGTGAAGCCGCTGCTGTGAGCTGGCCAGGAATAAGCAGCATACCGGTGCGGCGGGCATAGCTCTCCACGCTAAACAGCTCCAGCGGCAGGTTCGCTTTGACTATCGTCATTAGCCCGTTGATGGCACCAAAACCCAGCACAAACCCGGCGGCACACCAGGCAAACCGGGTGCTGCTTAGCCCAATCAGAAAGCAGACCGGCATGGCAAGGGTGGTAAAAAGGGTCAGTTTGAACGGAGTTAAGCGGGCACCCGCCAGCACCTCCAGCGAGCGAGCCCCCGTCTGGCCTATCCCCCACAGGATGCCGATCGTGACCGGCAGGCCAAAGCTGGCGATAAACTCCGGCAGATGGGTAGACGTACCGCTGGAGACAAAGGTGAAAAGGGCGATGAAGGCTGCATAAAGCCAGCCGTTTCGTCGTTCGTTGCGCAGAGGTGGCGCGGTGACCTTTGTCGTCACCGTTAGCCGCTGCCGGGGAAGCGAGCGGATCAGCGCCGCGCTCAGCAGGCCAAAGAGGGCATAAACCCTTAGCGCCTCTTGCCAGCTCATAAGGTGGAGCAGGCCATCACCCAGCGGCCAGAAGACGGCGGATGCCAGCCCGCCCGCCAGCGTGACGCGTGAGATTGTTCTTCGCGCCTGCTGACCGTAGAGGTTCACCAGCGCGGCGAACAGCGCATCGTACAGCGACAGGCGCATCCCGATGCCGGTGATCAGCCAGACGCAATACCAACCAAATAACGTCTGGGTATATGCCATACCCGCGCAGCCTGTGGCGATCAGCAACGTGCCACTCATCACCACCCTCTGGCCGCCAAAGCGTTCCAGCAGGTGGGCGACGAAAGGGGAGGCCGCCGCCATCACCAGCATTGCCAGCGTCAGGCCGAGGTAAATCTGTGGTGATGACCACCCCCGATCGGCTGATATCGCCAGCGCGAAGGTACCGGGCATATAAAACGAGATCCCCCAGTTGATGAGTTGATGACATCCGGCAGTGAGGGCGAGTCGACGAGGCAGGGCAGGAGTTTCCATTGTTTCATTCCGTTATGCAGTTGTCCCCAGCATAGCGAGCGAGGTATTGTGCAAACAGGTCTGCAACCTTATGCGCGGTATAAGAGAAACTTTGAATGACGACGCTTAATCTGGGCTATCTCGCGACGTTCCGGCTGGTGATCCAGCGCGGCAGTTTTTCCGCTGCGGCGGATCTGATGGGCATTTCCCAGCCCGCTGTCAGCATGCAGGTACGTCAGCTGGAGCAGTTTTTGCAAACGCGCCTGGTGGAACGTACCGGGCGAGGCATTAAGGCGACGGCCGCCGGAGAGGCCCTGCTGGCCCACGGGGAACGCATTCAGCAGGTGGTGGATGAAACCCTCCAGTCCGTGGGTGCGTTCAGACACGATGTTAGCGGGACCATTACGCTTGGCACGGGGGCGACGGCCTGTATCCATCTTTTGCCGCCGTTACTGGAGCAACTGCGCCGCGACTATCCGCTCCTGCGGGTGGGCGTAACCACGGGCAACACGCTCGACATCGTCCGGGCTATCGAAGAGAACCGTCTCGATATGGGGCTGGTGACGCTGCCGGTCAGCGGCAAAGCGCTGGACGTCATGCCGGTGATGGACGAGGAGTTTGTCTTTATTGCTTCGCAGGCGCAGCAGGACGCTTTCAGGCACTTAACCCCGGAGGTGCTCCATGCTCAGTCGCTGATCGCCTTTGAGTCAGGCAGCAGTACCCGGACGCTCATTGATGGCTGGTTTGCTGCCAGCGGATTAACGATCGCACCGGTGATGCAGCTTGGCAGCATTGAGGCGATTAAGCGTATGGTTCGCGTGGGGCTGGGCTACAGTATCGTTCCAGGAATGGCGGTAGCGCATGAGGCTGACCGTGAAGGGCTGTGCGTGATGTCGCTGACGCCCATGCTGCAGCGACAGCTGGCTATCGTAATGCGGCAGGATAAGATCCTTAGCAAAGGGATAGCAGGAATTATTCGGCTGGTGCAAAACCATCCGGCGGGCTAGCGGTCAGCGGCGTCGACGTTCAGGCTGGACTGCTGCAACTGGATCTTGTCCTGATGGTGATACCAGGCGCCAATGGAAGAGTAAACGAAGCGGCCAAAGAAAAACAGAAAGCTGATGAGCAGTATGATGCGGGTCATTCGGGTGTTAAAACGGTGTCGTTTGCGCATACGCGTGGCCTGACTCACTCTCTTTTTCCTGGGCATGCCCTTTTGGGCGATGGGGATATTAAGGCACAGCGGAAAGACAGGGTCAATTCCGCAATGTGTAAATAACCGTCAGTGTTTACATTAATTATTGTTATTGAAATTGATTGTTGCATTTACCATATTGATAATATGAGGAAAATTATTTCAAAAAAAACGCATGTAAGGCTTATTTGCATAAAATAGTTTGATTTAAGTCAACGGATTCCCGGCTCTGGTATTTAAAATCCCTCCTCCACACTGTTCGCCCTGCACATCACCGGGGCGGCGTCAGGTCAGGTTGGATGCCTGTCTTTATTTTCCCTCTGGAGTAAAAGGGGTTTAACCGGGCATCTATGAACATTTTCGCTTTTCTTAAAAACAATAAAAACCGCTGGTGGGCATTGCCGCTTATTTTGCCGGTGGGGTTACTGCCCGTGCTGAGCGTGGCGAATACGTTCACGCAGCTGGGCGACGGCATTGCGGCGCTCTATTATTTACCGCTCTCTTTTTTGCTTTCGCTGATGATGTTTTTTGGTCTGGAAGCTCTGCCCGGTATTGTACTGGCGCTGTTTATTCGCTATTACCCGTCGGTCGGGCTGTTCGAAACCGTCGCCGGTGTGTTCCATTTTATCGTCCCGTTAGTGCTCAGCTGGGGCGGCTATCGGGTTTTTGCGCCCAGACGAAATATGACGGCCTATGGCGACGTGCGGCTGATGGCGCAGCGTATGTTCTGGCAGGCCTTCTGCCCTGCGACGCTGTTTCTGGTGCTGTTCCAGTTTGCGGTGTATCTCGGCATATATGAGAGTCGTCAGAGCCTGGCGGGGCTGAACCCTTTTAATATTCGCACGCTGATTAACTATCAGGCCCTGCTGGTCAGCGGGCTGACGGGCGTGCCGCTATGTTATCTGCTGATCCGCCTGATTCGCCATCCGCGTTATCTCAACTGTCTCATCTCGCAGATCCGTAGCCAGATAGACGCAAAAGTGACGCCCGCTGAGTTTCTGATTTGGGCTGTTGCGCTCGGCGGGCTGATTTCGCTGCTGCTGCTCCCGATGAATGAAAACAGTTCCATTTTCACCACCAACTATACCCTGTCGTTGCTGATGCCGGTGATGCTCTGGGGGGCGATGCGCTTTGGCTATAAGCTGATTTCGCTTATCTGGACGCCGATACTGCTGGTGTCTATCCACTATTTTTACCGCTATATCCCAATGAACCAGGGATACGACATTCAGCTGGCGATAACCTCTTCCAGTTACCTGGTCTTTTCGTTCGTGGTGATTTACATGTCGATGCTGGCGACCCGGCAGCGCGCGGTGAACAAGCGTGCCCGCAGGCTGGCGTTACTCGACCCGGTTGTGCATATGCCTAACCTCCGGGCGCTGTCGCGCGATCTGGCGAAAAACCCGTGGTCGGCGCTCTGTTTAGTGCGTATCCCTGAGCTGGAGATTCTGGGGCGTAACTATGGCGTGTTGCTGCGCATTCAGTACAAACAGCGGCTGGCGCAATGGATTAATGCCAGGCTCCAGTCCAACGAAAAGGTTTATCACCTCACGGGCTGTGACCTGGCGATTCGCCTTAACGCGGAATCGCACCAGCAGCGGATTGAAACTCTGGACGAGCATATCAAACAGTTCCGCTTTATCTGGGATGGCATACCGTTGCAGCCGCAGGTGGGCGTGAGCTACTGCTATGTACGTTCGCCCGTCAACCACCTCTATCTGGTGCTGGGCGAGCTGGGGGTAGTGGCTGACCTGTCGCTCTCCTCTAACCACCCGGAAAACCTTCAGCAACGTGGTGCCGTCCACCTGCAGCGTAGCCTGAAGGATAAAGTCGCGGTGATGAGTCGCCTGCAGCGTGCGCTGGATAACAACGAATTCACGCTGCTGGTTCAGCCCGTGCGCGGCCTGCGGGGGGACAGCTATCACGAAGTGCTGCTGCGCATGACCGATGCAAACGGGCTGTTAATCTCGCCTGAACAATTCCTGCCCGTTGCTCAGGAGTTTGGACTCTCTTCGCGGGTGGATTTGTGGGTACTGGACCACACGCTGCGCTTCCTTGCAGCGCACCGCGAGAAACTGCCCGGCCAGCGCTTTGCCATTAATCTGGCCCCTTCAACGGTGTGTCGGGTGCAGTTCCCGCTCGAGGTGAGTCGTCTGCTGACCCACTATGCCATCGAGCCGTGGCAGCTGATCTTTGAAGTGACGGAGTGCAGCACCTTCTGCAACGCGGAACAGGCGCTACACATCCTCAGGCAGTTGCAGAAAATGGGGGTACGCATTGCGATTGATGATTTCGGTACCGGTTATGCGAGCTATGCGCGGCTGAAAAGCGTGGATGCCGACATTCTCAAGATTGACGGCAGCTTCATCCGTAATATCGTCAACAACAGTCTGGACTATCAGATTGTGGCGTCTATCTGCCATCTGGCACGCATGAAGAAGATGCTGGTGGTGGCGGAGTATGTCGAGACCGAAGAGATACGTAGCGCGGTTCACGCGCTAGGCATCGATTATGTGCAGGGTTATCTGATTGGCAAGCCGGTTGCGCTTGAGTCACTGGCGGAAACTGAGGCGTCCACCGCGGACGCCTGAGTCATCATGCGGCGACGTCGGCGCTCTCTTCCTTGATTTTGAGCATCCAGCCGGTGACCGCTTCCCAGTACTGCTGCTCTTTTTCCAGATCCAGCAGGACCAGCGCGTTCTGGCTGAACCAGTCGTGCGGGAAGCTCAGCGTCC
>OGSL01000214.1_pt1 | contig 25489 bp, 30 predicted proteins | sample 1573881 | NCBI WGS metagenome assembly OGSL01 (sample SAMN03295838, study PRJEB24534) | human gut metagenome | isolation source: fecal sample 6 from infant 5 | host: Homo sapiens | place: USA: Pittsburgh, PA | collected 2014-07 | reverse complement strand
TCTGTGCAGAGAGTGTCACGACGAGCTACATGCCGACGTAAATGCGTTTGAAGAGAAAAACGGCTCACAGCTGCAGCTGCTGTTCCGTTTTCTTGATAGAGCCATAGCGATCGGCGTGATTGTGAAATCATAAGTGTATGGAGCACTGAGCAGTATGAACCTACAAAATCTGGAATATACCCGTATTGAAGTTCGTCGAGCGTTGTTGGATCTATCCGGCACAACAAAGGGACAACTCGAGGCATTCAGCGAGAACCCACCAGCAGATAAGAATAAAAATCCGCGGTACTCTCGCCATTTTGTCGATCTGGATGGGGGAATTGGTTGTGGCCCGTCGGTGGTTAAGGCACTGACTACTCCAGTTTATGTGATGGAGACCCGAAGCCGCCGCCGACCAATGCCACCCATTAACGATATTGAGTCCGGTTATTCGCCGTGGCGCCGTGCAGTGAATCAACTGGAAGCCTACCAGCAAGCGTGGGTGCGCTATTGCTATGGCTTCGATCTAAACTTCCATTATCAAACATTAATGTGCCAGCACGTCTGGACTGAATACCAGAACTACCAAATAAGCAAGCCGCTACAATCGCGAGTGATTAAAAAGCTGGTAGGGCTGGTCTGGCTGGCGGCACAAGAAGTTGCGGCTACCCGCAATAATGAGACCTATAAAGCCTACGCGGGTGCCGCACTGGCGCGTTTGGTTTCAGTTGAGCGGTCCACTTGGAAAAGGGTGTATGCAGGCCATTGGGAACGGTTAAAGATGGCTTTCATCGATATGGATAGCAGCGCGTTGCAATGCATATATAAGCTTCATGAGGAAATAGAAGACTTCAGGACGGAAAAGTGTGATTAAAGTTGGCTATCTTCGTCAAACGGGCTTGCAAAATGCAACAAAATGAGCCATATTTTACGGTAATTTGATATTTTGCCATATTTATAAATAACCTCGCTTCGGCGGGGTTTTTTTATGCCTTCTGCAATAACTTCTTGATGGGGTTCGCAACCAGAGTTATCTGTATGTCATACCGTTTAAACAGGAAAAAGACATGCTAAATCAAGATGATATGACAGAGGTGGCGCGCGCTGTTTTTAATGAGTTAAGTGATGAACCAGCTACGGCCGGGGAGATTGCGCAGAACACGCATCTAACGCGCGAACGCTGCCAGTTAATTTTAACGCAGCTGGTAATGGCAGGTTTATCGGATTATCAATTCGGATGTTATAAGCGCCTCCCTGAGTAGAGAGGCTTTCTGCTGTGAAAATGGGCGGCTGGTGGGTGTTGTAGCACCCGGCCAGCCATTCGCTCATGTACATGGTCACAAGCGAACCTAGGCCCACTGCTTTAGCGCAAAAGCAAAGTGAGCCTATCATGAGTTACGCTTACTGATCTATGAAAAATACTGTAAAAATATCCAGTGTTGAGTTGATCAACTCTGACTGCCTGCAATATCTCCCGTCCATCCCCGATAACTCCATAGATCTCATAGTTACGGATCCGCCGTATTTTAAGGTGAAGCCGAACGGTTGGGACAACCAGTGGAAAGGGGATGAGGATTATTTACGTTGGCTTGACAGCTGCCTGGTGCAATTCTGGAGGGTATTAAAGCCATCTGGCAGTATGTATCTGTTTTGTGGTCACCGTCTGGCATCAGATATAGAGCTTCTCGTCCGTGAGCGGTTTAATCTGCTTAACCATATCGTCTGGGCTAAACCTTCCGGACGCTGGAACGGGTGTAATAAAGAGAGCCTCCGTTCATACTTCCCGGCGACAGAACGCATAATTTTCGCCGATCATTATCAGGGGCCATACAAACCAAAAGATGATGGCTTTGCTGTTAAATGCAACGAGTTAAAGCAGCATGTCATGACCCCGTTAATTACATATTTCCGCGCCGCTAGGGATTCCCTTGGGGTAACTTCAGCTCAAATTGCTGCCGCAACAGGCAAGAAAAATATGGTTTCCCATTGGTTTGGCCTTAGCCAGTGGCAACTACCGAACGAAACCGATTATCTGAAGCTGCAGGCTTTATTTCAGCAAATAGCCCTGGACAAGCATTCGCGCAACGAACTCGGGAAACCCCATCACCAATTGGTCGCTACTTGGCAATCCCTTAATCGAAAATACTCCGAACTTCAGCAGGAATATCAGCGTCTGCGAAGACCGTTTAGTGTCTCCGTCACGGTGCCATATACCGACGTCTGGACGCATAAACCAGTTCAGTTTTATCCAGGCAAACATCCATGTGAAAAACCTGCCGATATGCTGCAGCAGATCATTACAGCCAGCAGCCGGCCAGGTGAACTGATCGCTGACTTTTTCATGGGATCCGGTTCTACGATAAAGGAAGCGATTAAATCAGGCCGTCGCGCCATTGGTGTTGAGCTGGAGGCGGAAAGATTTATTCAGACATCTGAAGAAATCAGAAGGTTAATAGAAATATAACGGTTTACTGCGGCTAAGCGTTGCTGTGGTGGCCATCACTTTCAGGCTCAGGGATTCACCTTTGACATTGCCACTTAACAGAGTAGCCCTGAAGCCTGAACCCATCACACTAACACCCGCAACCCTGCGAGGTGAGAGACTATGAAAATGCCCAATAACCCGAGCAACTGGCCTGATTTGCTGGAGTTGCTGCAGAGCTGGTGGCGCGGAGATACGCCGCTGGGCGCAGTATTGTTTTCTTTGCTTATGGCTGGGCTGCGTATTGCTTATTTTGGCGGCGGTGGCGGCTGGAAGAAGAAAACTCTCGAAATTCTACTCTGTGGTGCTCTGACGCTGACATGTTCATCCGCGCTGGAGTATCTCGGATTGCCTAAAACACTCTCTGTGACTATCGGTGGCGGTATTGGACTTATTGGTGTGGACACCCTCAGGGCATTCGCAATGAAATATTTAGGCAGCCGGTTTGGTATCGGCGGCGGAGATAAAAAGGCTTAACAATGACAGCAGATCAAATCATTGAGGGGATCCTCGGTAAAGAAGGGGGTTACGTAAATAACCCGAATGACAAAGGCGGTCCTACGCGTTGGGGTATCACGCAGATCACCGCCTGCGCATACGGTTATAGCGGCGATATGAAAGCGTTACCTCGGGAAACAGCCAAAGCCATTTACCTGTCGCAATACTGGACTGAACCGAAGTTCGACCGCATCGCCGAACTGTCACCTACCATTGCACAGGAGTTGTGTGATACCGGTGTAAATATGGGGCCGCGCGTCGCTAGTACATTCTTGCAGCGCTGGTTAACGGCATTGAATATGCAGGACAAGCTATATCCAGACCTTAAACCGGACGGTGTAATTGGCAATATCACCATCGCCGCTCTGAAGAGTTACCTTGCTGTTCGCGGCAAAGATGGCGAAACCACATTGCTAAAAGCGCTGAATTGCAGCCAGGGTGCTCGCTATCTGGAGCTAACCGAAGCGAGGCCTGCAAACGAGGCGTTCCTGTACGGCTGGGTTAAAGAGCGGGTGAGCCTATGAAGATGATTATTTTCGCTCTGCTGGCGCTGGTGGCCTTGCTCGTTCTGTTGTTACTGCGCAAATATACCCGGCTGGAGTTCGTTGGGCATGCCCGATTGCTGCTAAAAACATGGTCTGTCCGCCTGGGCGCTGCCGGCGCGTTGGTCGGTGTATGGGCTCAATCATTCCCGGATGCTGCTCTTCATGCCTGGGCAATACTGCCGCCGGATATCAAAGGTATTCTGCCGCCCAACGTTGTTGCGATGATTAGCCCCGCACTGGTAGTTCTCGCCATCCTTTCTCAGTACGTCAGACAGCCAAAGCTGAAAGAAAAAGCCGATGAGCAGCAGGAGGCACAATGAGCCTTGAATTTATAAGCGGGCTGGTAGTCGTTCTGCTTGGCTTAATCGCTGGCGCATTTGGGTTAGGCCATGTCCGCGGGACCAGCAAGGCGGAAGCCAAAGCCGAACAGCAGCGAACCAAAGAGAATGCAGCAGCCATCGTTGCCGCAGCAGAACGTAAAGCGGAAGTCACGAAAGAGGCCAGCAATGTACAGCAGACTGTTAGCCATATGCCTGATGACGATGTTGATCGCGAGCTGCGCGAGCACTTCACCCGCTCCAGTGGTGGTTGATACCGCATGTAGTTGGGTGCGGATCATCTATCTGACTGACCACGATATTGACGTTCTCGACCGTCAGACGAAGCGCGACATTCTGACGCATAACAAATCAGTGCTGGCGAACTGCCCGCAAGGTACAAGCAAATGAACATCAATAATGTTAGCGCCGCTTCAATCTTATGCGAACAGCTTAGGGAACTCGAAGCACAACGTGCAATCGTCGCGCGTGGGGAAGGGCTAGGTGTCACGATTCAGAGTCGTTATCAGGATGATGCCTTTGTTAATGCAGTACGCAGTAGCGTCACTGGTGAGCTTAGCCGACGCATTGGTGCGGTAAAGCATCAGCTTGCTGAACTCGGTGTAACGTCATTTACCAAAGAGCAGTAGGCATTACAGCAGGCATTCACTGAGTGCCTGCGATAATGCCGGGCTCAATTGCGGTGTTATTGTTTCCCCTGTTAATCTGTCCCAAACAAACCGATGGGGATAGGGACATGAAAAAGTTACTTTTTGCAGCATTAATTGGTGTTTCAGCTTTAACAATTACCGCATGTGCACCAACAGTCCAGAAAGTAGATTACAACCAGAGATCAATGCTTTTATCTCTTGGAATGAACAAAAACGACGTCATGCAGATCATGGGGTCACCACGCAGGACTGATGTGAACCAGGAACGCGAGCGCTGGATATACTGGAATAAGGCTCTCTATGGCTACACAATTATTGATAACGAACAACTGGCTAACGATCGACTGGTTATAACGTTCGTTAATGGTAAGGTCACCAAGTGGGGCCAGCAAACGCTGACTGATGACATAATGGAGTCATCACAAAAGAGCGCTCAGGCTTATGCTGAGGCACTCAAGAAATAGCCATTTCAGTCAAACGAGAACCTCGCTTCGGCGGGGTTTTTTTATATGCAAAAAGAGGTAATAACCGATGAGCTTTAAACATGAACTTGGTCAGGTGGTAACCGTCAATATCAGTGAAGAAGAAGGGCATATCAAAGCTCGTGCTGAATATACGCATGGCCCCAATCAGTACCTTATTCATTATCGTGCAGTAGACGGGCGAGCTGTAGACGCATGGTTTGAAGAAGGGGGGTTGTCCCCGTCTGCACTGTAGACGTACGCATTACAGGAGCCCTTCGCAGTTGCGAGGTAGTTTGATAATGCGAATGAATACCATTAACGATTTCGGTATGAGCGAACTCGGTGGTTTAGACGTCTAAACGTCCATGATGGCTGATTTTGGTCATCTTTATGCAAACAAGAATCATTATCATTTAATGGGTCCTCCCGGTGGGTGGGCCTACCACGGGGCGGCGGACTCGCGGAAAACGGCTAGTTTTCGAATTACATAGTCATCATCATCATGTACGCAGGTTATTGATTATCCAGATGTAGGGTTTTCAATGATGTCGAATTGTACAAAAAGTGTTCACCATCATGGACCAGGAAATCGCTGCTTTAAAACTAAACATCAACCAGCTCGCTGGTATCACAGGCGTACACCGTCAGACGGTAGCCGCCAGGCTGAAAAACGTTGTTCCGGCACCAGGCAGTAATAGCAAGCTCAAACTCTATCTCGTCACTGATATTTTGAGTGAGCTGATGATTCCAGTGGTCTCAACGGCAAGCGTCGAAGAGATGGATCCCTCAGACAGGCTCGCGCACTGGAAGGCTGAGAACGAGCGACTGAAATATGAGGTTGATACAAAGCAGCTTATTCCTGCCGAAGACGTTGCCAGAGAATTTTCACTGATGGCGAAAGCCGTTGTTATGGTGCTTGAAACACTCCCGGACATTCTTGAACGCGACTGTGCGCTTACGCCGGTTGCGGTATCACGTGTGCAAAGCGTGATTGATGACCTGCGTGATCAGGTCGCCCAAAAAGTAATGGACGCCGAACCAGAGGAGGATGAGCCAGAGGAGGACTGATGGCAAAACGGGCATCTGCAAGGGGTATCCGCCGCGATGTCTCCGGTATTCTACGTGCCCCGCGGCGTATGCTGGTGGCCGATGCGGTCAGTTCATATATGCGTGTGCCGATGGGGGCGGGTAACTCCGTACCATGGGATCCCAATCTGGCGCCTTATATTATTGAGCCGATGAATTGCCTGGCATCCCGTGAATATGATGCCGTGGTGTTTGTCGGCCCAGCCCGAACCGGCAAAACGATCGGCCTGATTGATGGCTGGATTGTCTACAACATTGTTTGTGATCCCGCCGACATGCTGGTTATTCAGGTGTCAGAAGAGAAAGCCCGCGAGCACTCGAAGAAGCGCCTGGACCGCACTTTTCGGTGCAGCCCGGAAGTAAAATCACGGCTTAGCCCGCGCCGTAATGACAACAACGTCCACGACCGTACATTTCGCGCCGGGAACTACCTTAAACTCGGCTGGCCGTCAGTAAACATTATGTCGTCGTCAGACTACAAAAGCGTAGCGCTGACTGACTATGACCGCTTCCCTGAGGATATTGACGGGGAGGGTGATGCCTTTTCCCTGGGTTCTAAGCGTACGACTACCTTTATGTCCAGCGGGATGACACTGGTAGAGAGTTCGCCTGGCAGGGACATCCGCGACACAAAATGGCGACCAACTACTGCGCATGAAGCGCCGCCGACTACCGGCATATTATCGTTGTTTAATCGCGGTGACCGCCGCCGCCTTTACTGGCCTTGTCCGCATTGCGGAGAATACTTTCAGCCGGAAGTCGCTAATATGACCGGCTACCGGGATTCCCCTGATCCCGTTCTGGCAAGTGAGTCTGCTTATCTCCAGTGCCCGGCATGCAAGGGCAGGATCACGGCGGATATGAAACGTGAACTGAATATCCGCCATGTCTGGTTGCGCGACGGGGAAAAAATAGACCGTGATGGCAACAGATTTGGTGAACCGCGTCGATCACGCATCGCTTCATTCTGGATGGAAGGGCCTGCAGCTGCATATCAGACGTGGGCGCAGATGATATACAAATTCCTGACTGCCGAGCAGGAATACGAGTCCACACAGAGTGAAGAGACGCTGAAAACGGTGGTCAATACCGACTTTGGTCGACCTTATCTACCCCGCGCCAGTCTCGAACAACGTAAAAGCGAACTGCTGGAACAACGCGCCGAAGACGTGCCAAAGCGCTCTGTACCAGATGGCGTGCTGTTTATGACTGCAACCGTCGATGTGCAGGGCGGTAAATCCCGTCGTTTCGTGGTTCAGGTGACTGGCTACGGTGAGCAGGGTGAGCGATGGCTGGTCGATCGCTACAACATCCGCCAGTCATTACGGGCAAACGAGCACGGTGAATGTTACCCCATTGATCCAGCGGGTTATCCGGAGGACTGGGATTTACTTCTGTCTGACGTGTTCGAAAAGGCATGGCCCTTAGCGAGTGACCCGTCTAAACACATGCGGCTCATGGCGATGGCTGTCGATTCCGGCGGCGAGGATGGTGTCACCGATAACGCGTACAAGTTCTGGCGTAAATGCAAGCGGAATGGGCTGGGGAAAAGGATTTACCTCTTCAAAGGTGACAGTGTCCGACGCTCAAAACTTATCACAAGCACATTCCCTGATAACACGAACCGCTCAACCCGCCGGGCAAAGGCTGCCGGCGATGTGCCGCTTTACCTTCTCCAGACCGATGCACTGAAAGATCGGGTTAATAACGCCCTGTGGCGTGAATCACCCGGCCCGAACTATGTGCATTTCCCGAAATGGCTCGGCAGCTGGTTCTACGATGAGCTGACCTATGAGGAGCGTTCACCCGATGGAAAATGGAGCAAACCGGGCCGAGGTCCTAACGAAGCTTTCGACCTGCTCGTTTATGCCGATGCACTGGTCATATTGCACGGGTACGAAAAGATCAAATGGCCGGATGCGCCTGAATGGGCGAAGCGGACAACGTGGATCGAAGAAAGCACGTCGGAAACTGGCGAAGTGTCATCCACGTTACCAGCAAAAACGACCCATAACAGGAAAAAACGGAAGGCAAATAAGCCCGACGTTGAAAACAATCCCTGGACCACATCATCAGGAGGCTGGGTGTGAAACAAACCGATATTGAATCCATTATCCAGCGTTATACCGATGCGGAAATAGCTGTGCTGGAAGGGAAGTCCGTTACATTCAACGGACAGCAGATGACGCTGGAGAATCTGTCCGAAATCCGCAAGGGGCGTCAGGAATGGGAGCGTCGTCTTGCTTCCCTGCTGGCTCAGCGTAACCGGCGACCCGGTTATAAACTCGCGAGGTTTTCATGAGCCTGTTAGATGATGCAATTGGCGTCTTTTCCCCTGGATGGAAAGCTGCACGGTTACGTTCGAGAGCGATGATTCAGGCATATGAAGCGGTTAAGCCCACTCGAACACACAAGGCCCGCAGGGAAAACCGTTCCGCTAATCAGCTAAGCCAGATGGGGGCTGTATCCCTCCGTGAACAGGCGCGCTATCTGGACAATAACCACGATCTCGTTATTGGTGTATTCGATAAGCTTGAGGAAAGGGTTGTTGGTGCTAAAGGGGTTATTGTTGAGCCCCACCCGGTACTGAAGAACGGAAATATAGCGAAGAAACTGGCTGAACAAATCAGAACTAAGTGGGCTGAATGGTCGGTCAGCCCTGAGGTTACTGGGCAGTTTACCCGCCCGATGCTTGAGCGGTTGATGCTCAGGAGCTGGCTCAGGGATGGAGAAATTTTCGCTCAGATGGTCAATGGCTCTGCTATGGGGCTTGAGCCGGTGGCTGGCATTCCTTTCTGGATTGAAGCGCTTGAAGCTGATTTTGTGCCGATGACTAATGATGAGTCTCAGCAACTTTGTCAGGGAGTTTATGTAGATAACTGGGGGCGGCCTAAAAAGTACCTAGTCTATAAAAGTCTACCTGTTACTGGCCGTCAATTGGATACAAAAGATGTGGATGCCGGGAATATGCTTCATCTCAAATTTACCCGCCGTCTTCATCAGACCCGAGGTACATCTCTCCTTTCAGGTGTACTCATGCGCCTCAGTGCGCTGAAAGAATACGAGGATGCGGAGCTAACGGCAGCACGCATTGCAGCTGCACTGGGGATGTACATTAAAAAAGGGGACGGGCAAAGCCTTGATGGTGACGCCAGTAAAGACAATCGCGAAGTGATGATTGAACCCGGCATTATCTATGATGATCTGCTCCCCGGTGAAGATATCGGGATGATCAAATCTGACAGACCAAATCCCAATCTTGAAACATTCCGAAATGGGCAACTGCGCGCTGTCGCTGCCGGGGCGCGTCTCAGCTTCTCCAGTACAGCAAGAAACTACGATGGGACATACAGTGCCCAGCGTCAGGAGCTGGTTGAGTCAACAGATGGTTATTTGATCCTCCAGGACTGGTTCATCGGCGCAATTACCCGGCCAATGTACCGAAACTGGTTAAAAATGGCGGTGGCTTCTGGCGAAATTCAGCTACCCCGCGGGCTGGATATGGCATCGCTTTACACTGCCGTTTATTCAGGTCCGGTCATGCCATGGATTGATCCAGTCAAAGAGGCCAATGCCTGGAAAGCGCAAATCCGTGGTGGTGCTGCGACAGAATCAGACTGGGTGCGAGCCAGCGGACGCAATCCGGATGATGTCAAACGCCGTCGCAAGGCTGAAGTTGATGATAACCGCGAACTGGGACTGGTGTATGACACCGATCCTGCAAACGATAAAGGAGGCACCAGTGCCGAAGTCAAAGAACCAGACGCTCCGTCGCCCGAAAGCCAGCGCAAGAAGTAATTCGTGGTTTCGTATGCAGGCCAGCGCCGACAATCAGGCTGAAATATTCATTTACGACGAAATTGGTTACTGGGGGGTGACAGCCCGACAGTTTGTTAACGACCTGAAGGCGCTGGGCGATGTGACCCATATCAACCTTCATATCAACTCTCCCGGTGGCGACGTCTTTGATGGTATCGCCATTTTTAATGCTCTTAAACATCATGGTGCGTCAATCACCGTTCACATCGACGGTCTGGCCGCATCTATGGCCTCGGTCATTGCCATGGTGGGTAACCCGGTCATCATGCCGGAAAATACCATGATGATGATCCATAAGCCCTGGGGCTTTGCTGGTGGTGATGCCAACGATATGCGTGACTACGCAGAACTTCTGGACAAGGTTGAGTCCGTTCTTATCCCCGCTTATGCAGAGAAAACCGGAAAATCTTCGGATGAAATAGCGGCAATGCTGGAAGACGAAACCTGGATGGACGGCAAAGAATGCGTCGCGATGGGTTTTGCCGACCAGACCACCCCTTCTCTTCAGGCGATGGCCTGTATCCAGTCTAAACGTATTGAGGACTTCGAAAAGATGCCAAAAAGTATGCGCAACATGTTAACGCCGCCACGAGCAACCACTCAGCGCGATCCGCAGCAACCTCAGGGGCAGCAGCCGACGGTCACTCAACCTTCCGGGGCCGACGAAAATACCATCCGCGCCCAGGTTATCGCAGAGCAAAAAGAGCGCGTTAATGGTATTAACAACCTCTTCGCGATGTTTGGTGGTAAGCATTCCGAACTTCAGGCGCAGTGTGTAGCCGATATGGATTGCTCTGTCGATCTGGCAAAAGACAAACTGCTGGCGCTGCTGGGGAAAGATGCTTCTCCATCGGCGAAAACCACGCCAGCGCATACCCACGCAGGTAACGGTAATTTTGTCGCCGATGGTATTCGCCAGGCATTGATGGCGCGCGCAGGATTTGAAGATCAGGAACGTGATAATGTCTACAACGGGATGACCCTGCGTGAATATGCTCGTATGGCGCTGACTGAGCGCGGTATTGGCGTATCCAGCTATAACCCGATGCAAATGGTAGGGCTGGCGCTGACGCACAGCACCTCTGATTTTGGCAATATCCTGCTTGATGTCGCCAATAAAGCAATTCTGCAAGGCTGGGATGAAGCGGCAGAAACCTTTGAGCAGTGGACGAAGAAAGGCCAGCTTTCCGACTTTAAAACAGCGCATCGTGTGGGTATGGGGGGATTCCCTTCTCTGCGACAGGTTCGTGAAGGCGCTGAGTATAAGTATGTGACTACCAGCGATAAAGGTGAAACCATCGCGCTCGCCACCTACGGGGAAATTTTCTCTATCACTCGCCAGGCTATCATTAACGATGATCTGAACCAGCTCACCGATGTTCCGATGAAAATGGGCCGGGCCGCCAAGGCGACTATCGGCGACCTGGTTTACGCTGTTCTGACTAAAAACCCAAAACTCTCCGATGGTAAGGCGTTATTCCATGCCGATCACCGCAACCTTTCTTCCGGTGCGATTTCTGTCGGCAGCCTGGATGATGCGCGTAAGCTGATGCGCCTGCAGAAAGAAGGTGAGCGATCTCTGAACATCCGACCAGCATTTATGCTGGTTCCGGTTGCACTAGAGACGCTGGCCAACCAGACGATCAAGTCAGCGAGCGTCAAAGGGGCGGATATCAATGCCGGAATTATCAACCCGATCCAGAATTTTGCAGATGTGATTGCTGAAGCCCGTCTGGATGATGCTGATGCTAAAGCCTGGTATCTGATGGCAGCCAAAGGGACGGACACTATCGAAGTGGCGTACCTGAACGGCGTTGATACACCTTATATTGATCAGCAGGAAGGGTTTACCACCGACGGCATCGCCACCAAAGTTCGTATTGATGCTGGAGTGGCTCCACTTGACTATCGCGGTCTGGTTAAATCCAGTGGTCAATAGTTCTCAACTCTGAATCACAATATCAATGCCCGTCAGGGCTTTTTTTATAACTGAATTCAGCCCCGAACGGGGCTGAAAGGAGATGTTATGGCTAAGAATTACATTCAGGCAGGCGCAACTATCCCGCTCAAAAACGCCGGGAGTGAAGATGTTCTCAGCGGTGATCCGGTTGTTGTCGGCAGCATGATTGCTGTAGCGATTACCGATATTGCGGCGGGCGATATGGGGGATGGTTTTGCCGAAGGGGTATTCCTGTTACCCAAGCTGCCTGCTGATGCCGTGACTGCGGGGGCGAAAGTTTATCTTAAAGCCGGAAACGTTCAATTGGATGAAACCGATGCGGTACTGGCCGGGGTTGCCTGGGAGGATGCCGCTGCAGGCGTAACCGTTCTGGAAGTCAAGATTAATGGCTAATGCTTTTGACAACCTGGCTGCCAGAATGGATACGTTAACGGCGAACAGGCTGGGGAGGCCGGTCACTATCAATGGTGATGATTATATTGCCGTTGAAAGTCATTTGTTGCTGGAAATGGGCCAAGTTGCAGGGGATGGCATTAGTTTGGTCATCTTTACTGTTGATTATCAGCCAGCACGTGGAGACATGGTTACCTATAACGGGCAGGCTTATACCGTGACTCGTTGGTTACCCTTCAACAGCAAACCGCAAATCTGGATTGAGGAGGACATAGGTGACGATTAAAGGCCTGGAAGAACTCAAACAGAACCTCAGCAATATCAGCAAAAATGCGATACCTCGTGCGACTTCCCAGTCTATTAACCGTGTAGCCGGAAGGGCAATAAGCAGGAGCTCTTCACGGGTGGCAAAAGAGACAAAGGTAAAGCGCAAACTGGTTATGCAGCGCGCCAGGCTTAAGCGGGCGAGTCCTAAAAAGCCAATGGCAACCATCCGGGTAAATCGCGGTAATCTTCCGGCGATAAAGTTGGGGCCGGTCCGGGTTCAGCTTTCACGGCGCAGGCGGGATAGCGGTAGTTCGGGGAGCGTTCTGAAAGTTGGGAATTTCAGCTTTCCTGGCGCTTTTGTACAACAGCTTAACAATGGTCGTTGGCATGTTCTGAGAAGAACCACCAAATCCCGTTACCCTGTTGAAGTGGTGAAAGTGCCACTCGCCACGCCCCTGACAACGGCATTCAGAGAAGAACTGCCCAAACTGATGGAATCGGATATGCCAAAAGAAATGATGGCTGCCATCAAAAATCAGATAAGGCTGGTGACGAAATGATTCACCCACAAATCAGAAAAGCTGTGCTGGATAAACTGAAGTCAACGATCTCCGGGAAAACCTCCTGGTACGACGGTCGACCCGCATTTATCGCACCAGAAGAGTTACCGGCAGTTGCTGTGTATCTGACTGATGCAAGAACCACAGGTAGCAGTATTGACGAGGAGGAGTGGGAGGCCGTTTTGCATATCGAGGTCTTTCTGAAAGCCACGTCACCAGACAGCGCACTGGATAAATGGATGGAAACCCGTATTTATCCGGCAATGGCTGATCTTCCTGCGCTGGTAAATCTTGTCGAGACCATCAGCGTAGGAGGATATGACTATCAGCGCGATGATGAGGCTGCTACCTGGGGATCCGCTGACCTCCAGTATTCATTGACCTATATTATGTGAGGACCTTATGGCAACCCCAACACCAACTACCCCGACGAAAGGTGCCGGAACAACCTTCTGGATTTACACAGGCACAGGTGACGCATACGAAGATCCACTCAGCGACATAGGCTGGACACGGACGGCTAAAATTAAGGAGATTACGCCAGGCGAACTGACCGCAGAATCATACGATGATTCCTATATCGATGATGATGCACCTGAATGGGACTCCACTGCTCAGGGCGTTAAGTCAGCCGGGCAATCAAGCGTCACGCTGGCATGGAAACCCGGTGAGACTGGTCAGCAGGATCTTGTTGACTGGTTCATGAGCGGCGATGAAAAAGCTTATAAGATTAAATATCCAAATGGTGCAGTAGATATTTTTACTGGCTGGATAAATAGTCTGGGTAAAACCATTGCACGAAATGAAGTTATTACCCGTAGTGCTCAGATTACCAATAAAGGAAAACCGTCTCTGGCTGAAGATAATTCCTCCGTTAATCCTTAATGTATTTCGATAGCGGTGCTATAGCACCGCGCTGGAGCAATATAATGACTTATCTTAAGAAAGATATATTAAACCCAGATGGTGAGAATATTCATCTTTTTGAATTGTCTGCCTTCAGTCGTATGACATATATTGAGTTCATGGTTGAAGAGCGAAAATCATTACCGACTGATGGGCTTCCACCTGATGAAAATTTTAAAATTGCGACCTTATTGACTATGCGCGATCAGGCCATGCTTGTTGCTTTATCCTTGAGTGAGGCAGATGACGAGCAGCGCGAGGGGAAAGATATCTTTCCGGAAATTATGCGTAAATATCCTCCAGGATTACTGGGTAGCGCGGCCTTAATGGTCCGTATGCTTTCAGGGATGGTCCCTCCTGTCATTAATGAAACCGAAGAGACTATAGAAGAGGATGCACCGGATCTGGAAAAGTCCTGACCCGCTCACGTCGCTTTGCTATGCGCTTAGCCAGAGAGTTTGGTCGGCCTGACTGGCGCGCCATGCTTTCGGAAATGTCCTCCTCTGAATGGTTCGAATGGATTGAATATTACCAGGAGCGTTGCTTCAGCGACGATCTGCTTGATTCCCATTTCGCAAATTTAAGCTTCCTCGCCGTCAGTCTTTTCACTGATCCAGACAAACACGGTATTTCCGCCCCTGATTTTAGTTTGCTTGCAACAGCCAGGGAAGAAAGCGAGGACGTTTCTGACGAACAGCTTATGTCAATAGCCGAGAGCATTCCCGGAGGAGTTCGCTATGTCCCAGCCAGTGGGTGATCTGGTCGTTAAAATTGATGGTGATAGCGCAAAATTTGATGAGGAAGTTGCTCATCTCAATAAGCAACTGAGCGGGTTAGGCAGAGCAGCAAACGACAGTTCAGCACAGGTTACAGCAGCTTTTTCACGTCAAGAGCGCGCTGCTAAGCGTGCTGGTATTTCAATCGGGCAGTATAAAAATGCGATGCGCATGCTGCCTGCACAGTTCACGGACGTCGCCACTCAGCTGGCTGGTGGCCAGAGCCCCTGGCTAATCATGTTGCAGCAGGGCGGGCAGGTAAAGGATTCCTTTGGTGGTCTGGTTCCGACCTTTCGTACCTTGCTGGGATCAGTAACCCCTCTGGCGCTGGGTATCACCGCATTGACCGCCGCAGGTGCGGGGATGGGGTATATCTATTATAACGGATCGTCAACCCTTTCAGATTTCAATAAAACGCTCACATTATCTGGCAATTCTGCGGGCCTGACTACCGACAGAATGCTGGTACTGGCAAAATCCGGCCAGCAGGCCGGACTTACCTTTGATCAAACCAGTGATTCCCTGACGGCATTAATTAATTCTGGGGTCGGCGCTGGTGCACGTTTTGATGAATTAAGCCAGTCAGTAGCGAGATTTACTGCTGTCTCAGGTGTCCCGGTTGAGAAGGTTGCAGAAGCATTCGGGAAACTGGCTAATGATCCGACATCCGGCCTAATTGCGATGGCGCAACAGTTTCATAATGTGACGGCCGAGCAGATTGATTATGTTGCTCAATTGCAGCGCTCAGGAGATGAAGCAGCCGCACTGCAGGCGGCTAATGATGTGGCGACGAAGGGGTTTAATTCCCAGACTCAGAGCCTAATCGATAACATGGGTACGATTGAGCGCTCTGCTGATTCGTTGAAACGCGCGTTTAAATCCATGTGGGATGCTGCACTCGATCTCGGACGGCCAGATACCGCTGGTGAGATGGCAAGTAAGGCAGAAGCTGCTTTTAAACGGGCTGATGAAATATGGAATCTCAGGAAAAATGACCGTTATGTGAACGATGAAGCCAGAGCCCGTTACTGGAACGACCGGGAGTCGGCCCGTCTGGCCCTTGATATGGCGCAGCAGCAGGCTGGTATTGCCAAGGCCAGTGTAGCTGCGGCAGAAAAGGAAGCGGAAGCAGAATCTGATAAACAGAAATATGCCGCTCAGGCACAGGCCAATTATGCAAAATCGCAGACTGCGCTTGAAAAATATACCGCCCGACAGAATGAATTAAATAAGGCGTTGAAGGAGGGGCATATTCTCCAAGCTGATTACGCCATAAACATGGCGGCAGCTAAAAAAGAATATGAGGCTTCCTTAAAGAAAACAACGAAACCAAAAGGTGTCAAAGTATCAGCAGGCGACCGATCTTCTGACCAGACAAATGCTGAAACTATGCAGTTGATGACTCAGCTTAAACTGCTGCAACAGCATAGCGGGCTTAACGATACCATCAGTCAACAGCGTAAAAATTTATGGTCTTTACAGTCAAAATTCTCGGTTGTCGAAGAGGCATCGAAAACACGCGCGCTCAGCAAAGATGAACAATCTTTACTCGCCAGCAAGGATAAAGTTCTGGCGCAGGCTGAAGTCAATGCAAAACTCGGCGATCAGATTGTCGCTCAGGAACGCTTAAATAAACTTCAGGACAACTCATTAAAATATATTACCCAGATGAATGAAAAAACAGCGGCACTGACAGATAGTGCTGGTCTGGGTGACAAGGGCAGTCAACGTAATCTCGAAAGAGCACAGCTTCGCCAGGGCTGGCAGAATCAGGGAGGAAGCCTGGCTGATGAAGGTTATAAAAAGGAACTGGAGGCACTGGAAGGATACTATTCCGCTCAGGATGAAATGCGGGGTAACTGGCTAGCAGGTGTTGAGTCCTCCTGGCAAAACTACGTTGATATGGCCACCAACTATAACCAGATTGCTGCGGATACGACTAATACTGCGTTGAGCGGAGTGACGAGTAATCTCCAGCAGGGGTTATATGATCTAGCCACCCAGTCTGAAGATGCTGGCGATGCCCTGAGTAACATGGTTGAAGGGTTTGGTAAGACTGTCATCCAAACCTTAACTCAGCTTGCTGCTCAGTGGTTAGTCTACCAAGGGGTACAGCTACTTGTAGGAAAAACTACACAAGCTTCCGCTGTGGCTCCTCTGATTGCAAATGCTCAGGCTATGTCATTGCAGGCACAAATAGCTGCTTACGCTTCAACCGCAGCCATTCCACTTGTTGGTCCTGCGCTTGCGCCTGCTGCTATGGCAGCCGCCGCAGGAATCACTACTCCCCTTGTTGCTGCTATTTCAGCTTCAGCATTAGCAGGCATGGCGCATGATGGTATCGATAAAATACCAGAAACGGGGACATGGTTATTGAAGAAAGGGGAGAGGGTAACAACTGCGGGAACGTCAGCAAAACTGGATGCAACACTGGAACAAGTCAGGCAGCAGAGAGTTGGGGGTGGCAATCCTTTAAGGGTCGAATTCAACAACTCATTCAGTGGGAAACCAGATGACGCAATGCTTGCCTCATTTGATAAGCGTCAGAGGGAGTCTGAAAAACGCCTTGTGAAATACCTGACATCTCAGGTAATGCAACCGACTGAAGAATATGGTCGTGCTATAAGGTCCGTATATCCAGGGCGGAGAATGAAATAATGGCAGATATTTATTATCCCCACGATTATCTTCCAGTACCTCTTTATGATGGGTATGGTTTTAAGCCAGTATCTCCACTCCTGCGAACAGAAATGACAACCGGACGAGCTCGTCAGCGTCGTCGTTATCTTTCCACCCCTACACAAAATACGGTTAAGTGGTTATTCAAAAGTGATGGGCAGGCTCAGCTATTTGAAGCATGGTATCACGAAACTATTGATGATGGTGCCGCTTGGTTTTATATGGTACTGAAAACTCCAATGGGAATTGAACCTTATAAATGCCGTTTTGTTGATATTTATGAAGGTCCAACACCAATGAAACCGGGGAAATGGATGTTCACAGCTACTTTAGAACTATGGAAAAGACCTATTCTTCCTCCCGGCTGGGCAGAATTCCCTGATTTTATTATCAACAGTGACATTCTTGATTTGGCAGTTAACAGGGAGTGGCCTGAGGCATGACAATCCTCGACCGCCTCTATGCCAGCAGCGGGCCGGAGGTGATCATTGAAACGCTGCAGATTAATATCGGTGATGAAGTTCACTATCTCTGTAAAGGCTATGAGGACATTACAGCCACGACCGAGACTGGCGATACTGTAACGTTTATTGCCTGTGCGATGGATATTGCATTGCCAGCCCGCAACGCTGATGGCACGCAGGATTTGAAGTTTGCACTTTGTAATATTGACGGTGTTGTTTCGACCACTATTCGTAAAGCCATCAATGACCGTAACGCAGCATCGCTAACCTACCGGAGTTATATCTCAACGGATTTAGCGGCGCCTGCGGCGGTGCCGTACACGTTGCAGATTAAATCAGGCTATTGGACGGCGACAGAGGTGCAGATCACCGCGGGCTATATGAATGTCCTCGATACAGGCTGGCCGCGATACCGCTATACGCTCCCTTCATTCCCTGGTCTGCGTTACACCAACTAAGGATTTCATCATGCTCAACCCTGATAAATATCTTTCGGTCACATGGCTGAAGGGCGGCAGAGTGTACCCGCAGCTCGACTGCTTTGGCATTGTGAACGAGATACGGAGTGATCTTGAATTGCCTCTCTGGCCTGATTTCTCTGGTGTGACAAAAGACGACGGCGGGCTCGACCGCGAAGCGCGCCGGATGATGCTTTCTCTGAAACGTTGCGAACCCTGCGAAGGTGCCGGGGTGGCCTGCTATTCGGGTTCAACCGTCACTCATGTCGGTATCGTCGTCAATATCGGTGGCTTGTTGCACGTGGCGGAATGCAATCCGGGGACGAACGTCACCTTTCTACCTTTGCCGCGGTTTAAGCGGCGATTTGTCAAAGTGGAGTTCTGGCAATGACCATTCGTTTTTTCCCGTCGCGACTGCCCGGCGAACCACTTGAGACGCACGAGCATGGCGTAATCAGTATTCGCAGCTGGCTGGTTGCCAATGTTGAAGAGTATGAAGATAGGGAGGTGTCCCCGTTGGCCATTGAGCTTAATGGCCAGCTCGTACCTCCTGGTGAATGGGCGTTTCGCATCATCCGGCCGGAAAGCGATGTCCGCATGTATCCTGTGCCATTCGCTACCGGGTTTGCCATCGCCAGCCTCGTTATTGCAGTAGCGGCTGCAGCCTACTCCATATACATGATGAACAATATGGACAGCGGTGGCTACACGTCATCTACCGGGCGCAGCCTCGATCTGAACCCCGCGAAAGCAAACAGCGCAAAACTCGGTGATCCGATCCGTGAAGTTTTTGGCCGCCGCCGCATTTACCCGGATTATGTTGTCCAGCCTGTCACCCGCTATGATCCTGCTGACCCGACCATCATGCATGTTCATATGTTTGTCTGTCTGGGGGCGGGTCATTTTGATTATTCTGAGGGTGATATCAGAGTCGGGGATACACCAAAAACGTCTTTGCCAGGGTTCAGCCATACAAACTATCCGCCCGGTACTGATGTTTCCGGCGATGAGCGTAGCGAAAACTGGTTCAACTCGACTGAGGTTGGGGGAACATCCTCCGGATCAGGGTTGGATATGGCGCAGACCTCACCAGACTCAGACGACATTATCGCGGACAGTATGACGGTATCCGGTGCAACCGTAACGTTTACCGGACTTGATACAGATGACGACGATGATGAAGATGAGGACGATAACGCGCTGCCTGAAAGCTGGGTGGACGGCACTATAGTGGAGATTAAAGCGCCAACCAACTTTCTGATTTCGACTTCTTCCGGCTACAGCGTATTTGCGAGCAAACTACTGACTGAGATTGAGCCAGTGGCTGGAATGCCGGTTACGCTCAGCTTTAACAGCGTTGATTACGATCTCTTCATTTCAGCATATTCGCCGGGGCAGGATGCCGTGCCGGGTGAGGGAGGCAGTGCGGCTAAAATTCAGGCCAGCGCTGCGCCAACCACTTACGATTTCTCGCTTGGCAGCACAACATTTACGGTGACCTGGCACGGAACAACTTATACCGTCTCGCTGGTTGCCGTTTATGTCAATATGTCCGGCCTGCTGGCTGTCATCACGGAGGGACTGACGGGGTCAGGCCTGGTGGCGCAGGATAATGGCGGAACGATACTGATTACTGAAGAAGTGAGCCCGTTCGCGGGCGGGTCAGTTATGTCTTCTTCACTTCCAGTTGTTGTATTTGGTGCTGCGCCGATATACACCGCAGGCAGCAAATCAACCGGCGGTAGTGCGGCTATCACGGCAAACGTCACGCTGGCATACAACAGCGCGACGGGTACTCCTTTTTCGGGGATGCCGGAAGGCACTCAGCGTCTATCTCTCTCTCATCGGGGTAATGAGTACCAGATAATTTCAACTGATGGCACAACGGCTACTGTTTCGCGTCTGGTTGATGGCGCGATTGATGCCACATGGCCGGGTTTTTCAGCGCGGACGATGATTGACTATGAAGCCACCGGGCTGAATGACAGTGACACATGGATGGGCCCCTTCCTGGCGAGCCCTGATAATGAAATTGTTGATATGTTTGAGGTGAATTTTTCATTCCCCAGCGGTATCTGCGGCTTCGATAACAAGGGCAAGAAACGCATCCGGCATGTTGAGTGGGAAATCCAGTATCGGGTATATGGTTCAGGTGCAGGATGGATCAGCAAAGCAGGCGAATATGCGTTAAAGAACGTAAACGGCCTCGGGTTCACTGAGCGGATTGTTCTGGACTCACCCGGTCTTGTCGAGGTGCGTTGTCGGCGTCGTAACGAGCAGGGCAGCAACAATGCTCGCGACAACATGTACTGGCAGGCTCTGCGTGGCAGGCTACTTACCCGGCCTGTATCTTATACCGGAGTGACCTCGTGGGGAGTCACTGTTGAAACAGGTGGTAAGTTGGCGGCACAGTCAGACAAGCGAGTGAATGTTGTGGCCACACGAGTTTATGACTCAGGTGTTGCCCGGTCAATTTCGGGAGCTTTATTGCATGCGGGGAATTCTCTCGGTCTTCAGATGGATACGGAAGCCATCAGCACGCTGGAATCAACATACTGGACGCCAGGTGGTGAGTATTTCGACTTTGCTACCGGGGACAGTATTTCGGCGCTGGAAATGCTGCAGAAGATAACGAATGCCGGGAAGTCTTATTTTCTGCTGAGTGACGGACTGGCGTCAGTCGGGCGGGAGGGGGTCAAGCCCTGGACGGGAATAATCACTCCGCACGAGATGACCAAGGAACTGCAGACCGGGTTCACAGCGCCATCGGATGATGACTATGACGGAGTTGATGTCACCTATATCAACGGGACAACATGGGCGGAGGAAACCGTACAATGCAGGACCAGCGATAATCCTACACCGGTTAAAATTGAGGATTACCAACTTGATGGTGTACTTAACCGGGATCGCGCGTATCAGATTGGTATGCGTCGCCTGATGAAGTACCTTCAGCAGCGGGAAACCTACCAGACCACTACCGAACTGGATGCGCTGTGCTACAACGTTGGTGACCGCATTGTTCTGACAGACGATATACCGGATTCAGTGAAGACAATCAGTTGTTTCGTGGAGTCCTTATCAACTGTCGATGGCGTGACGACGATGACGGTATCCGAGCCCCTTGACTGGACGTATCCGAATCCCAGAGCATTAATCCGCTATCAGGATGGATCAGCTTCTGCGCTGATGGTGGCGACTAAGGTCGGAGACTATCAGTTGTCAGTGCCGTATCTCAGCAAGTTCGTCGAACTGGATTTCACCACGCCATCCATTGAACCGGTCAGGCTGGTATTTTGTGATTCTTCCCGCGTGGGTTACAACGCGATAGTGTCTGAAATAGCCCCACAGTCTGACGGAACGTGTCAGGTTACCGCCAAAGAGTACCGCGCGTCATTCTACGACTACGACAACGCCAGCTACCCCGGCGACGTTGCATAAACATAAATAACTCCCAACAACCCGCCTCGGCGGGTTTTTTGTTATAGGGCGACTATGAGCACATACAAAACGAAAAACCCTTTAGGCTCCCCCGCCGCAAAGGACTTGTTCGATAATGCCGAAAACCTTGATGTTTTCGTCAATGACAGAACAAAAGAGGTGTCAGATGACCGGTTAGGAGTGCTCCGTAAAACCTGGTATGGCATGGAGATGATCTTCAGCCGGTTTATCGACTACATCACTGGTCGAGGCGAGCAGGCGGTTGCGGCTATCGGCTGGCAGGAATTGGGGGATTGGGCCATAGGATTGACGGTTCAGAACCGCAATCAGATAGTGGGTTATAACGGTTCCTGGTACAAATACCTCGGAGAGCTTGAGCACGTCATTACCGGAGATTCCCCGGAGAATGATGGCGGCGTGTGGTCGGCTGAAAACCCAACGGGGAAATGGTCGAATATTGGTGATGCGGCTCTTCGCTCAAACCTGGGTTCAAGCGAAGGGCTTGGACTGGTGGGCCAGTGTTCCAGCCTGGCGGACTTAAGAGGGGTCGAGTTCTTATCTACCGGACAGCAAATCTTCCTTCGTGAACACACCGCAGGTCAGGGAATGGGAGGCGGTATCTGGTACTGCCATTCAATGATCAATGATGATAATTACGTGGACGATAACGGCTGCCAGATTATTAATAATTTTGGACAAGTATTACGGCGAAAAGATTTGCGTGTTATTTGTTCTGATATGTTCGGCCTGATGAATGGCGGCGATTATATTGAATGTCTTAGAAATATGTATAAAGCATCCCGGACATTCTGCATAGAAGAAGTGCTTATTGCAAAACTACCTTTTGGGCAGTCTGTTATTGCCGACACTCTTTCAGATGGTAGTAATGGGTTTGTTGCTGATGTTTCTGATGGCATGAATTTTACCATTCGTGGGCTAGGTGTCGGGACTAACGGTCCCCGCATCCAGCACAAAGGCAATGGCGTGATGATGCGCATTAAGCGCAACCATACCAGTTCAAAGGATTTCTGGGTTACGTGCGGGTTCGAATGCCTGCGCGTGGCGGGGAGAAATGACACTCTCGACGGCAATAATACCTATACCGGCGCAACACCTTTCCAGGTATCGGACATGTGGGGCTCGCTGTTTAAAGATTTATATATCAGCGGCTATGACAATAATACTGGCGGCAGCGCAATTTCTCTTTATAACGATACAGCATGGACAGAGAAACCCCGCTTTGACAATGTCATGATACGCGGCTCTGTGGTGGGGCTGCGTCTGCATCGCAATACAGCTGACGGCGCAGGGGCGACAGACTCATTTTTTTCCGTAACCGGCGAGATTGATATGAATGCCGGGGTGCCTAATCCCTGTTCTTATGTCCGGGTGGGCGATGGAACCGAGAAAGGTAAGTGCTCTATGTACAGTGCGCAGTTTACCATCCGGGGTTGGATGAGCCGATCCTCATGGCATACTGGCATTGATATTATGGACTACAGCTGCGTCACGGGGAAAATGACCTTCATCTGGGACGGTTACGGGCTATCGTCAAATGCCACAAGTGAAGTGCTACATATCATACGTACTCGAGGCGTCAACGCTCGCTTTGACTGCGAGGTGACCAATCTCTCGGGCCAGTTGTTACAGGCGCAGCTTGAACTCCTACAGCTAATCTGGAATTCCTGTCTATACACCCAGGTAACTACCGCTAATGATGCCTCCCTGAAACGAGCCTATCCGGTCATACGTGCCAAAGGGATGAGGATAAATTTTGAAGGAACATTCACTGCGGCCGAGCGTATTTCCGGCAAGACCTATACCCTGAGTTCGTTATTGCCGGGCCAGCGTTTGCGAGTGCGTCTGCACAGCTTTAATGGCGATAAATACCAGCCGCAAATCTCTGAATGGGATGTTGAGGTAAGAGGAACGGATTTCCCCTGTATTGTTAAACCACTTTCAGGGCAATCGGCAACCATCTCCACTAAAGCAGGCAGTGCACTGGTGAATACTTCTGGCGCTACCGGGAGTTTCCTGACTGAAGTCACGATAAGCGACAATCCGTTTTTGCAGCATGCCACACTTGGTACCACGACACTGATTCTGACAAACGGTCAGGCAAATAATAGCGTCTCATATGCTGTTAACTCTGGTCGAAAAATACAGATTGTTCTACCCGCAAATCCGGCCGCCACGGAAGATATGCCCTATGTAGCAGAAATTGAGGTGTTGTAATGAGCGAGAAAATGATAAACAAAAATGTACTGGTTCCGGCGTACGCTATTAAAATCAAGTCCATAACGAATATTGACGGTGGATTTGCAGTTATTACTCCGGACGATGAGCAGGAAATTACCGATCCTATTACGGTGACGGCGGCATTTGTCGAAAAATACAAACCACAACCAGGCGGATATTACGTTATGTGTGTAAATGGCGTGGGTTTGTACTCAGATAGCTAAAACCAAATGCCCGCCAGTAATGGCGGGTGTTTTATTTGTTTATAAATACGAGAGCCTGCTCGTCAATGCTTTTTTCATTATCAAACTTTGCCATTTCAGAGAAAGATTCAATTGGTGACTTTCCTTCCTGATAAGCAGCATCAGAAGCATAAACATTAAAGGTGAATTCGATGTCTCTCTGCTCTTCTGATACGCCTTCCGTAGTAACCGTATGGGAAAATACACTAACACCTTTCAATATGACAAAGGCCCCCTCAAGAACAACCCCTGACGCTGTGACGTACTCTTTTATCGTAGATGCGGCCATTTTTTACTCCTCATTAATATGTTCCGACGCCAAGCGCCTTAATTTCATATGAAATGTCAACACTTGTAGTTACTGCAAACCGCAGAGTGCCGCCATCAAGAATTACGAACGATGCTGACGGGAACGCGATAGCAGCGTCTGAATGACTAGTTATCAGCAATGCGGTCGATGCTGAAGAACCGGTTACTGCCGCACCAACATAGGTAGCAACATGTCTATGTGACCTATCAGCGCTATACAGATGAACTGAAAGCATAAAACTCTGGTTTGTTATGGGAAGTACCAGGTCAGTTGTTATGGTTTGTTGAGAAGCGCTTGCGGAGATACTTCCCGTAGTTCTCCTGCCCATAACCCCAGTGTGACGGCCGCTGGAGTTAATGCTTAACTGTGTGGCGCCTCCAACGTAATTAAATCTGTACTCCGGCCTGAATGATGTAATACCGTTCAAATGAATTAACTGGCGAAGGATAATATCCTTTATGCCATCACCCAATGATTGAGACACAATGGCAAGACCCTGACTCTCAAAAGAGCCTGAATCATAACCAGTTACAGCAAGCGCCTCGGCATTGTTCCCACGAAGGCGCATCAATCCCCGGTATGTCTGATTATTTATAAGCGGTTTCAGAGATTCTACCGAAGTAAATCCAGCAGCGGAAAAGTTGGCATCTGAAGGACTTGTTGGGGTAATGTAACCGTCGTTGAAAAAAGGGATAGTTGACGTGTCAGTAATTACACCAGTTCCGCTTTGTATGCGCCAGTAACCAGCAGTGCTCCAGTCCGCGTTGTTAGTAACGGTTCCATTACCCTCAAAATATAAGGTTTCGAAACCGTTTCTTGATCCATTATTAAGTATCCACTGGACGCCAGCTGCACCAAAGAACGTAACCTGATTCCAGTCCGCATTATAAATTACACATCCAGCTCCATTATCAAGACCCGTCTGGCCTGGTAG
>OGSL01000208.1_pt1 | contig 26186 bp, 22 predicted proteins | sample 1573881 | NCBI WGS metagenome assembly OGSL01 (sample SAMN03295838, study PRJEB24534) | human gut metagenome | isolation source: fecal sample 6 from infant 5 | host: Homo sapiens | place: USA: Pittsburgh, PA | collected 2014-07 | reverse complement strand
CCGTCGCCGACTGGCAACCGAGCCGCATCGTCTACGTCTCCTGCAACCCCGCCACCTTGGCGCGTGACGCGGCGTACCTCGCCGCCCGCGGCTATGCCGTCACCTATGTGCAACCCGTCGACATGTTCCCGCACACCACGCACATCGAAACGGTGGCGTTATTGTCTCGCCGTACTGACGAAGCTCATACCGGTTGAAATAACAAAAGAGGAATGTAGTATCCCAGCTGGAAAAGTGGTACAATCACAGACCAGAAGTAGGTGTGGGTTTTACTAGGAAGGAGACAGCCGATGGATTTGGAGCGCTCTGATTTGCGATTGGGAAGACCTTTGTAACAGAGATATATTTTGATAAAAAGAGCAAGGATACATTTCAAGATAAGCTGTTAAAGGTAGTGCAATCGGAACGGAAAGAATGAAAAATAGCTTGCTTAGTATTAACATTTTCAATTTTTTCAATATCTAGTTCTATGCAACCCTTAATACGTTTGATGATATGTGTAAAACTATGAGTTGTAAAAGAAAAAATTACTTGAAAAACCATGCAAAATGTTGTAATATTAAGTAAAACTTAAAAAAGATAGGAGATGATGGAATGGGACTGTTTGGTTTATTTGGAGGCAAGAAAACGATTGAGTTAGATAAAGCAAAAAACGATGAAAACAAAAATCGCATGAGAGAAATTTTTGATAATAAAGTAGATAATGGTTCGGAATATAAAATAGTTTACGCTTACTCAGAAGATATAGGCGGAGCAAATTTTGCAGTACTTCGTACTGTTTCCTATAAGTACAGAAGTTTTATACTGGGCTATAAGGAAAATGATTTAAGTTTAGTCTTTCTTGAAGTGAGCCCTGATTTAAATCAGGTTGGAGAAGCACTTTTGTATAAACCACAAGATGTAAAGAAAACCAATTTTACAAAGATGGTAGGTGCATATTATCTACAGTATGGAAGTTCATTCAAGAAAGAATTTTTCAACTTTTTCGTTCCTGAGACTATTGATGATATAGTTAACCATGATTGGTATGATGAAGATACTTTTGTCTACATTGACCAAAGAGAAATACATGACAGCTGGGTGGATTTTTGGAATAAATTTTGTAAATAAACGGTAATGTATTATGTATATGTTACCAAATTATATTTTGGCTTTTATATTTACAGTATTCCTAATATATAGTTTTGTAAATATTAAAATCAAAAAAGCTAAGGTTAGCAACGGCTGTCTTTATGGCATAGGGGTTTTTGTTGCAATATTATTACTTGGAATGTCTATTTATGGAATAATATTTAATATTCCATTAGGACAAGTGCAACTAATGATAGAAAATAGCTTCAAATAAGGAAATATAGATTTGAGAAACAGTAGATCGAAAGGTTTACTGTTTTTTTGTTGCTTAGAATTTGAAAGGGAGGAAAACAGAAAATGAAAAACATAGACGAAAAAATTTTAATGGCAGAAGAAGAAATTAAGCGGTTACAAAACAAAAGAAAAAAACTCATCAGTCAGCAGAAACAGGAGGAGAGAAAAAAGAGAGATAGACGGCTTTATGAAAATGGTTTGTTCAATATACACCTGATAAAAAAACGCCCCGCCACGTATGGCAAGGGCTTGTTCTTTAACTACATTACAATAGAAAGTTATGTTATTTCAATATCTTGCAGAAATAAAATTTGTATGCGATAAAAAAGCGCTCGCGACCGTCGCCGACTGGCAACCGAGCCGCATCGTCTACGTCTCCTGCAACCCCGCCACTTTGGCGCGTGACGCGGCGTACCTCGCCACCCGCGGCTATGCCGTCACCTATGTAAGCCCGTCGACATGTTCCCGCACACCACGCACATCGAGACGGTAGCTCTTTTGTCCAAACTCGATGTCGATAAGCACATAAGTGTTGAAATTGAGCTGGATGAGATGGATTTGACAAGTGCGGAGAGCAAAGCAACATATGCTCAAATCAAAGAATATGTTTGGAATAAATTTCAATTAAAAGTTTCAACATTATATATTGCACAGATAAAAAGGAAATGTGGAATAGAATTACGAGAACATTACAACAAGTCAAAAAAGGAGAAACAAATTATTCCACAGTGTACACCTGAAAAAGAAGAAGCCATCATGGATGCTTTGAGACACTTCAAAATGATTTAATACTAATATAAACAGTCAATTAAGAGTTAGGTTCTCTTGATTGGCGGTTTTTGCATTGACTTTTACATGATTTATACATATGATATTATCAAAAATGTTGTTTATAAGGTTATTGATAAGGAGTTGACCACATGAGTGATGTAATAAGCTGTTAGATGAAGCTATTAAAGAAACCGAAAACTTGTACGAAGGAGAAGTCTTTATTTTTAAGGATTTGTTTAAAGGATATGTATGGAACAGGATACCGAGAAAGGACTGTACTAATATCTTAGTAGATGTTTTTGAGATATTTTAAATAATATAAAAACACTTGAATAAATGCTCATATAACTATTGACACAAGAGAAAAACAATAACATAATAAATATACAACATATGAATACTTGTCCAAGTATTCATATGAAATGATTTAAAAAGAGGTGATAATATGACTAAAAAATTTAATTCAATTGAAAGATGTGACTGCAATGTAATTCATGAGGATATTGTAAATCAAGTTAGAGATAAAATGCCTCAAGAAGAAAGCCTTTATGATCTAGCAGAATTATTTAAAGTATTTGGAGATTCAACACGAATCAGGATATTATGGGCTTTACATGAAGCTGAAATGTGTGTTTGTGATATCGCTGTATTACTTAACATGACACAATCAGCAATTTCCCATCAGCTGAGAGTCTTAAAACAAGCTAATTTAGTGAAAAACAGAAAAGAAGGCAAAGTAGTATATTATTCATTAGTTGATGATCATGTAAGAGAAATATTTGACCAAGGTCTAATTCATATCAACGAGAAGTAGTAATGCGGTAGAATAGAATATTTTTTGAAGATATTTGGGCATATATTTAAGTCTTCTTTTCAAATGAGCAATGCTTCAAGAAAATTTGAAAAAGACTTTTAGTATTCAAAATAAAATTACAAATAATATTTAGGAGGATTTAATAATGAAAAAGAAATTTATACTTGAAGGTTTAGATTGTGCAAATTGCGCGGCAAAAATGGAAAAGGCTATTAATGAGCTTGATGGAGTGAAAGAAGCTACTGTTAACTTTATGACCACAAAACTCGTTATTGATGGTGAGGATGAAAAAATGCCAACAATAATAGCAGAGGCCGAAAAAATAGTTAAAAAAATCGAACCCGATACAACTATGAAAAAGGCTTAAAGGAGGCTATTTAGTATGACAAAACGACTATGGCGAATAATTATTGGTGCAGCCGTGTTAGCTACAGCAGTATTGCTTAGTTTAAATAACGAATGGTTACAGATTGCTCTCTTTATAATAAGTTACATTATTGTAGGTGGAGATGTTGTAAAAAGAGCTGTAAAAAATATTTTTAAAGGTCAAGTTTTCGATGAAAATTTTTTATTGAGTATTGCAACAATTGGTGCATTTTTTATTGGTGAGTATCCTGAAAGTGTTGCAGTTATGCTGTTTTATCAAGTTGGAGAACTGTTTCAAAGCTATGCAGTTGGCAAGTCGAGAAAGTCAATTGCAAGCCTTATGGATATTCGACCAGATTATGCAAATGTTAAAAAAGGTGATGAACTTGTCAAAGTTGACCCAGATGAAGTACAAATTGGAGATATTATTGTAATTAAAGCAGGAGAAAAAATTCCTCTTGATGGCAAGGTAATTGAGGGAAGTTCAATGATTGATACATCGGCACTAACAGGCGAATCTGTTCCTCGTGAAGTAGAAGTTGGAAGTGATATCCTAAGTGGGTGCATCAACATTAATGGGGTTATTACAGCAGAGGTTACCAAGGAATTTGGAGAATCTACTGTAAGTAAAATTCTTGATTTAGTTGAAAATGCAAGTAGTAAAAAATCCAATTCAGAACAATTTATTACGAAGTTTGCGAGATATTATACACCGGTTGTGGTTATAATTGCAGTTTTTCTAGCTATTATACCACCTCTTGTTATAGACGGGGCGACTTTTAGTGATTGGATATATAGAGCACTAGCATTCCTTGTGGTATCCTGTCCGTGTGCTTTAGTTATTTCAATTCCTTTGAGTTTCTTCGGTGGAATAGGTGGAGCCTCAAAAAAAGGTGTTTTAGTCAAGGGTAGTAATTATTTAGAGGCATTAGCAGAAACTGAAATTGTTGTTTTTGATAAAACTGGAACACTAACGAAAGGTGTATTTAATGTACAGGAAATTCATCCAGAAGGAGTTTCCAAAGAAGAGCTACTAGAATTAACTGCACATGCGGAAAGCTATTCCAATCATCCGATTTCACTTTCACTGAAACGTGCATATAGCAAAGAAATAGACAATGGACGTATTTCAGATGTAGAAGAGATATCAGGTCATGGTGTTATTGCAACAGTAGATGGCAAAAAGGTTATGGCAGGAAATATCAAACTTATGAAAATGATGGATATCCCTTATTTCAAGGGAGAGCTGATCGGTACTATTGTACATGTTGCTGTTAATAACAAATATATAGGTTACATTGTAATTGCCGATGAGGTAAAGGAAGATTCAGCACAAGCAATCAAGGAACTTAAGGCAGCTAATATTAAACAAACAGTTATGTTGACAGGTGATAATAAAAGTATTGGTTCAAAAGTTGCTAAAGAGCTTGGTCTTGATAAGGTTTATGCAGAACTGTTGCCAGCAGACAAAGTTGAAAAACTAGAAGAATTATTTTCGCAAAAATCTAAAAAAGGTAAACTTGCCTTTGTTGGTGACGGAATCAATGATGCACCTGTATTAGCTCGTGCAGACATTGGAATAGCAATGGGTGGTTTAGGTTCTGATGCGGCCATTGAAGTTGCTGATGTTGTAATTATGACTGATGAGCCATCGAAAATTGCTACTGCAATGAAGATTTCTAAAAAGACACTAAAAATTGCACATCAAAACATAGTATTTGCAATTGGAATAAAAATAATTGTTCTTATTTTGAGTGCTTTTGGAATAACTACTATGTGGGCAGCTATATTTGCAGATGTAGGTGTAACTATCATCGCAGTATTAAATGCTTTTAGAGCTTTGAATGTAAAGAATCTATAAACTATTTTTCCTATTCACCCCTTGAATGATACCGATAATTGACGATACAATCAAGGGGTATTTTTTAATTTAAAAACTATAAATGAAAATTGGTTGGGATTTACCTTGAATTAAATGGTTTTAAAGATATGGAGGTTATGTAATTGAAAGTTATTGATGAATGTTGTTGTGGATGCAAAACAGAAAAGCCGGATCAAATTAAAGACAATTGTCCTGTATGTAATAATGAAGGGATTTCCGTTAGTAAAGTAACTGTTGAACATCTAGTGGTAGATGATTATCGTAATGCTGTTAACGGAGATCAATATAAGATTTGCATGAACGAGGACTGCGACGTTGTTTACTATAACTTAGATAATGAAATAAAATTCTTGAAAGACCAAGTTAGAGTTCCTATCTGGTTTAAGAAAGATGCAGATCCTAAGTATGCTTGTTATTGTAGCGAAGTCACAGAAAATCAGGTAATTGAAGCAGTTGTAAAGCATGGCGCGAAATCCGTAAAAGAAGTAAATGCCATCACTGGGGCAATGAAAAATTCTAATTGTAAAGAAAACAATCCGTTGGGAGTTTGTTGTCATAAGATTATTCAGGAAGCTATCGATAAAGGCTTGAAAATGAAATAATTACAGTCGATATGTTCCTACAAACGAGAGCCAATCTTTGATATGTTTCCATCTACGAGCGTAGATATGTTCCCCATAACCATAGGGGTTGAAACGGTGGCGTTATTGTCAAGAAAATAGAATAACAAGTTATAAAAGTGTTGAAATAGGTGGCTTTTAGGATTTTAAAAGAAATCAGTTCTATAATAAATTAAAAATCGTGTTGGTAGAAAAATTGTTTACTTCTACCAACACGATTTTACAAAGAGCCAGTACTTACATCTCTTTTTCTCCTGTAAAACTATTGTATCTTGATACTTTAAGGAGTTTCAATCATTCGATCTGTTAAACGTTATTTTTTGGATCTAAACTTAATAAAGTAGCATTAATGGCGACGATGACTGTTGACACAGACATTAGAATTGCTCCTAATGCAGGGCTTAATGTGATACCAATAGGAGCCAAAATTCCTGCAGCTAGAGGGATAGCTATAAAGTTATAACCGGCGCCCCAAAAGAGATTTTGTTTCATTTTACGAGTTGTTTTGTGTGCTAATTCAATAAATGATTCAATATCTCCTGGATCAGATTGAGTCAAGATGACATCAGCTGAATCCAACGCCACTTGAGTTCCAGCGCCTACAGCTATACCAACATCTGCCAAGGCAAGAGAAGGAGCATCATTGATACCGTCACCTACCATGATAACTTTTTTTCCTTCTTCTTTAAGCGTTTTTACTAACTCATATTTGTCTTGTGGAGATTGATTTGATCTATATTCAATCTCTAAATCTTCTGCCGCGCCTTGAGCTGCTTTTTCATTATCACCTGTTGCCATAATTGGTTGAATATTGTTCTTTTTAAGAACTTTAATTAACTCTTTGCTCGTTGGTTTTAATTCATCCCCTAAAGCTACAGCACCAATAGCATCATCGTTTTCTACTAAAACACTGAGAGTTGCTCCTTTTGGAATATCCATATCCAGATTACGTCCGTAGGCTTTTTGACTGATTAATTGGTAACGGTGTCCGCCTGCTTTACCCTCTACTCCAGCACCGGAAATCACATCAATCGAATCAAAAGATGCTGGACGTATATCTTGCTGCTCGGCGAAACTTATAATTGATTGAGCAATCGGGTGGCTAGATCCTCCTTCAATACCTGCCAGTAAGGCAATGATTTCCTCTTTTGTATATTTGTCATTAAGAAGTTTTACATCTAATACTTTAAACTCACCAGTTGTTAAAGTACCCGTTTTATCTAAAATCATCACATCTGCATCTTGAGCTATTTCTAAGGCTTGGCGGTCTTTCACCAGTAACCCACGACTGGCTCCTAAGCTTGTGCTACGGGCGGTGACCAATGGAATAGCCAGACCTAATGCATGTGGGCAAGCGATAACTAATGTCGTGATAGTAAAGGTAACTGCCGTTGGGATATCTCCAATAATCATCCACACTACAAAAGCTATTAGTGCGACAATGATCGCAATATAGAAGAGCCATCCTGCAACCTTTTGAGCAATATTTTCTGCTCTGGAAGGCTGACTTTGAGCTTGGCTGATTAAATTCTGAACTTGAGAGATGAAGGATTGATCACCTGTCTCGTTCACTTTAATATAAAGAACCCCTTCTCCATTGGTTGAGCCTCCGATTACTTCATCGCCAGGACCTTTTTTAACTGCTTTTGATTCTCCAGTCAAAAGAGCTTCATTTACACGTGATTCGCCACGCTCGATAGTTCCGTCTGCCGGCACATTTTCTCCGGCTTGAACACGAATTAAATCACCTACCTGTAAGTCAGCAACTGGACGTGTTTCAATGGAATCATCTTCTAATACAACATGAGCATCTTTCGGCACTAACTTAGCCAATTCTGCTTGTGCATCTCCTGCTTCTCCAATAGCTTTCATCTCAATCCAGTGACCTAATAGCATGATTAATAGTAATGAAGCAAATTCAAAGAAAAAGTCCATCACGTGTTCACCCGTTACGTAGGTAATGATCACAGCATAAATACTGTATAAATATGAAACACTTAAACCTAAAGAAACGAGTGCCATCATTCCAGGTTCTTTTTGTTTAAATTCGTCAACTGCACCTTGATAGAATGGACGTCCACCATAAATAATTAATATAGTAGATAAAATAGCTACTACAATATCAGAATATGGAAAAGTAAACTGGAATGGTAGTTCAAATCCATACATAGGGGATAAGAGCATAATAATGATTCCTAGTGGCAATGATTTTAAGAAAAGTTCCTTAAAGTTTCCATGATGGTGGTCATGCCCACTATGCCCGCTGTGATCATGCCCAGCATGATGTTCTTGATGTTGATCCTTATGGTCTCCATGTTCATCTGTGATTCCATGCTCGTGTTTTAACTTATCCATGTCGTCATAATCATGGTGACTATGGGATAAATGTTTGTTGTTATTGTTCATTTTAAATTCCTCCTTATTCTTAATGATGATGTAAATGACACTCGCATTGTCCTTCTGGACAATTGCAATCCACTTCTTCTACTGCGAAAGATTTTTTCATCTCTAATATTTTTTCTAGTCGATCTATATCATCGAAGCTTAAGACATGATCTTCAATGATGCTTCCTATTACATTTCCGACTTTTTTTCGACAAACACGGTTAAAAATATCTTCTGCATAATCCCTTACGGCTTCTTTCTCTTCAATATTGGCAGTGTAAATAAACTTTCTACCTTCTTGCTCTGTATTTAGTACGCCTTTTTCAACTAATCGACCTAAGATCGTTTTGATAGTAGATTGTGTCCAGTCCATTTTTTCTTGCAATATGGAGATGACTTTTTTACTAGTTACTCGATCATTTGCCCAAACTACACGCATGACTTCCCATTCAGCATCTGTGATATAAGTATTAAGTTCTATTGTGCTCATTTTCCTTTCCTCCTTGTTGTCTACAGATGTAAACGAGTATGCTTAAAATAAGTATACTCTTGTAAACGAAATGGGTCAAGTCTTTTTAATAAATGTAAGCAACGATTATTACGTTTGTTTTCCAATTATTAAAAAAATCTGGAGAAGTTTTTCACAAGAATATAGGGCCTATTGTTTAAAAACTAGTGACTATGTAAGGTTTGCAACCGATTTTTATTTTGTACTTTTATCCAATGGATTTAATGGGCTAAAACTTTGAGATGATGTTAAGAATCAAGGACTAAAATTAAAAAGTGATTTTATGTAAATTGGTTATTGTGCAAGTTTCGAAGGTTATATAGTAATAAATTTAAAATTTGTCTTTATATAAAGGTTATAGGAGAAATCTTCACACAATAACTATAAAGCTTGAAATATCAATGTAAGAAAAGGTGATAGAATCAAGTTTAGTTGATAAGATAAAAGTGAATAGAGGGCTTTGTATTAAATTTACATCCCCATCAATGACAGGAATACAAGATAGGATAATACTTCTGCCAAAAGCAAAGATTGAATTTATTGAAACAAAAAGACCGGAAATTAATTTCCGGTCTTTTTTATCTTATCTTCTTTTTATCATGGAACCCAGGAAGCCTCTTGCGATTTCACGACCAATGGTTCTCGTAATGGTGCCGAGCATGGAGTCGATGCCTTTATCGATATAAGACTTTTGGCTGCGACCGGACTTTTGTGCTCTTTCGAGTTCTTTTCTTTGCGCTTCAAGTTCTTTCTGTCTTTCGGCTTCTGATTTTTCTTTTTCCGCTTCCCATTTTTCTCTTTCGATTCTTTTTAAAAGAACTTCGTAGGCGGATTCTCTGTCGATGGGGTCCTTGTACTTTGTATAAAGGAGCGAAGAATTAACCAAGGATCTATACTCATCGTCGGTGAGTGTCGCAAAGGATGAGTGGGGCGGAAGGATCAGCGCCTTGTCTGCCACGGTTGGCGCGCCGCTTTCATCGGCAAATGAAACCAATGCTTCACCGGTCCTAAGATTTATGATTTCTTCTTTGATATCCATGGACTCATCCTGTCGGAATGTGTCAGCAACAGCATTTATCGCCTTAAGTTCCTTTGGCGAATAAGCCCTCAGTTGATGGACGATTCGGTTGGATAGTTGTGACGAAACGGATTCCGGCACATCGAGAGGATTTTGCGTGATGAAGAATACGCCCACTCCTTTACTGCGCACGAGACGAACCACTTGAATAATCTTATCCTGCAAAACTTTTGGCGTGTTGTTAAAGAGTAAATGCGCTTCGTCAAAGAAGAAGACAAGCTTAGGTCTGTCTAAATCTCCAACCTCGGGGAAAGTTTCATAGATTTCCGAAAGCAAGTACAGAAGAAGCATGGAGTAGAGAAGCGGATTTGAAATCAGCTTCGTGGCATTTAAAATATTGACCACACCCTTGCCGCTTGCATCTGTTCTGATAAGGTCGCCGATATCGATCGCAGGCTCGCCGAAGAACAGATCGCCGCCGGCATCTTCAATAAACAAAAGTTTTCTGGAAATGGCAGAGAGACTTTGAGCGGCCACATTGCCGTAGGTCCTGCTGATTTCGTCCTTATTTTCGCCGACGAAATTGATCACCTGTTTAAGATCCTTTAAATCGATAAGCAGAAGACCTTCGCTGTCGGCAACTTTGAAAATAATATTTAAAACCCCGGTCTGCGTATCGTTGAGCTCCAAAATATTTGCGAGCATAAGAGGACCCATCTCAGAAACAGTAACTCTAAGAGGAATACCTTTTTCACCGTAGACATCCCACATATTCACAGGATAACTTTTAAAATCAAAATCAGGAATGCCAAGTTCTTCAAGCCTTGCATTTAATTTGTCATTCATCGCGCCGGGCTTTGAAATATTTGCAAGATCGCCCTTCACATCCGCAAGAATGGTCGGAACACCGGCGTCAGAGAGACCTTCCGTAAGCACCTTTAGAGTGACGGTTTTGCCGGTTCCGGTAGCGCCGCTGATCAGTCCGTGTCGATTGATTTTATTTAAAAGAATATAATTTTCCGTTTTCCCTTTGCCGATCAAAATTTTGTCCATGACAAGCTCCTTTCATATCTAATTTCATTATAGCAAATTAATATATAGGGAAGACCCGGATCATAAAAATATCCTGAAAAAGATGGAGTGGTTTATAATTAAGTAATCAGTAGACCTATTTCCACATACATGGTTTTTGAAAAAATTAGAATTTTATCCATACTGACCACTCAAGCCATATCGAAACGTTGGCGTTATTGGCCAAAAGCCAAGGGAAATCATCATACCGGCCCGACATACGGAATCTTTTAGGTAGCGGATACATTTGTCATCGATTCGATAAAAGGCGGCATGCGGTAACTTATCCATACGGAAATCCGGTCACGGAACGTTGCGCGCTGCGCGACCGAGTCGGGTGTCGGAGCAGTTGTGCGTCGGAGACAGGTGGCAGAAAAAGTTTCTTTTCATCGACATAGCATCAGCGAAGAAATATTTGAAAAAAATATATCGATATATTGACAAATGTAAATATATTTAATATGATATTTCCATCTCGTAGAGGGGGAAACATGAGACTCAGAGAAGATGTCAAAAGAATGAAAGCGCTCACGGATGAAAACCGCCTTGCCATCATGCTTGCGCTCCAACATGGGGAGAAGTGCGGATGTGATCTGTTGGAAGAGCTCAATATCTCGCAACCGACTCTTTCTCATCATATGAAGATTCTTGCGAACAGCGGTCTTGTTGATTACTATAAAGAGGGCAGATGGATCTATTACTCCATCTCGGCTAAAGGCGTGCAGGCATTCCGGGATATGATCGCATTTTACGCAAGATGCGACTGTGAAACAAACGAAAATATTGCTTGCGGGCGTGAAAACAAGTAGCCAACTCAGATTAAAAATACACAGGCAGTCTCGCGGGACTGCCTATTTGAAAATCAAACACATTGATACACTTAAATGTATCAAACTAACGAAGGTGAATTATGGAAAAACAGGAAAAAGGAATCAACACATTTCAGAGATACCTGTCTGTATGGGTGCTTCTTTGTATGTTCATAGGTGTTTTGATCGGACACTTTTTGCCGATGATACCAAACGCATTGGATCAATGGCAGGTAGACGGCATTTCTATCCCCATCGCCATCCTCATTTGGGTGATGATCTATCCCATGATGATGAAAGTGGACTTCCGGAGTGTAAAACAGGTAGGAAAGAATCCGAAAGGTTTATTCGTTACGTGGATCACAAACTGGCTGATTAAACCGTTTACCATGTATGGGATCGCGTATCTGTTTTTGTTTATTATATTCAAGGCCTTGATCCCCCCTGAACTGGCAACGCAATACCTCGCGGGGGCCGTTCTTCTCGGTGCTGCGCCATGCACCGCGATGGTTTTTGTTTGGAGCACGCTGACAAAGGGTAATCCGGCATATACCGTGGTACAGGTAGCAACCAACGATCTTATCATCCTGGTGGCCTTTGTTCCGATCGTAAAATTTCTTTTAGGCGTTTCCGAAGTAGAAGTTCCCTACAGCACGCTTTTCGTAAGTGTTTTTCTATTTGTGGTCATTCCGCTTTTAGGGGGGATCGCGACAAGACTGGCAGTTATCAGAAACAAAGGGAAAGAATATTTTGAAAAAACCTTTATCCATAAGTTTGACAACGCCACTACAGCGGGCCTGCTGCTCACACTGGTGATTATTTTCAGCTCACAGGCGGAGGTAATCCTCGCAAACCCGATTCATATCGCATTGATTTCGGTACCGCTGATCTTGCAGACTTTCTTGATCTTTTTCATTGCATATGGAGCGAGCAAGCTGTTAAAAATACCGCATGACATTGCGGCGCCGGCAGGGATGATCGGCGCGTCGAATTTCTTTGAATTGGCGGTGGCGGTGGCGATTGCACTGTTTGGAACAACATCGCCGGCGGCGCTTGCGACAACGGTGGGAGTATTGACGGAGGTTCCGGTGATGTTGATGCTTGTTCGCATAGCAAATAAGACGAAGTCAAGGTTCTGGGCTCCGGTGGCAAGTCCTGCCGCGGACAATACGAGAATGCGGTAAACGCGGTCAAAAGTATTGGCTCGGATCTGGAAGTGGAGTATATTACCGATCCGGAGAAGATCATGAGCTGCCATGTCATGAGTATGTCCGCACTCGTGGTCAATGATAAGGTAGTATCGATGGGGAAAGTATTGAAAGCGGAGGAAGTGAAGAAGCTCCTTGTCTAAAAAGAAAATCGCATTTATCTGCGTCCATAACTCTTGCCGCAGCCAGATCGCGGAGGCACTGGGCAAGCATTTCGCAGCCGATGTGTTTGAGAGTTACTCCGCCGGAACGGAAACAAAATCGCAGATCAATCCGGATGCGGTACGGATTATGAAAAATCTGTATGGCATTGATATGGAAAAAACACAGCATGTAAAACGGATCAAAGACATTCCGAATCCGGATGTGGTCATCTCCATGGGATGCGTTGAGGGGTGTCCGTATTTGGGCAGAGCATTTGATGATAATTGGGAGCTTTTGGATCCTACCGACCAACCGGACGAGGTCTTTGAAACGGTCATTAAGAAAATCGAGACAAACATCATGCGCTTAAAAGAACAATTCGCGCAAAGAACGACTTCTCAAGACTGACAAGCACGTTCACGGAGAAGCCTTGCTTACGTTTCCATCACGGCTCGCAAAGTCGGTCCGCGCCGCAAGCACTCTCCCGTCGAACGAGTCGTGAAGCCGCCGGAAATAGGGATTGTACAATAAGCAGGAGCTGAATTTTAACTTGCTTTCGTGAACTCGTAAAGAAAAACGGTAGTTTTCAGGTCCCATACGCTTGGTTAAAAATTCGCAAAGGATCCCAAAATTCAACACGGATAAGGAGCCGTCGCGTCATATCGAAACGGTGGCTTTACTGTCGCGCCACGTTGACGAAGCTCATGACGATATATAAATAAAAAGACCTTAGATTGATTTCTAAGGTCTTTTTTGCGCGAAATCTGCGGAAAAGAAATTGGCACGCGCCTATTTCTTTTGCCCGAAAATCTTCCGTATTGTATGATAGGGGAAACAGCATTATTTTAATGACAAGCTATACAAAATAAATACCAATATACATATAAAAAATTTCGCAAGGGAACACGTCGTTCGCGGGAGTGAGCGCGGCCGCGCGAGACACGACGCGTGAGACACGACGCGTGAGGCACGACGCGTGACGGTACACCGCGCGACGGCGCCGCGTGACGATAGCGGCAAGACGAAAACGCATGAGCGAGAATGGATTGTCGAAGGCATTTTTGGACGATACACCGGTCGATATTACGAAGGAGGCGAACTTCATCTGGAGCATCGCCAACAAACTCAGAGCCACGTACATGCCCGATAAATATGGGGAAGTGATTATTCCCATGACCATCATCCGCCGCTTTGCGTGCGTGCTGGCACCGACCAAAGCGCAAGTCCTCGTCACCTATAAAAAAGACAAAAACTATCCGGCGCGCGCCAGTTGCGATGAAAAAGTACTCGCGACCGTTGCCGACTGGCAACCGAGCCGCATCGTCTACGTCTCCTGCAACCCCACCACCCTGGCGCGTGACGTGGCGTACCTCGCAACCCGCGGCTATGCCGTCACCTATGTGCAACCCGTCGACATGTTCCCGCACACCACGCATGTGGAGACTATAGCGTTGATACAAAAGATATAAATTTAGAAATCCTGCATTTTAAACAGTTTTATAAGCATTTTGTATTTGATAAAGACGAAGAAGGATACGTCAAAAAGACTCAAAAAAATTACATGGATGTAAGAGTGGTTTTGAGACTGGTATGAGGAAACACAAAAAATATAATTAACTCATTTTGTGCTTTCTACAAGAGTAGCTTAAAAGGCTGCTCTTTTTTTATGAAGAAAGGATAATATAACTTTAGACATATAAATCTAAATATTTGTCCCATAAACGTAGAAATACGTCCCGATTTGCGATATAATGATAAAGAAATTAGGAGGTATGGCGATATGAAAAAACAAAATGTTTTGAATTTAATAAAATACCATGTGGAAAGGAATGAAAATTCCTTTAGAAATGAGGCTATAGCAATAGCAAGATATTTTGATAGCATAGGAGATCATCAGTTATCTGAATATATTATGGGGTTAATATCTGAATCAAATTTATATTCACCACAAAGTAGTGATTTTGAAAGTGAGTTTTTAAAGCAAGTTGAAATAAGAAATTTGGAGGCTTTAAATTTACCGCTTGAAATAACAGAGGATATAAAAGGTATTATTAATGCTGTAAATCATAATGTTGGTATTAATAAATTTTTATTTGAAGGATTACCGGGAAGCGGAAAAACAGAAGCAGCAAAAAATGTTGCAAGATTGTTGGATCGCTCTCTTTTTAGAGTGGATTTTGAAAATTTGATAGATAGCAAGTTGGGACAGACTAATAAAAATATAGTAAAAGTATTTAAAGAAATAAATATGCTTCCAAATGCAAATAAGGTTGTGGTTTTATTTGATGAAATTGATGTTATTGCTTTAGATAGGATTAATTCTAATGATATTAGGGAGATGGGAAGAGTAACATCTACAATTTTAAGAGAATTAGATAGATTAACAGATCTTAATAAAGAAATAGTGCTTATTGCAACAACTAATATATATTCAAATTTTGATAAAGCATTAATTAGGAGATTTGATGCTGTTATTAATTTCAATAGGTATAGCGATGAGGATTTAATAGAAGTTGCTGAATATTACTTTTCTTCTTTTATCAAGAATTTTAAAGGAATATCAAAAGACACAAGATTATTTAAAAAGATATTGAAAATAGCAAAAAAAATACCTTATCCTGGAGAATTGAAAAACATTATAAAAACATCACTTGCATTTAGTGATGTTGATTCTGAGTATGATTATTTTAAGAGATTATATAATAGCTTGATAGGAAATCTGGATCACAAGGATATAAACCAGCTTCATGAGGAAGGCTTCACTGTAAGAGAAATAGAAAAATTAAAAGGAGAGTCTAAAAGTTCTGTCTCAAGAAAGTTAAAGAAGGAGGAAGTAGATAGTGAATAATGTCTTGGAATTAAAAGGGAAACGCTTTGTACAAGCCAGTAAAAATGGTAATCGTGGTGGTGTATCCATGAATGGGAGGATGGAAGTCAGTACAGAGCATTTATTAAGATTAAAAGCTCAGCTAATCCAGATTAAAGAATTTTGGGATAAAGAAACAAAACCGTTTGAGGGTATTTTGGTTAGTGTTTATTATAATAAGATTGTTGCGAAAAGTAATCGAATTGCTGGACTTTTTAAAGGGACATATTCTAATGAAGCAATTGTTGGAGCAAAATTTAATTCAAATAAGAATAAGCATATAATAACATATTTTCTTGATGAAGATGATTTAACTAAAAGTATAGAGTTAATTGTAAATACTTCAAATATATTATCTCAAAAATTTAGAGGAAATATCAGCAAGAGCGAATTTAAAGACAAAAGTATTGTTAATTCGGAGGTTTTTAAAAAACTTTCTGTAAGTATGTCTACATTTAAACAGGTGATTGCAGATGTATCGTATATTGATTCTTTTGGGGTAGAGTCACCTACGATAGATATAAAACAGAGTATTATAACTTTGTATGATGTAAGAAAAGATACAAAATTATTATTTGAAAGATTAGGGATAGATATTTTAAGTAGCAGAATTTTAGATAATCAAACTGTTTACTTAGACGAAAAGCAGGTAAAACTACTTTTTGTAAAAGCACCTTATCTTGTTTCAATGGCAACCGTTGATTTGTCAAGTTTATCACCTGATGATTTTACCAATGAGCATCAAACAAAAATGATAACTATACCATCCCCAACTATTGAACCAACAATTGGGGTGATAGATACCTTATTTGATGAAAGTGTTTATTTTAGTGATTGGGTTGAATATCATGATATGGTCTCAGAAGATATACCAAAAAATCCAAAAGATTATAATCATGGGACAGCAGTATCTTCCATTATTGTTGATGGAGCAAGATTAAATCCTTGGCTGGATGATGGCTGTGGAAGGTTTAAAGTTAGGCATTTTGGAGTAGCGGTAGGTGCTGAATTTTCTTCATTTTCAATAATAAAGAAAATAAAGAGTATTGTGGTAAATAATTCAGATATAAAAGTCTGGAATATTTCACTTGGTAGTAATCAGGAAATTAATGACAACTTTATTTCTGCTGAAGCTGCAACATTAGATAAAATTCAGTTTGAAAACGATGTAATATTTGTTGTGGCAGGGACAAATAAACCAAGTGCAGATATAGTAAAAATAGGATCTCCAGCAGATTCTATTAATAGTATAGTTGTAAATTCAGTTAGTAAGAATGGTCTGTCTACTAAATATGCTCGTAAAGGATTGGTATTATCTTTTTATGCAAAGCCTGATGTGAGCTATTATGGTGGCAGTGAAGAAGAGTACATTAGGGTTTGTGAACCTTTAGGGGCTGCGAGTGTTGCTGGTACTTCTTATGCTGCACCGTGGATTGCGAGAAAATTATCTTATTTAATTGATGTGATAGGATTTAATAGAGAAGTTGCAAAAGCCATTATTATTGACGCTGCAAGAGGTTGGGATGAAAAACCGACTCCTGAGGAAGTTGCTTTATATGGGCATGGAGTTGTACCAATTCATATAAACGATATTATTCAAACAAAAGATGATGAAATAAAATTTGTGGTATCAGATATTAGTGAAAAATGGAATACTTATAACTACGATTTTCCAGTGCCTCTAAAGGATAATAAGTATCCATATATTGCGAAGGCTACTATGTGTTATTTTCCATTGTGTGATAGATTGCAAGGTGTTGATTATACAAATACGGAATTAAATTTACATTTTGGGCGAATAGGAGATGATAAAAAAATCAAGGATATTAAGGGGGATAAACAGAATACGGAAGACACTTTAGAGGGAGAAAGAAATTATCTTTTGGAAGGTGAAGCCAGAAAGCAGTTTAGAAAATGGGATAATGTAAAGTATATCGCAGAGAGTGCTACAAAAAGAATGATACCAAAAGACTCTTATAAAAATAAAAACTGGGGTATGGAAGTAAAGACAAATAACCGATTAGCTCCTCAAGATGGTATAGGAGTTAGGTTTGGTGTTGTTGTAACACTCAAAGAAATGAATGGAGTTAATAGAATTGATGAATTTATCAGAAGTTGTACATTAAATGGTTGGTTAGTAAATGAAATCGATGTTGTTAATAGAGTAGATATTCACCAAAAAGTTAATGAAGAAATTAAGTGGGAATAGTATTTGTTTTTTTGCACTATCGACAGTAAATGGAATGGTATGGAATATTTATAAAAATTATAGCAAGTATAAGAAGTGAAGAGATATGGAGAATCAAGATAAGATATATGAAATAGAAATTAACAGTTGTGGTATAGGAGGGAAGCTTAGGATACAGAATAGAAATAATCTTAGGTATAAAAAAATTCGTACGTAGATGGCAATGTTGTACGAGAACATCTTTGTTTGTCGAAAGAAGAATATGAGTTGGCAATGCTTAATTTATTTAGATTATATTGTTGTGAGGGATTTTATCAAGAAACATCAGCTTTTGTGCGCGAAATTAATCTGCACCTGACATTCGCGCGGGGAAACGTATAAAAAAGCAAAACAGAAGCAGGTGAAATCACACCAAGTTAAAATCATAAAAAATCACGAGAAAACTTGCTTTTTTAACCCCTTTAATTAAAATCAACTTGTAGCTAATATTTAAAAAGATACGTCATTTCAGAAAGAAGGTGCTCAATGAAATTAGTAGAAAAAGCCGGCGATTCGATTACGAAAGTATTGCCGGATGTGAAAGAGATGTATGTGCATCTCCATGAAAATCCTGAATTATCCATGCAGGAAACGGAAACGTGTGCTTATATTGCAGGCAAACTGAAAGAACTGGGGATGGAAGTCCTCGCGGGTGTCGGCGGCACAGGCGTTGTCGGCATTATCCGCAACGGTGACGGCGCGACGGTAATGCTTCGCGCCGATACGGACGCGCTGCCCATGAAAGAAGCGACAGGCGTTCCTTACGAAAGCACCAAGACGATGGTGAACCGCAAGGGAGAAGAAACGCCCGTTTCCCATATGTGCGGTCATGATATGCATTCCAGCTGGCTTTTCGGTACATTGAAAGTATTGCTGGAACAGAAAGCAAACTGGCAAGGCACAGTCATTGCCATATTCCAGCCGGGAGAAGAAACGGCGGAAGGTTCGCAGGCGATGCTTGATGACGGTCTGATGGATAAAGTTCCGAAACCGGATGTGGTTCTCGGGCAGCATATGATGTCGTATAAAGCGGGAACGGTAGGCTACAAAGCGGGACAGATTCTGACGGCCGGCGACAGCCTGAAAGTGACATTTTTTGGTGCCGGCGGTCACGGCGGCATGCCGCAGAATGCAATCGACCCCATTGTGATGGCGTCCGCGGCCGTGATGCGGCTGCAGGCCATCGTTTCCAGAGAAGTATCGCCCCAAGGACAGGCCGTCGTTACGATCGGAGAATTCCATGCCGGGAAATCGGAAAATATTATTCCCGACGAGGCGTATATCAAACTGAATGTAAGAACGACCGATGAAGAGGTCAGACTCCATGTCCTTGATGCGATCAAACGCATTTGCAAGGCGGAAGCGGAAGCGTCCCGCGCTCCGAAAGCACCGGAATTTGAGACAATCAATAACTTCCCGCTGACATTCAACGACAAAGAGGCTACGGAAAAAATTGCCGAAGCATTCCACGCCCAATTCGGCGACCTTGCTTTTGAAACTCCGCCGGCCGGAGCGAGTGAAGATTTCAGCCGTTTCGGCAGAGCATGGAAAGTACCGTATGTATACTGGTTTGTCGGCGGTACGGATGTAAAGAAATATGAAAAAGCGGTAGCCGACGGCACGACAGACAGTCTGCCCGGACCGCATTCCCCGTTCTGGGCGCCTGCGCTGGAACCGACCATGAGAACCGGCATTGAAACGATGTTGACGGCCGCGGGCTTATGGTTGGAGAAATAAAGGAGGGACCATATAAGTGCCAAAGACACAGTCCAAGGCTATGTAGGAAATGACAGGCTTCTTTTAGGTATCGTTCTCGCGGTCGTCACATTCTGGCTTTTTGCCCGGACGACACTCAGTATCGCACCTGACATGCGGGCCGATTTGGGAATTTCGGCAAACTGGAGCAATATCGCCGTCAGTATTACCGCTCGTTTTGCCTTCTAAAGAGAAAGCATAAGAAAAGCAGAGAAATCAAACCATGAAACGCTGTGAAAACAGGAAGTAAATAAAATACCTGCTCTCCGTTTGTAGGGGGCAGGTGTTTTATTATGCGCCGAGGAAGAAAAAGTAAAAAATTCAGAAACGACACACACAAAAAAGCGGTTGCCCATCATTTTTAAGGGGGATGAAAAGTGTAAAAAATTTTAAAATAAAAGCAGGATAGTTTTTTTGACGCGCAAAATTAAAAGGGGTATAATTCCAAATGAAGGGGTGATATTAATACAAAAATCGGTCTAAAATTTATTTACGATACGATATTTAGCCCTATGAAGTAGTTTTTATTTTGCCGGACTGCGTTGAAAAATGGAGAAAGCGGCGCTTCCGCATAGTTTTTGCTTTCCGCATTTTAAGAAAACCGATTGTCCGGCCTGTTATAGAAAGGAGACATTTTAATGATCAGTAAAGGTAAAAAGTCGGTCGCTTTGTGCGCTGCCGTATTGACGGCGCTCAGCATTTCTTGCACCATTGTCAGTGCGGAGGGCGAACCTGCCGTTCCTTATTTTTCCGTGAATTCTAAGGATCAGATGCCCAATGCAGAAGGGAAAAACTCTGTCGCCATCGGACCGGGGGCGACAACGAAATTCCGGAACGGCTTATCTGTCGGTACGAATAATGTAAATGAGGGGTATGAAACTACACTTGTAGGAAATCAAAACAAAGCGTACGGATTGAAACCTGATGTTGAATGGGCATCCGGAGCAACGCTTGTAGGAACTAATAATACAGTCATGAGCACTTCGGGCATCCTCGCTATGGGTTCGAAAAATATCGTACATGACGGCATCGCAATCGGGGCAGGAAATAAGTCTATGGGACAAAATGCTATTGCCCTGGGGGAATACAGTTCTGCCATGTACACAGACAGCATCGGCATCGGTTTCGGCACTCATAGTGATGCGGATGATGTCATTGCTATAGGACGTGCAGCAGCAGGAGATGCTTTGGGCGGTGTTGCTATCGGCAGAGATGCAGAAGTACATGCAAGTACAGGCGTGGCACTTGGTTTTGCCAGTACTTCCGAACGTGGAGCAGGTGTTGTCGGTTATATGCCGGGAGCCGTAGGCCAGACGGCAGAAGAAGTGGCAGCGTACCTGGGAAAAGCGGAAGAATACAAGAGCTGGAAAGCCGATGTGGAAAAGAATAAAGATGCTTATACCAGAGTCAAAGCATGGTATGATGCTGTAGACGCGGAGCGGCAGGCCTTTAAGGAAATCAATGAAGCCCGCATTGCGTATGCTGAAAATTCGACCGAGGAAAATAAAAAAGCCATTACAGAAAAATACGATGCATGGAAGAAAGCACAGGATCTTCGCTCTCAGACGGAGAAGGACTCGGATCAGGACCGTAGCACGATTGATAAGCTGAATGCTCGCTACGGACAGATTTTCGGCAAACTTATGTCCACCGGAGGTGCCGTATCCGTCGGCAATGAAAAAGAGGGCATTACCCGCCAGATTGTCAATGTGGCGGCAGGGACAAAAGATACGGATGCGGTGAACGTCTACCAGCTGAGGGATGCGGTCAAGAGCTTTAAACAAGAAACAAATGTGGCGGAAGACGGAAAGTATGTCAAAAAAGATAAGACAGCCGGTGAAAATCTGACCGCCTTGGACAAGGAAATAGATAAGTTGGTTACAGATTCCGCAGTGGCTGAAGACGGAGCATATGTCAAGAAAGACAAGAAAGTCGGTGAAAATCTGACCGCCTTGGACAAACAGGTTCAAGCCAATGCAGGAGAAATCGGTGCCTTAGCAAACGGTATGGGAGCATTGGACAGCCGGGTGAATAAAGTGGGCGCAGGTGCGGCTGCTCTTGCCGCACTTCATCCGCTTGATTTCGATCCGGAAGATAAGTGGGACTTTGCGGCCGGTTACGGTCACTACAAAGGAGCTAATGCCGTGGCTATCGGCGCATTCTACCGCCCCGATGAAAACAAAATGGTCAGCGTCGGCGGTTCTTTCGGCGGTGGAGAAAACATGATCAATGTTGGTGTTTCCTTCAAAGTCGGTGAGGGAGACTCTCCTTATGCGGGCGTTTCCAAAGCGCAACTGGCACAACGTATCAGACAGCAGGACGAAGAATTAGCAGCACAGAAAGCACAGATTCGTGAAATTCTGGAGCAGTTGGCAGCTATGAAAAAAGCATAAATGAAGGAATAAAAAACCACCCGTGAGGGTGGTTTTTTTATGGATATTTGCTCCTGTGTTTTTTTATGCAATGAGCCAAAGGGATACGCAGAAAGGTAATTTCCATTTGGCGAGGGTGCGGCGGCGCGAGTTTTGAGGGCGTGTGCATTTGATAGTATGGAGCTTGTATTTTATAGCGAAAAAAGCGGCCACGCCGCTTTTTTTGTGCGCGAAGCTTCTGCGCTTGACATTCGCGCGCGAAAAACGTATAAAAAAGTAAAACTAAAGCAGGTGAGAAGATGAAAGAGAGATATGTGTGGTTGATTTCCGCCGGCCACGCGTTTACGGATTTGAGTCAGGGCGCGCTACCGGCGTTGTTGCCGTTTTTGATTGTCGCGCATGATTTGAGCTACGCGGCGGCGGCCGGACTGGTGTTCGCGGCGAATTTTTTGTCGTCGATTTTGCAGCCGCTGTTCGGTTGGGTGTCGGATAAATATTCATGGCACTGGATGATGCCCGCGGGCGTGTTGCTTTCCGGCGGCGCGATGGCGCTGATCGGCGTGTTGGATTCGTATTGGTGGATCTTTTTCGCGGTGGCGTTGAGCGGCGTGGGCGTGTCGGCGTTTCACCCGGAAGCGGCGCGCTTGGCGAATTACGCGGCGGGCGAACGGAAAGGCCGCGGGATCAGTATTTTTTCGGTCGGCGGTAATGTCGGTTTCGCGCTCGGCCCGGTGATCGCAACGACCTCGGTATTAACCTTCGGTTTGCCGGGCACGTTGGTGATGGCGGTGTTGGGCGTTTTGATGTCGTTGGGCTTGTGGCGCGAGCAAGGGACGTTTCGCATGCTGGCGGCGTTGCCGGCGCATCGCGGCGCGGAGCAGGAGGAAGTGCACGACGATTGGCCTTCCTTCGGCAAGTTGACGCTGGGCATTTTCGCGCGCGCCGTGATGTTTTTCGGTTTGAATACGTTTTTGCCTTTGTACTTTTTGCATGTGTTAGGCGAATCGGAGGCGCTGAGCTCGGCGACGCTGACGATTTTCTTCGCCGCGGGCGCGGTGGCGACATTGGTCGGCGGGCAAATGGGCGATCGCTACGGTCATTTGAAAGTCATTCGCTGGGGATTTTTAGGTTTTGTGCCGATTTTATTTATCTTTTTGCAAATCACTTCGACGCCGCTCGCGCTGGCGATGCTGGTGCCGGTCGCGTTCTTTCTCTTCGCACCGTACAGTCTGATGGTGCTTTTGGGGCAGAAATATTTGCCGCGGCAGATCGGTTTCGCGGCGGGCGTGACGCTCGGTTTGGGCACGACGATCGGCGGTATTATCGTGCCGCTTTTGGGGATGCTGGCGGATCGTTACGGGATTATGCCGGCGCTGTACGTGATCGCGGCGGTCGGCGTCATGGCGGCGCTGATCGTGCGTTGGTTGCCGGATCCCGCAGCGCGGCAGCGAATATTGCGCGCGCGCAAAAGTGACGCGACGACGCGGTGAATGGTATAATAAGAAAAAGACGTTACGAAGGAAGGAGCTATTATGAAACTTGCCGAAGCGCTGATTACGCGCAAGGAAATGTATCGCAAATTGAGTTTGCTCGCGGAGCGGATTCAAAAAAATATTATTGTTCAGGAAGGTGACGAACCGGTCGAAGATCCGAACGCGCTGATGCCGGAGTTGGAGCGGCTTTCGCAAGAGGTTACCGAGTTGGTGCAAAGGATTAACGCGACCAACGCGTCGACGCGTTTGGAAAACGGCATGACGATCGCGCAGGCGTTGGCGAAGCGCGATGAACTGATTCGCTTGGCGGGATTTTTCCGCTCGTTCGCCGATATGGGTCGCGAAGGTCAGGTGGAACGCTATTCCAAATCGGAAATCAAACGCGTGTGCACGATTGATGTCGCCGCGACGGAACATAAGGCGGACGAACTCGCGAAAGAAGCCAGAGAATTGGACATGGCGATCCAAGCGCTCAACTGGCAAGTCGAGTTATAATTTTTTGGTAATTGTCGAAAGGCGAGTTCAACCCCCTAAGCAGCCGGATCCCGCCGGTTATTTCAAAGTGACGGGACTTCATGATGCTTACATGAGTAAAGTAACAACTTACGTTGACTACCGACGAACTGATTTCGACAATGGGTGGGAACGGGGTGACCGCCGCGCGATGCGCGGCGGTCTTTTATTATGCGAGCAAACGAAGCGCTCGCGCCGCGCCTGCCGGCAGCGCGGAAAATTTACACGTTTTGCCCACGAAAAAAGCTCCCTTGCGGGAGCTTATTTTATTTGTTCATCAATATCCCAACGGTTGGTGGTGGTCCGCCAATCGAGATCCGCCTGATCGACTTGCAGTTGATACACTTTGCCATCCAGCGTGCGCAAGTGTTCGGTGTGATCGTTGACGATGAATTCCAAATTGGTCAGGCGCGCGGGCGTGGAGCCCGGTCCTGTCTGCGACAGCTCATTGACGCGCGCGGTGAGCGCTTCGATGCGTTCGTTTTGGATGCTCACGATGTAGCCGAGCACCAGCGCCAACAGCACGAGCCAAGTGACGGGTCGGCGCAGCCACGGGCTTACTTGGTGTCGCCAAAGCTGCAGGCGATGACGGAATGAGTACGTAGTCATTTTATTTCAGAGACGATTTAACGGCGATCTTTTGAATGTGATCCTGCGCGAATTCGAGCCACAATTTCGCGGCGTGCGAGAGGTAGTGGCCTTTGCGCCAGATGACGTAAAGACGATGAATGATCGGCCGACCGGCGAGCACGTGTACGGAAACGTTGGGATTATTATGCGGGCAGAGACGTTTCGGCAAAAGCGCGATGCCCAAGCCGGTGCTGACGGTCTGAATCATGAGCTCGCGCTGACTGGTTTCAAATACGATTTTCGGGATAAAGTCCGCGGCTTTGCACTTCGCGATGATTTCGTCATGCAAGTTGAAGTCGTCGCGATAGAGAACGAAACCGTCGCCGGCGAGATCGGCGAGCGGGATCTCATTCGCGTCCGCGAGCGGATGATCTTTCGGCAACAGCACGCATACCGGATCTTCCAAAAGAAAGAAGGACTCGTAATCTTTTTTCGGTTCAGTGCAAATAATGCCGAGGTCGGTCAATCCTTCCTGCACGGCGATTTCCACTTTTTTGGAGCCGTATTCGTAAAGCTCGATATCGATTTGCGGGTACATGCGTTTGAACGCGCCCAAAAGATGCGCGAATACCTGCGCGTCAGTAATCGGCGGCAAGCCGATATGAATGGAGCCCTGCTCGAGCTTAAATTCGTTTTCAAAGTCGTTTTTCAAATGTTCGAAAATAAAGACGCTGCGTTTGGCATGGTTCAAAAAAATCGCTCCGGCGTCCGTCAACTCGACCGCTTTGGCGTTGCGCAAAAAGAGCACGACGCCGAGCTCTTCTTCCAGCGCTTTGATGGTGCGGCTGATGGCCGATTGCGAAATATGCAGATGCCGCGCGGCTTTGCTGAAGCTTTTCCGATGCGCGACTTCCGTAAAATATTTTAAGTGATGAAAATCCATGCTTGCCTCCTGCGGTTGTTGGTTTGGGTAGAATCGTCTATAATTCAGTCAACAATGGGATCGGAACAAAACGCGCCATGTTCCAAATCGCAAAATTAACTATATGTATGCGTTTTACTCATATTATGACTTAATCTTACACTGTTTCTTACCTGTTTGCAAGATGAGCGGAAAACAGAAGGGTGGCATGGACATGAACTGGAAAACAATGGACGGCAACACGGCGGCGGCGCACGTTTCGTATTGCTTTACGGAAGTCGCGGGGATTTACCCGATCACGCCGAGTTCGCCGATGGCGGAGCTGGTCGATGATTGGGCGGCGAACGGGCGGAAAAATATGTTCGGTCGGCCGGTGAAAGTGGTCGAGATGCAGTCGGAAGGCGGCGCGGCGGGCATGGTGCACGGCTCTTTGCAGGCGGGCGCGCTGACGACGACATACACGGCTTCGCAGGGCCTTTTGCTGATGATTCCGAATCTGTATAAAAT
>OGSL01000206.1_pt1 | contig 26267 bp, 22 predicted proteins | sample 1573881 | NCBI WGS metagenome assembly OGSL01 (sample SAMN03295838, study PRJEB24534) | human gut metagenome | isolation source: fecal sample 6 from infant 5 | host: Homo sapiens | place: USA: Pittsburgh, PA | collected 2014-07 | reverse complement strand
GATGCGCTCCGGATGAATATGATGATCTCATATCAGGAACTTGTTCGCACCTTCCCTGGAGCACCTCCACCAACAAGGGATTATCCAGCCCCATCCTGCCGGTGAGGTTGCTCTGTCCGCCGCCGAGTTTGAAGTGGAGAACCCGTACGCCACAGCCAGGCGCTGGAGCGCGCTCTTCGACCTCCCGATGACAACGCGCGCGGGCAATCCGGCGCTGCGTATTGGCGATAAGTATTTCCAGTTCAATCAAGGGAACAGCAACGCGCTGGTGCAACTCGATTTTCTCACCGACACGGCGGCGCTCAAGGGTCAAACCATTTTGGTGGGCGAAGGGCGTTATGCGTTTCACTGACTCACAATGGGCACCTGCGCGAACGAAGACCGACAACAGGGAAACAGCGTATTCACGTTTTCCACCATCGGGATACGCTGCTGAGGGTACTACAACAACCCGGCCTGATGTTCCACACGCGCAATGGCGCTATACAGTGCGCCCGCTGTGACCGGAGCCGGCATGTTCGCCATATCCGGCGCATGCAATGCCATATCAATAATCCCCGCCAGTTCCGTGCTGTCCAGTTCAGCAATTTCCCGCAGGCTGAGCGGGATAGCGCACGCGCGGGCCAGGCCAATGGCCTCCAGCAATTCCTCATCGCTGCGGTTCTCCAGCGCCAGCAGGCAAAGGTTGCCAAATCCCACCAATAAGCCATGACCAAATTCGCGGGTTTTATCGCATACGGTAAACCCCTCATAAATTGCATGAGCGGCAGCAGCATGTGCCCCACTGCTCATTAATGAGGTCAGTCCGGCAAACATAAATATCGCATCCAGTACTTGCTCCAGCGCAGCATCGGGCACCCCTTTGCGAACTGCATCGCAGGCGGCGGGGCCGTGGGTATTGATCAGGTCATAGCAGATACGGCTGTTGGCAATGGACGCCCGGGCGATACCGCTGTGATTGTCCAGCCCGGCGCTGATAGCGCGAAACTCGTACCATTTCGCCAGTGTATCGCCAAGGCCTGCCGCCAACCAGCGCAGCGGCGCGGCGGCTATGATTTCTGTGTCAATAATCACCACAGCAGGCGCCTGATTCAGTGGAAAGAGATCCCGAAAATGGCCGTCATCGTGATAACGGACAGTGAGTGGCGTCACCGCCGCGCAGGTTGCCGCAATGGTTGGCACGGTGACCACCGGGACACGGGTCTCCACGCCCACGGCTTTACTGGTATCCAGGGCTTTTCCCCCACCCACGCCAATGACCAGGTCTGCGCCGGTGGCCTGCACCACTTGCGCCAGACGATGAATATGGCTTTCGCTGCACACGCCGCCAAACCACTCCCGGCCAACCACCGTCACCGATGATGCCGCCAGTTGATAGCGGATATGCGCTTCCACCGCCGCCAGGCCACTATGGCCGCCGATAATCAGCGCCCGTGAACCCAATAATCCGCAGACCTCACCGATACGCGAAACCGCACCTGCGCCACGCAGGATCTGCGCCGGGAAGATAATATTTTGTGCCTGCATAACTGATGCTCCGTGATAACGATGGTGTACATATTAAAACCCCGCCATAGCAGGCTGAAAACGCAGCAAATGCGGCCCTAACTGGGCAATGGAAGTGCATCCCAGTTGCGCCAGCGTGCGATCCATCTCCTGCAAAATAATGTTCAGCGCTTGTTTCGCACCCGCCTCACCAAAGGCAGCGACGCCATAGAGCACAGGTCGGCCAATCAGCACGCCATTCGCGCCCAGCGCCAGTGCTTTCACCACATCGGTGCCACGGCGAAATCCACTGTCGATAAGGATGACAGCATCAGGACCGCAGCACTGACGAATCTCCTGCAGTACTTCCATGGGGCTGACTGAACCGTCCAGTTGTCGCCCGCCATGGTTTGATAACACAATGCCATCCACGCCCGCGGCAAAAGCGCGCCGGGCATCTTCAGGCGCCAGGATACCTTTAATTAACAGGGGACCTGACCACTGTGTGCGGATCCAGTGCAGTGTGGCCCAGTCCAGGTGGGTATCCATCTGTTCGGCAAAATAGCTCGCGCCACCTGCGCCTCGTTGTTTGTCAGCCGGAACATAAGATTTCAGGTTGCCAAAGCCAGGGATGCCTGCGGGCCTGATGGCTCGCCACACCCAGCCGGGATGCATCGCAATGTCCAGCATGCTCGGCAGAGATAGTTCCATGGGCCGTCGGTAATTCCGTTTGTCCTTTTCACGGTTGCCAAAGTGCACCGCATCCACAGAAACCACCAGGGTCGTACAACCCGCCGCCCGGGCCCGGGTCAGTAACCCTGTCGTGACGGCGCGGTCTTTCAGCACATAGAGCTGGAACCAGTGTCGGGGAATGTTTTCTGCGGCGATCTCTTCAATGGAGGCCGTCGAAACCGTACTCTGTATATAGCCGATGCCCGCCTCTCTGGCGGCCCGCGCCAGCATCACATCTGCGCCAAACCGCAGCATGCCGTTGTAGCCTGTCGGGGCGATAAACAAGGGCGCAGCCAGCTTCTGTCCACACAGCGTGACGGATAAATCCCGTTGCGTAGCATCTGTCAGCACAGGGGGAATAAAGCGCCAGCGGCCGAAAACACGGCGATTATCCTGTAACGTTTGTTCATCATCGGCCCCACCCTCCAGATAACTGAAAGCAAAACGGGGAAGCGTGCGCTTTGCCTGCCGACGTAAATCATCAATGTTCAACACTGTCACGCGGCATCCTCCGCCAGGATACGTTTCAGGCTCCGAATAAACTGCTGGTTATCCTGTTCATTCCCCACAGACACCCGGATCCAGTGTTCATACCCCTTCTCCCGCCATGGCTTGATAATGACGCCATCGCACAGCAGACGCTGCGCCAGTTCTGCCGCAGGCTGCCCGCAGTCAAAAAACAGGAAGTTGGCGCAGGATGGCGCAACGCGGAAACCCAGCGCCGTGAGCTGCGCCGACATCATGTCGCGCTGCGCACTGACCAGCGCAATGCTGTCATTAACATGTTGCTGATCCCCCAGAGCTACCACGGCCGCCGCTTGTGCCGAACGGTTAATATTAAACGGTGTGCGAACGCGATTGAGCAGATTGACCAGTTCAGGGTGACTGGCTAAGCCATAGCCCACCCGCAATCCCGCCAGGCCGTAGGCTTTCGAAAAAGTACGCAGCACAATCCAGGGGCGCGACTGCGCGGCCAGCACACGCTGGCTGTCCGGATAATCCGGGTTGTTCCGGCAATATTCGAAATAGGCCTCATCAATCACCAGCACACAGTCCTGAGGTGCCGCGGCGATGATGCGCTCAAAACCTGCATTGTCGAGCATGCAGCCCACGGGATTCGACGGGTTGCTGAAAATCACCATTTTGGCGGGCATCGAAAGTGCCTGAGTCCAGGCGGCGATATCGAACTGATGCTGCTTATTCACGTCAACCAGGGTGACGTCCGCGCCCATCATGCGCGGGAAAATCTCATGCAGACCAAATGAAGGTCGCAATGTGACCACGCGGTCCCCGGGGTTGAGAAAGGCCAGTGCCAGCATATGCAGGATATCTTCTGAACCATTCCCGATAACAATATTCCCGGCCTGCACACCGGTATACGTTGCCAGCGCATCGCGCAGCGCTGTACTGGCAGCATCCGAATAGACTGCGCTGAAACCGGCATCCGCCTGCAGTGCCGCGATGACCTGCGGGCTGGCGCCCAGCGGATTTTCATTACTGGCCAGTTTGGCGATATGGCTCAACCCATATTGCTGTCGTACCGCTTCCGCCGACAACCCGGCGTTATACAGGCTTAATGACCGCGCTGTGGGCCTGGCGAGGTTTTTCAGTATCTGCTGTTGTGAATCAACAAGTGAACTGGAAACTGCTACATCAGAAGCCATTGCATATCCCTCAAAAAAACGCCGGAGGCACAACACCAGACCATCCGGCATTCAGGCATCAGATCATCGGCAAATTCAAATGATGACGTTCAGCACAGGCTTTTGCCTGTTCATAGCCAGCATCCGCATGGCGCATCACCCCGGTGGCAGGGTCGTTCCACAGCACACGCGCCAGTCGGGCATCGGCATCTTCAGTGCCATCGCACACAATCACCATCCCGGCATGTTGTGAAAAGCCCATGCCAACACCGCCACCATGGTGCAGACTGACCCAGGTGGCACCCCCGGCGGTATTGAGCAATGCATTGAGTAATGGCCAGTCGGATACCGCATCAGAGCCATCTTTCATCGCTTCGGTTTCACGGTTCGGCGATGCCACTGACCCCGTATCCAGATGATCACGGCCAATAACAATCGGCGCTTTCAGTTCGCCGTTACGCACCATTTCGTTAAACGCCAGCCCGGCGCGGTGACGTTCACCCAGGCCCAGCCAGCAAATACGCGCAGGCAGCCCCTGGAAGGCAATGCGCTCACGCGCCATGTCCAGCCAGTTGATCAGATTGGTGTTGTCCGGGAAGAGTTCTTTGAGTTTCGCGTCGGTCTTATAGATATCTTCCGGGTCGCCGGAAAGGGCAACCCAACGGAATGGCCCTTTGCCTTCACAGAACAGCGGGCGGATGTAGGCCGGGACAAAACCCGGGAAATCAAAGGCGTTTTCAACGCCCTCTTCTTTGGCGACCTGGCGGATATTGTTGCCGTAATCGACGGTGGGGATCCCCATATGGTGAAAATCGAGCATGGCCTGGACATGTTTTGCCATAGAAGCGCGGGCGGCTTTCACCACGGATTGCGGATCTGACTGACGGGCGGCCTGCCATTTTTCCAGGCTCCAGCCTTCCGGCAGATAGCCATTAAGCGGATCATGAGCGGAGGTCTGATCGGTCACAATATCCGGACGCAGGCCACCCGCTTTTGCCCGCGCCGCCAGTTGCGGCATCAACTCAGCGGCATTGCCCAGCAGGCCGACAGAGATGGCTTTTTTCTCCGCACAGGCTTTTTCAATCATCGCCAGCGCCTCATCGAGGCTGCGGGTCTTATAGTCCACATAACGGGTACGCAGACGGAAATCAATGTGGGATTCCTGGCATTCAATGGCCAGGACGCAGGCCCCTGCCAGCACGCCAGCCAGCGGTTGGGCGCCGCCCATACCACCAAGCCCTGCCGTCAGAATCCATTTGCCCCGCAGGTCGCCGTTGTAGTGCTGTCGGCCCGCTTCGGCAAAAGTTTCATACGTCCCCTGCACAATGCCCTGCGCACCAATGTAAATCCAGGAGCCTGCAGTCATCTGGCCGTACATCATCAGGCCCGCTTTATCCAGTTCGTGAAAGTGGTCCCAGTGGGCCCAGTGCGGCACAATATTGGAGTTAGCAATCAACACGCGCGGCGCATTGGTATGGGTGCGAAAAACACCGACCGGCTTACCGGACTGTACCAGCAGGGTTTCGTCTTCACGCAACGCCCGCAGGCTGTCCAGAATGGCTTCGAAGGCAGGCCAGTTGCGGGCGGCTTTACCAATACCGCCATAGACCACCAGGTCTTCCGGGCGTTCGGCAACATCGGGGTCAAGGTTGTTTTGGATCATGCGATAAGCCGCTTCGATCAACCAGTTTTGACAACTCAGCGCTGTTCCCTGGGGAGCGCGAACGACATGGGCGGCGGCATTTTTCTGTGGCGCGTTCATGGTCATATCCTTCTATAAAAAATGAAATTTATGTAAAGCGTTATCAGGCAAAGCTCGGCAGTAATGCTTCAATGGCCGCAGGCCAGTGTTCACGGGACGCCCACAAACGCATCATTTCGACATCCGGCGCCATCAGACGATCTTTTTCGAGAAAAGCGACATGTTGCCGAATCGCCTTCATTTCGCTTTCCAGTGTGGCGGAACTTTGCAACGGACGATGAAAATCAAGTCCCTGGGCAGCGGCCATGGCTTCGATACCGACAACCACACTGGTGTTAAAACACATATTGCCCAGACGGCGGGCGGCATAGGTCGCCATTGAAACGTGATCTTCCTGATTGGCGGAGGTGGGCAGGCTGTCGACACTGCCCGGATGTGCCAGCGATTTATTTTCTGATGCCAGCGCGGCGGCCGTGACCTGCGCAATCATAAAGCCGGAGTTAACGCCGCCATCGTTTACCAGGAAAGGCGGCAAGCCGGACAAACCGCTGTCCAACAATAAGGCCATTCTGCGTTCAGAAATCGCCCCCACTTCGGCAACCGCCAGCGCAATGATGTCCGCGGCGAAAGCCACGGGTTCTGCGTGGAAATTCCCGCCAGAAATCACGTCGCCATTTTCGGCAAAAACCAGAGGGTTATCGGATGCTGCGTTTGCTTCAATACGTAGAATGCGGGCCGCATGTCGCAGGTTATCAAGGCAGGCACCCATAACCTGAGGGACACAACGAATGGAATAAGGGTCCTGAACCCGGCCGCAGTTAGCATGGGATGTCACAATATCGCTACCGGCCAGGATCGCCGTCAGCGCAGCGGCGACAGCAATCTGGCCTTCCTGGCCGCGTGCTTCATGAATACGCGGGTCAAGCGGTTTAACTGAGCCTTTAATCGCTTCCAGTGATAATGCCCCGGCCACCAGGCCTGCGGAAAACACCCGTTCTGCTTCAAACAAACCTGACAACGCGAGGGATGTCGATACCTGGGTGCCGTTAAGTAATGCCAGACCTTCTTTCGGCCCAAGTTCAAAGGGGCTCAGCCCTGCGGCAGCCAGGCCTTCAACCGCGGACATCGTTTCGCCACCCAGTGTCACCTGCCCTTCGCCAATCAGCATCAATGACAAATGCGCCAGCGGCGCCAGGTCGCCCGAAGCGCCGACGGATCCTTTTTCCGGAATACAGGGGTACACACCCGCATTAAATAACGTTATCAGTGCATCAATCACCTCAATACGAATACCGGAATGACCCCGGGAGAGGCTGAGAATTTTCGTCGCCATCACCAGGCGAACAACGTTATCCGCCAGGTTTTTGCCTGTGCCCACACTGTGGGACAGCACCAGGTTTCGTTGCAGTTCGGTCAGACGTTCCGCCGGAATACGGGTTTGCGCCAGTTTGCCAAACCCGGTATTAATGCCGTACACCACGTTTCCCGATGCCACAATGCGGGTGACTGTTTCCTGGGAGGCCAGCACATCGGCACGGGCCTCTTCGGCCAGCGCAAGGCGGACATTACCCTGGTATATTTGTCGCAACATGGGCAAATGGACATGCCCGGGTTGCAGGCGGCAAAGGGTGTAATCGGTGGATGAAGCAGCCATAATCTATTCCTGTATATACAAGTAAAACGGGAAGTAAACCCGGTGTAACACCGGGTGTTTATGCACAACCTGACTCACGCTAAAACATGATTAACTGCGCTGCATACCGCGAACTTAGTGATCGATGGTTTGCAGGGTTTCCGTACGAATTTCTTCCGTGATACGCGCCTTCAATGCCATAAATTCTGGTGATGTTTTCAGGGTATAATCACGCGGGTGCGGAAAATCTACCGCCACTTCCGTTTTGATTCGCCCGGGGCGCGCACTGAAAATCGCCACTTTATTGGCCATAAAAATGGCCTCATCAATATCGTGGGTCACAAACAGGACTGTTTTGCGGGAAGATTCCCATATCGACAACAACAGTTCCTGCATCATGACGCGCGTCTGGTTATCCAGTGCGCCGAAAGGTTCATCCATCAGCAGAATTTTCGGGTCGTTGGCCAGGGCGCGGGCAATGGCTGTGCGCTGTTGCATACCGCCGGACAACTGACGGGGGAAATGCTGCTCAAACCCACGTAAACCGACCTTATTAATAAAGTAGTCGCTGCGCTCTTTTTGTGCCGCTTTACTCACGCCGCGTTCCTGTAGGCCAAAGCAGATATTCTGCTCAACCGTCAACCAGGGGAACAGTGTGTAACTCTGGAATACCATGCCGCGATCCGCGCCCGGACCATCGACCAGCACGCCATCCAGCCAGACCTCGCCGCGGGTGGGCTGATCCAGCCCGGCAACAATGCGTAAAAGTGTGGATTTACCGCACCCGGAAGGCCCGAGAATGGTAATAAAGTCGTTCTCATTGACCTGATAATCCACGGGCAGTAATGCCTGGGTCTTCTCGCCTTTCGGGCCACTGAAGACGCGTTCCACCTGGCGAACACTCAGCTTCGGATAGCTCATCACAGCGAACTCCATACAAACAGGCGGCGATTCACCGCTTTAAACAACAGATCAGACAGCAATCCAATGCAGCCAATCACGATAATGCCGAAAATCATTTGCCCGGTATTGAGTAACGCCTGGCTATTGACAATCATGTGACCTATCCCGCTGGATGAACCAATCAGTTCCGCCACGATGACATAGGTCCATGCCCAGCCCAGCACCAGGCGCAGCAGTTCCGCAATTTCCGGCGCCGCCCCGGGGATTATCACCCGACGCACCACGCTCTTGTTGGTCGCGCCAAGGGTATACGCCGCTTCCACCAGATCGCGCCGCGCCGCGCCGACAGCCACCGCAACCATCAGGGTTATCTGAAAGAACGAACCGATAAAGATCACCAGTATTTTTTGCATTTCGCCAATCCCTGCCCACAGAATAAGCAGGGGGACAAACGCCGATGCGGGCAGGTAGCGGCAAAACGAAACGAAGGGCTCAAAAAACGCTTCGATCAGTTTGTATGAGCCCATCAGAATACCCAGCGGCACGGCGATAATGCACGCCAGAATAAAGCCGCCCAGTACACGCATTACCGTCATACCGATATCTGTTGTGAAATCAAAATCGGTAAATAACAGCCCCCCTTCCTGCAACATACTGGCCGGACTGGCAAGGAATGTCGGCGACACCAGCCCGGTAAAAGTCACCAGCGCCCACAGCGCGAAAAACAGCACAAAAAAGCAGAAGCCCAAAAACCAGCGATGACGGGACGCCACGGGGCGCAGTGGCACCATCATCGGGTTGTGCCAGACCTTTTTACTTGCCGGCAGAGGCGCCGGCTCACGTAAAACTGACTGCGTACTGGCGGGAAATTCCGCGGCCTGACTGACAGGACTGTTCATCTTGTGGTCCTTCATGGCTGAGTCACATACTTCGCGTCATACAACGTATTAATATCCGGCGTTTTATGCAGGATTTTCATTTCCGTCAGCAAACGCGCCGCTTCGTTGGTAAAGGTGACAATCTCGCCACTGAAGAACTTCTTGTTCGCATCACGGTCTTGCCAGCGCAGATAGCTGGACTCTTCAGCAAACTGTTTGCCGGTTTCTTTGACCGCCGCCCCCATAATCTCATTGGCTTTATCCGGATCTTTTTTGATCATATCCAGGGCTTCAAAGTAGCTATTTACCAGTGCCTGAGCCGCTTTGGGGTTTTTATCCAGCCAGGATGGCGTACAACCCAGGGTGTCCATCACCATGGGATAATCCAGTGTGGTGGTCAGAATTTTGCCTTTGTCCGGGCTTTGGCGGATGGTGGAGAGATACGGCTCGTACGTCACAGCGGCATCGTTCTGCCCGGCAATAAAGGCATGAGCGGCGGCATCCGGCCCCAGGGTTGCCAGTTTGACGTCTTTCATCGTCATGCCGTTTTTATCGAGGATCCAGGCCAGCAGAAAATAGGAGGAGGTTCCTGGTGCATCGACACTGATGGTTTTCCCTTTCAGGTCAGCCACTTTATTGATACCCCCACGTACGGCAATCCCATCCGCGCCATAGGATTTATCCAGTTGCACAATTTGCTTGATGGGCACACCGCTGGCATTCCAGGTGAGGTAGGTTTCCACCGTGGTCGCCGCGCACTGCAAAGAGCCTGATGCAATGGCCAGGTGGCGTGATTGCTGGGGTACCATTTTCAGCGTCACGTCCAGGCCATTCTTTTTGAAAATGCCTGCCTTATCGGCCAGTGTCAGGGGAGCGAATCCTGTCCACCCGGAAATACCAATGGCCACCGGAGTCTCTGCCGCCATGGCGGTGTTTATTGCCCCGCAACCCAATGTCACTGCCAGCCCTAACATGGATAACGAACGCTTCAGCACAGTCCTGGAAATCATGTTGCTCATCTGCCACTCCTGCCAAATTACCTGTCTCGGGGAAATGCCTGGCCAGTGAACTGCCCGGGCAAAATACGCTACTGTATATTCTTGTCTATACAAGCAAGCCGAATAAGTAAAGCAAGCTTTGTGCCAGTTCAGCTATGCCTGCTTTCCCGGTTATTTCGGCCTGTGGCCAGTGGTTTTCTCTGCCTGTCGAATCAAATAAGTGCGCAGGATGCGCCAAACCAGTGCAGGACGCACCAACTCAGGCAATGACCGCCGCCCAAAGTAGCAGACTGCGCGTTTTTTGTGCATCCACAGTATGCAAGGCAGAAATCGGCCACTGTGTCGTCTGACAGCTGTCTGACGTCGGTGGCCACCAGATACCTTCACCCGCGCCCAGCCGGGTCCCATCCGGTAATTGCCAGTCACCCTGAATGGCGAAAAGCACACCGCCCTGCTCACGGGACACCGTGCCACTTCCCCTGAGGGCGACAACGCCGGGCAAACAGACAGTACGCCGGGTCATCAGGTTAAAATCCATCGTCTCGCCCCCCAGAAGATGTGCGTGGAGTGCAAGATCCCCGCTAAACTCGAAGGGTTCTCCCACGGTATTCAGCACATGATTCACCCCGATGCCGTCAGTCAGTTGCATGCCCTCGCCACTCAACAGCGTGATGGAACGCGCAATGCCGGGGAAAGCGGAAAACGGGCCATCCTGCGCGACAGTGGCAATGCTGGCACGCCAGTCAAAATCCGCCTGCCCTGGCGGCCAGCTGATAATTTCGCGGGTTTCGCCGCCGCCATTACGCCAGCGACTGACCGGCAGCCTGGTCTGGGAAAAACGCTGCCAGCCCGTCATGCTGTCGCCTCCGCCAGTTGGCGCAGTACCTGCAGAAAATCAGCGGCAACGGCCTGTTGCTGCGCATGTTGCCCATTGATAATGCGGGGGGTCCCGCCAACATACACATCGCGAATCTGCCCGGCGTGGCCGGCAAATAACCAGCGGTTGAGAATTTCAGGGGGGCGGGCTGCCGCCAGGTAAGGATCCTGTCCATCCAGCACCAGCCAGTCGGCGCGATACCCCACTGACAATCTCCCGACAGGCGCGCCACAGGCCTGCGCACCACCGGCAAGCGCCTGGGTGTACAACACATCGCCCACCACATTTTGGGTCGCCGTTGTCAGGCGGTTGCGGCGCTGATCACGTAAGCGCTGCCCATATTCGAACCAGCGCAGCTCTTCCACCACATTAAGTGAAACATGGCTGTCGGAACCAATACCCCAGTGACCGCGCTGTGCCAAATAATCGACGCCGGGGAAAATACCGTCGCCCAGATTCGCTTCTGTTGTGGGGCACAGCCCGGCAACCGCACCGCTTTGCGCCATGCGGGCCACTTCTTTCTCATCCGCATGTGTCGCGTGGACAAGACACCAGCGGGCATCGATATCCAGGTGATCATACAGCCACGCAATGGGGCGTTGTCCGCTCCAGCTCAGGCAGTCATTGACTTCTTTTTGCTGCTCGGCGATATGGATATGTACAGGCAATGCCGGGTCGCTGGCCTGTAAAACCTGCTGCATCTGCGTGGGGGTCACGGCCCGTAGTGAGTGAAAACACAGGCCCTGGTTTTGCAGTACTTTGCCCGTTATCTGCTGGCGGATAATCGCCTGCTGGCGCAAATAGGTGTCAGCGTCCTGAATAAACCGCACCTGACCCGCCTGAGCCGGTTGCCCGCCAAACCCGGCATAGCTGTAGAGCACGGGCAACAGCGTCAGGCCGATTCCCGCAAGGTCGGCAGCGGCGCTTAATTGGGCGGTCATCTCGCCGCGGTCAGCATAGGGGTTACCGCTGATATCATTGTGCAGATAGTGGAACTCAGCGACCTGGGTATAACCCCCTTTGAGCATCTCGATATACAACTGGCGGGCGATAATACCGACCTGGTCCGGCGTTAATCGCTGCACCGTGCGATACATCAGGTCACGCCAGGTCCAGAAACTGTCCTGCGGGTTTCCGGCCACCTCCGCCAGCCCGGCCATCACCCGCTGGAATGCATGAGAGTGTAAATTCGGCATACCCGGGATCACCGGACCTGAAAGCCGGACAGCATCCTGTGCTGTGCTGTCCGGCGTGATGGCGGTTAACATGCCGGCAGCATCGACATCCAGACGCACATTGTGAGCCCATCCTTCAGCAAGCAGGGCTTGTGTAGCAAAATAAGCAGGCATAACAACGTTCCTGAGCAGCGAAAAGAAACATAAAGGCAATTATAAGTAAACAATTGCAAAACTTTGGGGCGACTTGTCTATACATATACATATGCATGGTTTGGCTGTAAACTTGCGCCATTCCTTTTTTTATCATTTGAGTTTTTCACCACAGCTTTTCTGCTTACGCTTCGCGGTTGAAAATACGCCAGCGTCCGGGAAACGATGACCTTGTCTGTGGCACTTTTGAGAGGTAAGAAACATGTCTGAGCCCACCCTTTTTTCATCGGCCGGTACGGCGCAACAAGACGTGACCCGGCAGACACTATCTGAGCTGGCCGCCGCCATGAGCGATGCACCGGCGCCCATTTATCAGCGGGTGAAACAGGCCATCATTGGCCAGATTCGCGCCGGCGTCTGGAAACCCCACCAACGTATTCCATCGGAAAGTGAGCTGGTTAATGAAATTGGCGTCAGCCGTATGACCATCAACCGGGCGCTGCGCGAACTGACCAGCGAAGGTTTTTTAATCCGCATGCAGGGCGTGGGGACGTTTGTCGCCGAAGCAAAAGCCTATACACCGATGCTTGAGGTCCATAATATTGCTGATGAAATCGCCCAACGTGGTCATCGTCATGACAGTAAAATTTTAGTGTGCGAGGCCCGCCAGGCGGACGCCGATCAAGCGCTCCAGTTGGGGATTGCCATCGGTGATACGCTGTTTTACTCCCAAATTGTGCATTACGAAAATAACGTTCCGGTACAAATTGAAGACCGTTTTGTTAACCCGGAAACGGCGCCGGATTACCTCCGGCAGGTGCTCAATAAACAGACGCCATATACCTATCTGATGGATATTGCCCCGCTGACCGCAGGGGAGCACCGCGTTGAAGCCATCAGCGCCAGCGATGAACAACGCCACTTGCTGCAACTTGAGGAGCATGAGCCCTGCCTGTTGATTCACCGGCGAACCTGGAGCGGCAGCCGCGTTGTGACGTCCGCCCGCCTGATTTACCCGGGTTCGCGTTATCAGTTATTTGGCCGTTTTACCAGTCACGGCTAATCGCGTCTGGCGCAGGCGGCATTCACAGGCCGCCCGTCTTTACGCGACAGTTGGCGATAAGAAAAAACTATCTCTGGCCGCCTTGCCGCCCTTTCGGTTATGGGTTAGGTTGACTTTAATTGTCTATACAAGATAAATCATCCGGAGTCTGCTATGTCCTTAGCCTCGTCCCTTTGCCTTACTGTCACGCCCCCGGCGCACTGTGACAGTGTCTGGCGCGGCGCCACGCTGGTCACCATGCAGGATGGCCGTTACAACGTGATAGAAAACGGCGCATTGGCAGTGACGGAGGGAAAAATTGTCTGGCTTGGCCGTAATGCCGACTGCCCGGCGTTTCCCCATGCACAACAGCATGTATTCGACGGCGGGATAATTACCCCGGGATTTATCGATTGTCATACTCATCTGGTGTTCGGCGGGAACCGCAGCGCCGAATTTGAGCAACGGTTAAATGGCGTAAGCTATGCAGAAATCGCCGCGGCGGGCGGTGGTATTTTATCCACTGTAAACGCCACCCGGGACGCCACGGAAGAGGAACTGCTCCGGCAGGCTTTATTGCGTTTGCAACCGCTGCTGGCCGAGGGGGTCACCTGCCTTGAAATTAAGTCAGGCTACGGGCTGACCCTGGACAGTGAATTAAAAATGTTGCGGGTTATCCGCAAATTAGCCACTCTGTTGCCTGTCGATATTCAGTCCACCTGTCTTGCCGCCCATGCCCTGCCGCCCGAGTACAAAGACCGGGCGGAGGACTATATCGACTTTATTTGCGATACCCTGCTGCCCATTGTCGCCAGAGAAAAACTGGCGGATGCCGTTGACGCATTCTGTGAGCACCTTGCGTTCTCCCCAGCACAAGTCGAGCGAATTTTTGATGCTGCACAGGCTTTGGGGTTGCCGGTTAAATTGCATGCGGAACAACTCTCTGCCCTGCATGGCAGTTCACTGGCGGCAAACTATCACGCCTTGTCGGCGGATCACCTTGAATACGCCACCCAGGAAGATGCTCACGCCATGGCGGCCAGCGGCACTGTCGCCGTCCTGCTGCCCGGCGCATGGTATTTACTGCGTGAAAAACAGCACCCGCCCGTGAATTTTTTCCGCCAGTATCAGGTGCCGATGGCCCTGGCGAGTGATGCCAACCCGGGGACATCCCCGGTGCTGTCATTGCGCCTGATGCTGAATATGGGCTGTACACTGTTTGGTCTGACGCCGGAGGAAGCGCTGGCCGGGATTACGTGCCACGGCGCGCGCGCCCTCGGTCTGGCCGCGTCTCACGGTACGCTTGCCGAAGGTAAGGTTGCCGATTTTATCCACTGGCCGCTGTCGCGACCGGCTGAACTGATCTACTGGCTGGGCGGTCAATTGCCCTGCACGGTGGTCTATCGCGGGAAAATACGAGGAAACGTTCATCCATGAGCCTTTCAGCTATGACTGACATTATCGATCCTTACCATTTCACGGCTGGCAGTGCACCGTTGCTTATCAGTATTCCCCACGCGGGAACACAACTGACGCCGGAGGTCGACAATGGTCTGAGCGATGCCGCACGCCCGCTTGGCGATACCGACTGGCATATTCCCCGCCTGTACGATTTTGCTCACGCCCTCGGCGCCAGTATGCTGGTCGGGAATTATTCCCGTTTTGTTATCGACCTGAATCGCCCTGCTGACGATACGCCGCTCTATACCACCGCCACCACAGGATTGTACCCGGAGACTTTATTTGATGGTCGGGACAGCTTTACGCCCGGCATGACGCCGACAGCCGCCCATCGTCGGCACTATCTGGCGCAAATCTGGCACCCTTACCACCAGCGTATCCAGTCAGAGCTGGCGCGGATAAAACACCAGTTTGGTTATGCACTGCTGTTTGACGCGCATTCTATTGCATCGGTTATCCCGCGTCTGTTTGATGGTCGGTTGCCTGATTTGAACCTCGGTACCAACGGCGGCGCCAGTTGCGCTGCAGCCCTGAGCGACCGTCTGGTCGATTGCTGTCAGAAACAGTCGCCATTCAGCCATGTGCTTAATGGCCGGTTTAAGGGCGGCTATATTACCCGGGCATACGGACAGCCTGACGCGAATATTCATGCCGTGCAACTTGAACTGGCGCAGGTCAATTATATGAACGAAATGGCGCCTTATGCGTATGCAGAGGAAAAGGCCCCTCAACTTCAGGCGCTGCTGCGATCCTTACTTGAGAATATGCTCGACTGGGCAGATAGCCACTATCAATAACCCTCACACATGCCATGAGGCAGGCACCCAATATCCGGTCTGCCTCAAGCCAAAATGCCATTAACCCGGGAGCCATCTTTGGTATTCTGCTGATGTCATCCCCGCATTAATGAGCGCCATGCATAAGTCCATGCATATTTACCCGTATTATCATTGAATCCTGCTTTGCATACACTGCCGGTATCAGGGCGCACGCCCTTCTCTTTTTCGCAATACACCCGGAGATTTGTTATGCAAAACAGGCTGGACAATAAACAGCAGGCCATTATTCCAATTGCGGCTTTCGCCGCAAAGGGCGACACAGAAAAACTCGCTGCTGAAATACAGCACGGGCTGGATACAGGCCTTACCATCAATGAAATCAAAGAAGTCCTGATTCAGCTCTATGCCTATGCCGGTTTTCCTCGCAGCCTGAATGCCCTTGGCGTGCTTATGGGCGTGGTGGAACAGCGTCAGCAGCAAGGAATTACGGATAATGCGGGAGAAGACGCATCCTCTTTTCCTGAGAACTGGAATGCCCTTGAAGGTGGCACGCAAAACCAGACGCGTCTTATCGGGAAACCCGTAACAGGCCCGCTATTTACCTTTGCGCCTGCAATTGACCAGTTCCTTAAAACGCACCTGTTTGGTGATATTTTCCAGCGTGACACCCTGAGCTGGCAGACGAGGGAGCTGGCCACCATTTCGTTTCTGGCTGCAATTCCCGGTGTCACCAGCCAACTGAAAAGCCATTATGCCATCAGTCTGAATGCGGGATTGACGGCTGAGCAGCTGTGGGCATTTACGGCAATTCTGGGTCAAAAATGCGGTGCTGATATGGCAGACAACGCCAGGCCCGTGCTGGGTGAGCTGCTGGATGAAACAAAAACGCCCCGGCACGGTGGCTTATCCACACCGTGGCTTTGTTGAATAAATCAGATTTCGGGTAAGTCTCCCCCGTAGCGGGTTGTGTTTTCAGGCAATACGCACGCTTTCAGGCATACCTGCTTTCGTCATTTTGTTCAGCGCTCGTACCAGGGCCATAGCCTCTGCAACCTGACCATCGTAGTCACGCAGTGTCAGTGAACCCCCGAACAGCTGTTTTACCCGGTACATCGCCGTTTCCGCTATCGAGCGACGGTTGTAATCTGTTGTCCATTTCCACCGCGCATTACTCCCGGTCATTCGCTGATTAGCCACTGCACGGTTACGGTCTGCATATTCACCGGGCCAGTAACCCGCACCTTTTCGGGGCGGGATAAGCGCGCTGATTTTCTTACGCCGCAGTTCATCGTGACAGAGCCGGGTGTCGTAAGCGCCGTCTGCCGATGCTGCCCTGATTTTTCTGTGAGTCTGCCGGATAAGACCCGGGAAGGCTTCTGAGTCCGTCACATTGTTCAGCGACAGGTCTGCACAGATGATTTCATGTGTGTTGCTGTCAACTGCCAGATGCAACTTTCGCCATATACGACGGCGTTCTTTGCCGTGTTTTTTGACTTTCCATTCGCCTTCACCAAAGACCTTCAGCCCGGTGGAATCAATCACCAGATGCGCGATTTCACCCCGGGTGAACGTTTTGAAACTGACATTAACCGACTTTGCGCGCTTGCTGACACTGGTGTAATCCGGGCAGCGCAACGGAACATTCATCAGTGTAAAAATGGAATCAATAAAACCCTGTGCAGCCCGCAGGGTCAGCCTGAACACGCGTTTAATGACCAGCACAGTCGTGATGGCAAGGTCAGAATAGCGCTGAGGTCTGCCTCGTGAAGAAGGTGTTGCTGACTCATACCAGGCCTGAATAGCTTCATCATCCAGCCAGAAAGTTATGGAGCCACGGTTGATGAGGGCTTTATTGTAGGTGGGCCAGTTGGTGATTTTGAACTTTTGCTTTGCCACGGAACGGTCTGCGTTGTCGGGAAGATGCGTGATCTGATCCTTCAACTCAGCAAAAGTTCGATTTATTCAACAAAGCCCCTCCCCGCCCTAAAGGGCGGGGAGGATGTCAATAATAGCAGACCACATCATGATGTCATTCTGACCGACAGATGCCAGAAGCAGAGGATCCATCCCATTTTATACCTACCTTATAACACTTAGAAAAACAACATGTTAAAAATGTTTATTGGAAACAATTTTATTTCCAATTGTAATGATAACCATTCTCATATTAATATGGCTACGTGATAATTAACTTTTGATGCACTCCGCATGTCTGACCGTGCCACTTCCACAGCTTCCTTAACGTTCGAGTCGCTTTATGGCACCCATCACGGCTGGTTGAAAAGTTGGCTGACGCGCAAACTCCAGTCTGCCTTTGATGCAGATGACATTGCCCAGGACACTTTTTTGCGGGTAATGAGCAGCGAAACGCTCTCGACGATCCGCGATCCTCGCTCTTTCCTGTGCACTATCGCCAAACGCGTGATGGTGGACCTGTTTCGCCGAAACGCGCTGGAAAAAGCGTATCTGGAGATGCTGGCGCTTATGCCGGAGGGGGTAGCGCCTTCACCTGAGGAACGCGAAAGCCAGCTCGAGACCCTACAACTCGTCGACAGCATGCTGGACGGGCTAAACGGAAAAACACGTGAAGCGTTTCTGCTTTCGCAACTGGATGGCCTGACATACAGCGAGATTGCGCACAAACTCGGTGTTTCCGTCAGCTCCGTGAAAAAATACGTGGCGAAAGCCGTCGAGCACTGCCTGCTGTTTCGTCTGGAGCATGGGTTATGAATCCTTCGTTAACCGATTCCCGCCGTCAGGCGCTGCGTTCAGCTTCCCACTGGTATGCCGTGCTAAGCGGCGAGCGCGTCAGCCCACAACAGGAAGCGCGCTGGCAACAGTGGTATGAACAGGATCAGGATAACCAGTGGGCCTGGCAGCAGGTTGAAAACCTGCGCAACCAGCTTGGCGGTGTGCCTGGCGACGTTGCCAGCCGGGCGCTGCACGATACCCGCCTCACCCGCCGTCACGTGATGAAAGGATTACTGCTGTTGCTCGGCGCTGGCGGAGGCTGGCAACTCTGGCAGTCGGAAACCGGCGAAGGTCTGCGGGCAGATTACCGCACCGCCAAAGGCGCAGTCAGCCGTCAGCAACTGGAAGATGACTCCCTGCTCACGCTGAATACCCAAAGCGCGGCGGATGTGCGTTTTGATGCGCATCAGCGCACCGTCCGGCTCTGGTACGGTGAAATCGCCATTACTACCGCGAAAGATGCGCAGCAACGCCCCTTCCGCGTCCTGACCCGTCAGGGCCAACTCACCGCTTTAGGGACAGAATTTACCGTCCGCCAGCAGGATAATTTCACGCAGCTTGACGTGCAGCAGCACGCCGTGGAAGTGCTTCTCGCCAGTGCCCCCGCGCAAAAACGCATCGTGAACGCTGGTGAAAGCCTGCAGTTCAGCGCCTCTGAGTTTGGCGCAGTGAAACCGCTGGATGACGAGAGTACAAGCTGGACGAAGGGCATCCTGAGCTTCAGCGATAAACCGCTGGGTGAGGTGATAGCCACGCTAAGCCGTTACCGCAACGGCGTGCTGCGCTGCGATCCCGCCGTTGCCGGGCTGCGCCTGAGCGGGACGTTCCCGCTGAAAAATACCGATGCGATCCTGAACGTTATCGCTCAAACGCTTCCCGTTAAAATTCAGTCTATTACGCGGTACTGGATAAACATTTCACCGCTGTAAGAAAAATAATTCTCATTTCGATTGTCCTTTTTACCCTTCTCGTTCGACTCATAGCTGAACACAACAAAAATGATGATGGAGAAGGTATGACGCCGTTACGCGTTTTTCGTAAAACAACACCTTTGGTTAACGCCATTCGCCTGAGCCTGCTGCCGCTGGCCGGTCTCTCGTTTTCCGCTTTTGCTGCACAGGTTGATATCGCACCGGGATCGCTCGACAAAGCGCTCAATCAGTATGCCGCACACAGCGGAATTACCCTCTCGGTTGACGCCAGCCTGACGCGCGGCAAGCAGAGCAACGGCCTGCACGGAGATTACGACGTCGAGAGCGGCCTGCAACAACTGCTGGACGGCAGCGGACTGCAGGTAAAACCGCTGAGAAATAACAGCTGGACGCTGGAGACCGCGCCCGCGCCAAAAGAAGATGCCCTGACCGTGGTCGGCGACTGGCTGGGCGATGCGCGTGAAAACGACGTATTTGAACATGCTGGCGCGCGTGACGTGATCCGCCGTGAGGATTTCGCCAAAACCGGCGCAACCACCATGCGTGAGGTGCTTAACCGCATCCCTGGCGTCAGCGCGCCGGAAAACAACGGCACCGGCAGCCACGACCTGGCGATGAACTTTGGCATCCGGGGCCTGAACCCACGCCTCGCCAGCCGCTCGACCGTCCTGATGGACGGCATCCCCGTCCCCTTTGCCCCTTACGGTCAGCCGCAGCTTTCACTGGCTCCCATTTCGCTCGGCAACATGGATGCCATTGACGTGGTGCGCGGTGGTGGTGCGGTGCGTTACGGACCGCAGAGCGTGGGCGGCGTGGTGAACTTTGTTACCCGCGCCATTCCGCAGGACTTTGGTATCGAGGCGGGGGTGGAAGGTCAGCTCAGCCCAACCTCTTCACAAAACAACCCGAAAGAGACGCACAACCTGATGGTGGGCGGCACAGCGGACAACGGTTTTGGCACCGCGCTGCTCTACTCCGGCACGCGCGGCAGTGACTGGCGCGAGCACAGCGCCACCCGCATCGACGACCTGATGCTGAAAAGCAAATATGCGCCGAATGAGGTGCACACCTTCAACAGCCTGCTGCAATATTACGATGGTGAAGCCGACATGCCCGGCGGCCTGTCCCGCGCGGATTACGACGCCGATCGCTGGCAATCCACCCGCCCGTATGACCGCTTCTGGGGCCGTCGCAAGCTGGCGAGCCTGGGCTACCAGTTCCAGCCGGACAGCCAGCATAAATTCAACATTCAGGGGTTCTACACCCAAACCCTGCGCAGCGGCTACCTGGAGCAAGGCAAACGCATCACCCTCTCGCCGCGTATCTACTGGGTGCGCGGTATTGAGCCACGCTACAGCCAGAGCTTTATGATCGGCCCTTCCGCGCACGAAGTGGGCGTGGGCTATCGCTATGTGAATGAATCAACGCATGAAATGCGTTACTACACCGCCACCAGCAGCGGGCAGTTGCCGTCCGGCTCAAGCCCTTACGACCGCGACACGCGTTCCGGCACCGAGGCGCACGCCTGGTATCTGGATGACAAAATCGACATCGGCAACTGGACCATCACGCCGGGTATGCGTTTCGAACATATCGAGTCATACCAGAACAACGCCATCAAAGGCACGCACGAAGAGGTGAGCTATAACGCACCGCTTCCGGCGTTGAACGTGCTCTATCACCTGACTGATAGCTGGAATCTTTATGCAAACACTGAAGGCTCGTTCGGCACCGTACAGTACAGCCAGATTGGCAAGGCTGTGCAAAGCGGCAATGTGGAACCGGAAAAAGCGCGAACCTGGGAACTCGGTACCCGCTACGATGACGGCGCGCTGACGGCGGAAATGGGGCTGTTCCTGATTAACTTTAACAATCAGTACGACTCCAACCAGACCAACGACACCGTCACTGCACGTGGCAAAACGCGCCATACCGGGCTGGAAACGCAGGCACGTTACGACCTGGGTACGCTAACGCCAACGCTTGATAACGTTTCCGTCTACGCCAGCTATGCGTATGTGAACGCGGAAATCCGCGAGAAAGGCGACACCTATGGCAATCAGGTGCCATTCTCCCCGAAACATAAAGGCACGCTGGGCGTGGACTACAAGCCGGGCAACTGGACGTTCAATCTGAACAGCGATTTCCAGTCCAGCCAGTTTGCGGATAACGCCAATACGGTGAAAGAGAGCGCCGACGGCAGTACCGGCCGCATTCCCGGCTTCATGCTCTGGGGCGCACGCGTGGCGTATGACTTTGGCCCGCAGATGGCAGATCTGAACCTGGCGTTCGGTGTGAAAAACATCTTCGACCAGGACTACTTCATCCGCTCTTATGACGACAACAACAAAGGCATCTACGCAGGCCAGCCGCGCACGCTGTATATGCAGGGGTCGTTGAAGTTCTGATGTGTTAACGCCCGGCTTGCCGGGCTTTTAGCTGGAATGTGACTATGTTGGCATTTATCCGTTTTCTTTTTGCAGGCCTGCTGCTGGTGATCGGCCACGCCTTTGCCGCCACGGTTCAGGACGAACACGGCACGTTTACACTCGATAAAACGCCACAACGGATTGTGGTGCTGGAACTCTCGTTCGCCGATGCGCTGGCCGCCGTGGACGTCAGCCCGATCGGTATTGCCGACGATAACGATGCAAAACGCATCCTGCCCGAAGTGCGTGCGCACCTGAAACCGTGGCAGTCCGTCGGAACGCGCGCGCAGCCGAGCCTGGAAGCCATTGCTGCCCTGAAACCAGACCTGATCATTGCCGACAGCAGTCGCCATGCGGGGATTTACACTGCCTTGCAGCAAATCGCGCCGGTACTGCTGCTTAAGTCCCGCAACGAAACCTACGCTGAAAATTTGCACTCAGCGGCTATCATCGGCGAAGTGGTAGGTAAAAAACGAGAGATGCAGGCGCGTCTGGAACAACATAAAGAGAAGATGGCGCAGTGGTCCAGCCAGCTTCCCACAGGGACACGCGTGGCCTTTGGCACATCACGCGAACAGCTATTCAACCTGCATACCCAGGAGACCTGGACCGGCAGCGTGCTGGCTTCTCTGGGGCTGAACGTTCCCGCTGCGATGGCGGGCGCGTCCATGCCGTCCATCGGCCTGGAGCAACTGCTGGCGGTCAATCCTGCCTGGCTGCTGGTTGCCCACTATCGCGAAGAGAGCATTGTTAAACGCTGGCAACAAGATCCGCTCTGGCAGATATTAACCGCCGCGCAGAAGCAGCAGGTTGCTTCAGTCGACAGTAACGCCTGGGCGCGGATGCGCGGTATTTTTGCCGCAGAGCGTATTGCCGCTGACACGGTAAAAATCTTCCACCATCAGCCGCTTACCGATGTGAAATGACCGCGCTAAAACACCCGGTGCTGCTGTGGGGGCTTCCCGTTGCAGTACTTATTATTATTTTCTGGCTGAGTCTGTTTTGCTACTCGGCCATTCCTGTTTCCGGAGCAGACGCAATCCGCGCCCTGCTGCCTGGACACACGCCAACGCTACCAGAAGCGCTGGTGCAAAACCTTCGTTTGCCGCGAAGCCTGGTCGCCGTTCTGATCGGCGCAAGCCTGGCGCTCGCGGGCACGCTGCTGCAAACCCTGACCCACAACCCAATGGCCTCTCCTTCACTGCTCGGCATTAACAGCGGCGCGGCGCTGGCTATGGCGCTTACCAGCGCGCTGAGTCCGACGCCGGTTGCAGGCTATTCCCTGTCGTTCATCGCGGCATGCGGGGGCGGCGTGAGCTGGCTGCTGGTCATGACCGCAGGAGGCGGGTTTCGTCATACCCAGGACAGAAACAAACTGATCCTCGCGGGTATCGCGCTGTCGGCCTTTTGTATGGCCCTGACCCGCATCACCCTGCTGCTGGCCGAAGATCATGCTTACGGCATCTTTTACTGGCTGGCAGGCGGAGTGTCCCACGCCCACTGGCAGGATGTCTGGCAGCTCTTGCCGGTGGTGGTCACTGCAGTCCCTGTCGTGTTGCTGCTGGCGAATCAACTGAACCTGCTCAACGTCAGCGACAGTACCGCCCATACGCTGGGAGTGAACCTGCCGAGACTACGTTTGATCATCAATATGTTAGTGCTGCTTCTGGTTGGCGCGTGCGTCAGTGTGGCAGGTCCGGTGGCGTTTATCGGCCTGCTGGTGCCACATCTGGCGCGCTTCTGGGCAGGCTTCGATCAGCGCAACGTACTGCCGGTGAGCATGCTGCTGGGGGCCACGCTGATGCTGATGGCAGATGTACTCGCACGCGCGCTGGCCTTCCCCGGCGATCTGCCCGCAGGCGCAGTGCTGGCGCTGATTGGCAGTCCTTGCTTTGTCTGGCTGGTGAGGAGGCGAGGATGAAAATTGCGCTGGTCATTTTCATCACCCTTGCCCTGGCAGGTTGTGCGCTGTTATCACTCCATATGGGGGTGATCCCCGTGCCGTGGCGCGCGCTGCTGACCGACTGGCAGGACGGACGCGAGCATTATTATGTATTGATGGAGTACCGACTGCCGCGCTTGCTGCTGGCACTGTTTGTCGGTGCAGCCCTCGCCGTGGCGGGCGTGCTGGTACAGGGGATTGTGCGTAACCCGCTAGCATCACCGGATATTCTCGGCATTAACCATGCCGCCAGCCTTGCCTCTGTGGGAGCACTGCTTCTTATGCCATCACTATCCGTGATGGTGCTGCCGCTGCTGGCCTTTGCGGGCGGTATGGCGGGGTTGATCTTGCTGAAGATGCTGGCAAAGACCCACCAGCCGATGAAGCTGGCGCTCACCGGCGTGGCGCTTTCCGCCTGCTGGGCGAGCCTGACGGATTACCTGATGCTCCTGCACCCGCAGGATGTAAACAGTGCCCTGCTGTGGCTGACGGGTAGCTTATGGGGGCGCGACTGGCACTTTGTGAAGATTGCCGTGCCGTTGCTCATTCTGTTTTTGCCGCTGAGCCTGCGCTTTTGTCGCGATCTCGACCTGCTGGCGCTGGGCGATGCACGAGCAGCCACGCTCGGCGTGTCGGTTCAGCGCACCCGGTTCCAGGGGCTGATGCTGGCTGTCGCGATGACAGCAACCGGCGTGGCCGTCTGTGGTCCGATAAGTTTTATTGGTCTCGTCGTGCCGCACATGGTGCGCAGGATCGCCGGCGGGCGTCACCGCTGGCTGATGCCCGTTTCGGCCCTGACGGGCGCGTTGTTGCTGGTCATTGCCGATCTGCTGGCACGAATCATTCATCCGCCGCTGGAGCTTCCGGCAGGCGTGCTGACCGCCATTATCGGCGCACCGTGGTTTGTCTGGCTGCTTGTGAGAATGCGATAAATGAGATTACGTACTGAAAATCTGACCGTCAGCTATGGCGCACAAACCGTGCTGGATGGACTTTCTCTCGCCCTGCCTGCCGGAAAAATCACGGCCCTGCTCGGCCCTAACGGTTGCGGGAAATCGACGCTGTTGAACTGTTTTTCTCGCCTGTTAACACCAGACTCTGGCGAGATATTGCTTGATGAAAAACCCATAGCCGGTTTTTCCGCCCGCCAGCTGGCTCGCCGCCTGGCTTTACTGCCGCAACACCATTTATCCCCCGAGGGGATCACTGTACGGGAACTGGTTTCCTACGGCCGCAGCCCGTGGCTGTCGTTGTGGGGGCGACTCTCCGCGGAAGACAACGAGCGGGTCAACGTGGCAATGAGTCAGACCCGGACGCGCAATCTGGCTGACCGCAGGTTAACCCAGCTTTCCGGCGGCCAGCGCCAGCGTGCGTTTCTGGCGATGGTGCTGGCACAGGATACCCCACTCATTCTTCTTGATGAGCCTACGACCTACCTCGATATCAATCATCAGGTTGAACTGATGCGCCTGATGGTTGAACTCAAAAGGCAGGGGAAAACCGTAGTGACGGTACTCCACGATCTGAATCAGGCCAGCCGCTATTGCGATCATCTGGTGGTACTGGCAAGCGGTCGCGTGATGGCGCAAGGTGCTCCGGAAGCAGTGATGAAACCAGAGCTTCTAAAGACGGTGTTCAGCGTAGAAGCGGAAATCCATCCCGAACCGGTATCTGGCAGACCCATGTGTGTGGTGAAGTAGTCTGGCGAAGTCATAAGGATCATCACAGGACAGATAAAGGAAGTGATAACCACCTGCCAACAGGCACCAAAATCTGGCTGGTTGCCGGTATCACCGACATGCGCAACGGCTTCAATGGTCTCGCCGCAAAGGTGCAGACGATGCTGAAAGATGACCCGATATCCGGCCATGTCTTCATCTTCCGGGGCCGCAGCGGCAGTAAGGTCAAACTGCTGTGGTCCACCGGCGACGGGCTGTGCCTGCTGACCAAACGGCTGGAACGCGGCCGCTTCGCCTGGCCCTCTGCCCGCGATGGCAAAGTGTTCCTGACCCCGGCGCAGCTGGCAATGCTTCTGGAAGGCATCGACTGGCGGCAGCCTAAAAGACTGCTTACGTCCCTGACCATGTTGTAGGCCTCTTTATCCTGGTTGTCGTTGAATAAGCCTGGTAAAATGCGGGCTTATGAACAACACCTCCCCCTGACGACATCCTTCTGCTGAAACAGCGCCTGTCCGAACAGGAAGCGCTGAACCGCGCCCTGCTGGAAAAGCAGGCCGACCGGGAGCGCGAAATAGACCATCTGCAGGCGCAGCTGGATAAGATTCGCCGGATGAACTTCGGCAGTCGTTCTGAATAAATCTCCCGCCGCATCGCGCAGATAGAAGCCGACCTGAACCGGCTTCAGACAGAAAGCGATACGCTGACGGGTCGGGTTGCCGATACGGGCCGGGCCCCGTATCGTTTTAACCCTGAATATTCATCGCAGATATTGTTTCGGGTTTTCCGATATACCAGCCCTGAACTAGGTAACCGGGGCCAAGAGAACGGACGAATTCAAACTGTCCTGGCGTTTCCACCCCTTCAAACACCAGTGGTTTGCCAGTACCACGTAACCCTTTCACCACAGAAACAAGTAGCGCTCGCTTCACCGGGTCATCAATATTGGCAATAAAAATACGGTCTATTTTTATCTCATCGAAATCCAGTACCGTCAGCCATTCAATATGGGGGCCGCTTGGAAAACGGAATCTATGGTCACTCCCGTTTTTGCAACACCGATTTTGACGACAAGT
>OGSL01000203.1_pt1 | contig 26671 bp, 29 predicted proteins | sample 1573881 | NCBI WGS metagenome assembly OGSL01 (sample SAMN03295838, study PRJEB24534) | human gut metagenome | isolation source: fecal sample 6 from infant 5 | host: Homo sapiens | place: USA: Pittsburgh, PA | collected 2014-07 | reverse complement strand
ATGAAGAAAGGATAAAAGAAAAATTAGGATATTTATCACCAGTAGAATATAGAAAATTAAATGCGGCTTAGCTTCGATTTCCCCTAGTGGAAATCTTTAGAACAAAAAACCAGAGACAAATATTTTTAAATGTCTCTGGTACAAAGTCCAACTTTTTGGGGTCACTTTACAAGAAGGTGTCTTTTTTATGTTATATGCACAATAAATCTTTGTAAAATATGTGTAAAAATACCGAAAATTCGTATAAATAGCTTATTTTTCGCGAATAATCGGGTATAATTATAAATGAAAGCACGTGCAATTAAAGTGAGTGAAAGGAAAAAGAGTGAGGAAAAAATACAGGGATAAATTTACCAATCCTGAAATCGTAAAACGAATTGAACAAATAGAAAATTCTCCACAAATGCAATCAAAACTACTTTTAGTAAAAAATGGAATGAAGAACAACATTATTAATCCATTTGTATTAGTTATAGGTGCCATATTCGGATTTATTGCATTAAGCGCGATGCGCGCGATGCTAGATATTTATTCGCTTCTTGTAATGGCTGCTATAGTGTATTTTTGGGAAAATTATTCAGAACAACGAAGAAAACAACGAAGAAATGATCTTGCAAAATCCTACATTGATAATTTCCTATTACCAGTGTTGAATGAAATCTTGCCTGATACAACAATTGATTATTCTAAGAAAATTGATTTGAAAGCAATGAAAAGGTTGGTTCCTGATTCTCAGTATTATTTTGGAAACTGCCACATAGTATTTGGTGATGATTACAAAACAGAGTTTTCTAATATGCAAGCATACACAGAAACTGAAGATAGTGAAGGACACACACGACAAACTATTGATTTTTGTGGACAGGTTTTGATGGCGAAATTTGACACTAAAATAAATGGACACATAAGAGTAGTTCCCGTAAAAAAAGGTAAAGTACTTGGGTTTAGAAATCATGGAAGCTACGGAAAGAAAACCAAAATAGAAAAAGAAATTGAGACGGAATCCATTGAATTTAACAACTCATACGCAATATATTCAACAGATGATTTCTACACAAGACTAATTTTAGATCCTAAAATTATAGAGTTATTGAACGATTGGAAAGAAAAAATGAGAGTGTGCTTATACATGAATGAACAATACATCTCCGTATCATTTGAATCAAATGCATTTTTATTTGCTTTACCACAAACGAAAAAACAAGTTGATGAATTGTCGCTTTCAACAGAATACGAAAAAGTTAGAGAAAAATTATCTGGATTTTACTCTCTAATAGATATAATAGGTGAAAAATTATAAGGAAAAATTATGGACAGATTTTTAAATTCGGAATTCGCAGCAATTGGAATAATTGCATTAATCATTTTAATAGTATTAATTTGGTGGGTAAAAACATCGAATAGATTTAACCGATACAAAGTCGTAATAGACGAATCCAAGAAAAACGTGGACATTGCACTAGCTAAAAGATACGACACAATTTGTGAAATGATAAAAGTAGCCAAATCATACGCAAAACATGAAGCCTCAACTTTTTCAGATGTAATTCAACTTCGACAAAATGCAAATATCAAAGAATTCAACGCCACAATACAAAACCAAGACAAAGAAATCAGCAAAATATTTGCACTTGCTGAAAGCTACCCGGACCTTAAATCATCACAAGAATTCATCAATTTACAAGATGAAATCAGCGACGAAAATGAACAATTAGCAGCTGCGAAAAGAATCGTCAATAACAATATCAGCATAATAAATCAAGAAATCGTGTCGTTTCCTAAATCAGTTGTCGCAAAATCTAAAGGATTGAAAGAAATGGAATTTCTTAAAGAACAAAACATAGACAGCAAAAGATCGATAAATGAATTCGACTACGACGTTAAATAATTAGAATAAGTAAAAATATAGGGGATAACTTCTGGGATTGTAATAATCTTGGAAGTTTTTTGTTGAAAACTGTAAAAAGAATAGAAAAAAAGATGTGAGGGAAAACATTGCAAAAAAAAATATATATAAGGAATACAATATAGATAACAAAAGATTTTTGCAATTATAAATTTGCGAAAGTCAATAAAAAACGGAGAAAAGTATTTGAAGACAAGCCTTCGTAGCAAGAGGCGAATTATTTGCCGATGCATTGGTAACATCTCAAGTAGCAGCGATCCACAAAACACCAATCTTATTAGTTAGCAAGAACGGAGCTTCAAAAGAATTAAGAGACTACGTTAAGAAAACAATCGACTACTTTATCATAGTAGGTGGGGAAAAATCTATTCCAAATTCAGTAGTATTGGAATTGGAAAAAGCTAGTAAATAGCAAATAACACACAAAGATCAGAGCTGATTAAAAAGCTCTGATTTTTAAATTTTTAGATATAAGTTAAATCAAATTTTACAAAATTCTATTTACTTATTAATTTCTTTTTCTAGTTCTTGAAGAACTTTTATAATCTCTTCATAGTTTGGATATCATAAAGATTACCTTAAATCCATCGATTGCAAAATGATTTTATTGACATTATTTTTAATTCACTATCTCTCATTATCAAATCCATTCAAATACTCTTCAGTATATAAAACCTGAACTTCTCCGGACCAATTAAGTATTGAACCGATAAAATCATTAATATCTAATCTGGGCATTTCATAAATTTTTTCATCTCCAAATGTTCCCGAAGCATCTTCAATAAAAATAGTTTCATAGCCTCTGTCGGAACATATGATGCTTGAAAATAAACAACAATACTCTGTATTGAAACCACAAATATAAACTTTAGACACTTCATTTTCTTTTAAAACTTGGGCAAGATTGGTTTTATAAAACGGATTACATGACGTCTTTTCAATCACATAATCTCCCAATCCTAGAAGTTCTTCGCAGATTTCCGCGTCATCGGAGCCTTTAAAATAGGGGCTGTCGAAATCATTCGAAAGATGCTTGAATAAGATTATAACATCATTATTCTTTTTGAAATCATCAATTAGAATTTTAATATTATTTAGAGTATCAGTAAAATCTTTTTTCTTCAATATCCCATTTTGTACATCCAATACTATTAATGCATTCATTATAATCTCCTTAATTATACTTGTTACTTATTAATTTCTTTTTCTAGTTCTTGAAGAACTTTTATAATCTCTTCAAATTTTGGATATTCTCCATAAATCATTTCTGCCATAGCCTTATAATCTTTTTCTATTTCAGAAAATCGAAACTCTCTTGGAACTAACTTCAATCTACCATTTAATGCATCTTCATACCTTGCCCACTTCCTAGGATAAAATTTCATTTTAAATTCAGTCACTTTCTTTAGTAATTCTTTATCTTCTAAGGCTTTGTTTTTAAAATCTGAATTTGCTATTTTATATAGGTCATAAAAGTGTCTTGCATACCTATGTGGCATAGGAGAAGATTCTGGTCTATTCGCTTCATGATGAAGTATAGTTGCCTTTTCCCAAAATGTTCTCTCTGCTGAGACTGTTCTTATATTAGTTTTTTCTTTAAATACATTTGGATAGGCTTCGCTAATTATCGGCAAGATTCCCACTTCAATTGCAGGTGTCCATGCCGCAAGACTTCCTATTTCAAGTCTTATATTTTGTGTTAAATAATTAGATTCAAAGATTTTAGGATATTTACATAGAATTGTTTGTGGATCAAGACTATCAACCCAAAATTCAAAGTCCATGTCATTTAAATCTTCTTCTAAAACTTTTAAAAATTCATCTCTTAAAAATATTTCCGTCTTTTCATTAACTGCCTTGTTGAATTTATCTTGCTTGGTATTTGACCTTTCTAACCATGGTTCTTTTTCTTCATATCCTAATACTCGCCAATCTAAGATAAGATCTATATCTTCAGAAAATCTTTCTATAAGTCCAAAACACTTTGAAAGTGATGTTCCACCTTTAAAAGTAAAACATTCTTTCCATTTGTTTTCATTAAATAGATAGTCTAAGATAAAAGTAACCCAATAGTCTTTTTCAATGACTGCTTCAGATATATTTTTCTTTCTTGCAGTATTGACTATTAAAATTCTTAAGTCTTCTTTGTTTTCCATATAAAACTTATTCATTTTTGCCCTCACAAATTTCCCTTATTACTTCATATATCCATGCAGGTACTGATTTTGATTCATTCATTAAGTCTGTTCTTTCTTTTTCAGTTAAGCTTTCTCTTATCTTTTGTATAACTTCGTTAGTTATATTTTCTTTACCCAAAGACTTAATTGCCTGAATAACTGTTGCAGACTTTAGGGACATATTGGCAATTTCTCCTGGATTTACTTTTTTAAATTCTAAAATGCTATCTCCAATTTTATATTCCTTATATCTTCCACTAGATATATATTTATAGTGAGTTGGTACTTGTGTTGAAAGTCCTAATAAGTTTAAGGCTGTACTATTATATGGTGCAATATTCCAATTGTATTTTCTTGCTATGGCAAGTGCTAACTCGTGAATTGATACTGCTTCGTACTCTCCAATTAATTCACTATATTTTGGATTGTAATAAAAGCCATCAATGACACGTTTAATTTTATCTTCATCTGCTAATCTTTTTAATATTTGTCTAACCGTGGCATTAGATGCAACATCTAAAAAGTCATTTGCAAAAAATACTTTATGTGAATCAAAATCATTTATTTTATCTGATATTTTTTCTGTATATGAACTCATTACAACACTCCTTTGTCACGGATATTGTATCATATCCGTGACAAAAATAAAAAAACAATATCTTATTTTTCGTGCAAGCTTCTAAATCTTTCTATAACCACAAACTCTCGCAAATCGCAATGCTTTTGGAACCACTTCAAAATCTAAATAATCCGTCGTAAAGATTTCGCCGTCGACATTTACCATCAATTCTTTTTCGAATTTTATATTTCCGTGTGTCAATTTTTGAAAATGGATAAACGGATTGGACAAGTGAGCTCCTTTTTTGTATTTGAAAATCAAAGGAATTAGCTTGTACAATGGCATTGCTTCGGCTAAGCACATTTCCAACACTCCATCGGTCAAGTTTGCATATGGTGAAGGATTGAATCCTCCTCCGTAGTAGCCACCATTACAGATGGCGCCAAGTAGGAAATATCCTTTCAGATTTACATCTCCGTTTTCTCCGTTACATGTGCTGGATTCCAATTTGTATTTTGGAATTTTGAATATGTTTTGAAAAACGGCGATGGGATATGCTTTTGCCCTTAATTTGGGGTTTTTCTTCAGTAAATTATATACAGAATTCAAAATTACCGTATCAAAACCAAAGCTGAGGATATTTACACAATATCTATCATTCACTCTAATCAAATCAATCTCGTCAATTACAGGTTTGATTGTATTTTCGATTTTGAAGTTTCCATAATCGAAATTCTTGGAAAAATCATTCGCAGTTCCCGATGGGATAAGTCCCACGCTAAACTTAGCTGCAGTTTCTTTCATTGCATTTACAACTTCATTCAACGTTCCATCTCCAGAACACACATACAATACTACATCCGAACAATCTCTGTATTGTAGTACGATTTCTGATGCGTGGTTTTTGTGTTCTGTTTTAATTATTGTATATTTCAAATTATTTTCGCTGTAACACTTAACAATTGAGTGCTCTAACTCTGAAAACGACCCGCTTCCAGACTTGCTACTCAACAAAAATACGTATTTCATTTAATCACCATTCATATTATAATATAAACATAATAAGCTGTATATAGGCGAATGTTACACAACGAGGAGATATTATGAGCAAATTTATCTACAATATGATTTACATTTTAATAGTAATTGGACTTATTGCTTTATTCGACAGAATTTTTAAAAATAGAAAATCAAATCCTACGCTTAATACAATTTACAAAATTTTAGTGACAATCTTCTGGATAATCGCAACAATAGTTACAGTTTTGTTGTACTGGGCAGGCTTTGGGTACTTCAAAGAAGGAAAGTCCTCCATTGCAGTTAAACTTTTTGTGTTTGGCATTTTGATGACTGTTAGCGTAGGATACAAAATATATAGTGTAATTGGAAAAAATCATGAACATAATTAAACAACTACAATCTTTGCAGGATTTAAAATACAGAGATTTTCAAGCGAAACTAATCCCAAATATAGACAAATCAACCATAATTGGTGTGAGGATGCCCGATTTGAGAAAACTTGCTAAGAAAATAGATGAAAATGAAGCGAAAATATTCATGCAAGATTTGCCGCACACATACTACGAAGAAAATATGCTGCATTCAATTTTGATTTCAAATATGAAAGATTACGGCGAATGTATCAAATATTTAGAAGAGTTTCTACCTTTTGTCGATAATTGGGTGGTGTGTGATTGCATTTCTCCAAAAATTTTCACGAAAAATACGGACAAATTAATCGACAAAATAAAAGTATGGGCACAATCTTCTCACACATACACCGTGAGAGTGGCGATTTGTTTGTTGATGAAATATTTCTTGGATGATGAATTCAAGGTTGAGTATTTGAACATCGCGGCTCAAATCAAAAGCGAAGAATACTATGTCAACATGATGATTGCGTGGTTTTTCGCGACAGCGTTGACAAAACAGTGGGACGATGTTATATTTGTGTTGGAAGATAATTTGCTAGAGTGTTGGACTCACAACAAAACGATACAAAAAGCGAGGGAAAGTTTCAGAATAACGCCGGAACAAAAACAATATCTAAAATCGTTAAAGAAAAGGAGATAAAATGCGAAGAAAAGATCGCGAAATCACGAATTTCGATGAACAATTGAAGATAATTGATGAGTGCGATGTGGTAAGGCTTGGGCTTGTTGATGATGAAGGCTATCCGTATATTTTGCCGCTGAATTTTGGATATGAAGTCGTGGATAATCAATTGGTTTTGTATTTTCACGGCGCATTGGAAGGCTACAAATACGAACTCATCGACAAGAACAACAAGGCTTCTTTTGAGATGGACACAGACCACGATTTGTACTCTGACAGAGAAATAGGATACTGCACGATGAATTATTCGAGCATCATGGGAAAAGGAGTCGTGGAATATGTGACAGATGCTGAGGAAAAATTCAGAGCGTTGACCGTGATGACTGACAAATATCACGTGGAACACTTTGAATTCAATCCCAAAGCTATCCCAAGAACTAGGGTTTTCAAATTAACAGTTACATCAATGACAGCAAAACACAGAACTATGAAAAAATAAACTTATAAAACACAAAAACTATTATTCAAAAATGCTTGACAGTATAACTTATCAGCTGTATACTGAAAAGGTAGTAAGTAATTAAGGTAGTGAATCAAAGTTTTGTAAAATATTTTATTCTCTTAAATTAATTAGTTATCACAAAAATAAAAATGTACAGTGGTACGGTTATTCTGCGGAATAACGAGGAGGATATTATGAGTAACGGAACAGTTAAATGGTTTAATTCTACTAAAGGATTTGGATTTATCACAGGAGAAGACAACAAGGACATTTTTGTTCACCAAAGTGCAATCCAACAAGAAGGATTCAGAACATTGGAAGAAGGACAAAAAGTTTCCTACGATGTTGAAGCTTCTGAAAAAGGTGACAGAGCAGTTAACGTAGTTAAATTATAATGCAACAAGGTTCAATCATTTTGGTTGGACCTTTTTAATTTGTTCAAATGTGGGTATAAATATATTGCCCAAAATATTAATAAAAAGAAAGGATTAACAATGGCAAACACAGAACAAAAAATTATGGAATTAATTCCAGATGAATTGAAGAACAAATTACCGGGATTTTTACAAGGAAATGTATTATCAGGAGTTGTCGACAAAATCAAACAACAATATCCAGATCTTTACAAAAAAGTTGAAGAATCAGAAGGTCAAATCCCTGAAGATGTAAAACAAAAATTGACAGAAATAATCAATAACTTTGTCCAACAAAAATTAGGATAAAATCAGACCAGTACGCGTGAAAATGTGTACTGGTTTTTTGTTTGTCAAAATATTACAAAATCTCATAAATGTGATATATTAGTATTAGATTTTAAAATTACGGGAGGAATAATATGGATTTTGAAGAAGTAATCAAAAATCGATATTCTTGCAAAAAATATAGCGACAAAAAGGTAGAAAAGGAAAAACTGGATAAGATTTTGGAAGCTGGAAGGTTAGCGCCAACAGCGAAAAACTTGCAAGAACATCACATTTATGTAATACAATCAGAAAAAAACTTGAAGAAAGTTGACGAAGTGACACCTTGTAGATACGGCGCAAGTACAGTTTTGCTTGTAACTTTTGATAAAACAAACGTGTTTACATATCCTGGCGATAGAAGAGATTCTGGAATTGAAGATGCATCCATCGTCGCTACTCATTTGATGTTAGCAGCGAAAAACCAAGGATTAGAAAGTTGTTGGATTAATTTCTTGGATCCAGACATTACACACAAGAAGTTCCGTCTTCCTGCAAAAGAAGAAGTACTGATGATGCTAGACATCGGCTATCCTGCAGAAGATTCTGAAATCAATCCACTTCACGACAAAAGAAAAGATTTGTCAGAAACAGTAACATTTATTTAAACAATACTTAATCTGGAGATTTGATGAAGTTAAAATATAACGAAATATTAGTTAGAAACGCCTCTTTGGAAGATGTACCTAATTTATTAAAATGGTGGAATGATGGCATAGTAATGGAACATGCAGGTTTTCCTCTTGGACTAAACACTACCGATAATAAAGTTATACAAAATATTAAAAATCACGACATGATAAATAATGCTCTGTTGATAATTGAATATAATAAAATTCCAATTGGAGAAATGAATTACAAGAAACTTGATCATAAATCGGTGGAGATTGGAATTAAAATTTGTGAAGAAGAATATCAAAATAGAGGTCTGGGAAAAATTATTTTAAGTTTATTGATCAGTGAGTTGTTTTCAAAAGAATTTGAAAAAATAGTATTGTCAACAACTGTTGAGAATAAAAGGGCGCATCATGTTTATGAAAAACTAGGATTCGTCAATACAGAAATTAAAGAAAATTCGTGGACAGATCAATTGGGGAACATTCGCTCCTCTGTAATGTATGAGCTAATTGAAGAAAATTTTAATAACCAATTAACAAAACGAAAGGAAAACTAATGAACAAAAGAAAAATCGACGTAATGGACTACGCATCAGACATCGTAAAAGAACTTCCGAAAGGAATATTTTTGAACACGAAAGCAAACGGCAAATTCAACAGCATGGCGATTGCATGGGGAACAATAGGCTACAATTGGAACAAGCCTGTGTTTGTGTGCTACGTTAGAGAAGGAAGATTTACCAGAGAATTGTTGGACGAAAATCCGGAATTCACAATCAGCGTCCCAATCGGCTCCTACGACAAAAAAATCATGAAAGTTTGTGGCAGCCAAAGTGGAAGAGATGTTGATAAAGTAGAAGAAGCGAACCTCACACTCGTTGAGCCAGAAACAATTTCTGTGAATGGAATCAAAGAACTTCCTTTAACTATTGAATGCAAACTAATTTATCGTCAAGAACAGGATTTGTCATTACTTCCAGACGATATTTTGAACAGAAATTACCCACAAGATGTCGACAGCACAAATCCTGGATCCAACAAGGATTTTCACATCACATATTTTGGAGAAATCGTCGACAGTTATATAATTGAAGATTAATCGCAAAACGACTCAGTCACAGTGGCTAAGTCGTTTTTAAATTGTTCACTTGATAGAAATAATTCGCCAATTCATCAGTGCTTTCCACGCCGCCTTTTCTAATCCGATGCAAAATAATTCCCGAATTCAACGACAAGAACACCTCCGTCGAATAATCTTTTGGCAAAAACGGGTGATTGTCAATCGAATACTTCAACTCCGGAAGCGTATCAATCAACGCCAGCAGAAACTTCCTCAACATATCGTTGATGTAGTTGTAGCTGTTCATCGTCAACGCGTAAATAAAATCGAAATCATCCTTCACATAATCAATGACCTTTTTGATGATATCGTACGAATATTTTCTGCCGACCTTTTTCGACGTCAAAATCTCCTTCAATTCTTCGAAAATTTCCTCTACCAAATTATCCACCAAATCCATTTTATCATCGTAGTGCAAATAAAATGTCCCACGATTGATGTGAGCCTCTTTCGTCAATTCACTCACCGAAATATCGTTCAAGCTTTTCTCGTTCAACAAAATCGTCAACGATTTTTTTAATTTGTCCCTCGTATCCGTTTCTCTAATCATAAAATCTCCTTAAATGAACAAACTGTTCAATATTGTTTTGTTACAATTCTACTTTTAATATAAAATAATTTATAAGATAAATCAACACATTGTTCATATAAGAGGTGAAACATGGCATATATTGAAATGAAAAACAGCTACAAACGCTACAAATCAGGACAATCCGAAATAATTGCAAACAACGACATATCGTTTGAAATAGAAAAAGGAGAATTGGCGATCATTCTCGGCTCATCAGGGGCGGGTAAATCAACCGTGTTAAATATTCTCGGTGGAATGGACACCAACGACGAGGGAAATGTGCTCATAGATGGCAAAGACATCGGCACATTCAACGACAAGGAGCTGACGAATTACAGAAGAAATGACGTAGGATTTGTGTTTCAATTCTATAATCTAGTTCCAAATCTAACCGCCAAAGAAAACGTCGAACTGGCATCAGAAATCGTAAAAGATGCACTCGATGCAACGGAAGTTTTGCAATCTGTTGGTCTTGGAGAAAGAATCGACAACTTCCCAGCACAATTATCCGGAGGAGAGCAACAACGTGTCGCAATCGCACGTGCAGTTGCGAAAAATCCTAAGCTATTATTGTGCGACGAACCAACTGGTGCGCTAGATTATCATACAGGCAAACAAGTATTGAAAATCTTGCAAGATATGGTTAGAAAAGAAGGTGCGACAGTCGTTATCGTTACGCACAACCAAGCGTTGGCTCCGATTGCAGACAGGGTTATTCACATGCACGACGCTAAAATTCGTGATGTTGTAATGAATGCGAATCCACAAAACATAGAAACGTTGGAATACTAAAATGAAGAAGAAAACATTAAACAAGACGATTTTCAAATCGTTTATAGAATCTAAGGGACGATTTTTGTCGATAATGTTGTTGATGATGCTCGGCTCCATGACACTTGTCGCACTCAAAGTCACAGGCCCCGACATCGACAAATCGGCTAACAAATACTACGAAGATTATAATTTGTCTGATGTTAATGTAATCGGCGATTACGGAATCACGACAAATGATGCGAAGGAGATCGATCAAATCAAAAACATCGCAGACGTTGAGTACGGATATTTTTCTGATGCGACAATAGGCGATACGCCAACATCATTCAGAATTTTTTCTAATACGAAAAACATATCTAAGTTTGAGCTAGTAAGTGGCAAATTTCCACAAAAAATCGGAGACATAGCACTCACTGATCAATACAAATCCAAATACAAAATCGGAGATAAAATAAAATTCAAAGAAAAAGACGAAGACAGTAAGATATTGAAAAAAGAAGAATTCACCGTGACGGGATTTGTTAATTCTACAGAAATCATTTCCAAGACAGCCTTGGGAAATTCTTCTGCGGGATCTGGAAACTTGGAAGGATACGCATTAGTAACACCAGAAAACTTCGACACAGATGTCTACACGATTGTGCGTGCACGCTTTCACTATGTGCGTGGGCTTAATTATACAGACTCTGAATACACCAAAAAAGTCGACAAACATCAGAAACAACTCGATGAAATATTGAAAGACAACGGCAAACAACGACTCGAAGAAATCAAATCAAAGGCGAATGATAAAATAGTCAAATCCAAGAAGAAAATCGAAGATGCAAAAAAAGAAATAACTGATGCAGAGAAAAAATTATCCGATGGACAAAAGAAAATCGACGACGAAAAAGCAAAACTAGTATCGGCACAAAAACAAATCGCAGACAAGGAGTCCGTAATCAAGAATTCAAAATACCAAATCGAATCAGTAGAAAGTCGTCTTCAAGCAACCAAGAAACAAATAGACGATGCGAAAGTTCAGCTTGACAACGGACAAAAACAATTGGACTCTAAGAAAAAAGAAGTCGAAGCAAATAGAAAGAAGCTATCACAATCAAAAACAACTCTTGATGCGACAAAAGCAAAGCTTGATTCATCAAACGCACAAATCCAACAAGGAAAAGCAAAGCTACAACAAGCAAAACAAATCCTTGAACAGAAGAAAGCAGAACTCAAAAAACAGGGAATAAATCCTGAAACTGCTCCAGAAATCCAACACGCTGAAAGTTCAATCTCAGAACAATCTAAAATGATACAACAATCCGAAGCTGAGTATAACCAAGGATTGGCGAAGTACAATCAGGGAATTCAACAATACAAAGCCGGAATGAAAAAAATTGATGAATTCGACAAAGCACAAACTAAACTATCCGAAAAGAAAAAGCTCTATCAAAATTCTGTTGTGAAGTACAACGCTGGAAGAAATCAGATTAACGCATCCAAAACAAAATACAAGAATGGAATCGCACAGCTGAATTCATCAAAAAAACAAATCCAAGAAGGACTTAACAAAATTTCCTCGTCACAAAAAGAACTCGACGACAATAAAAAAGAATTTGAAAATGAAAAGAAAAAAGCCGACGACAAAATTCAAGACGCAGAATCTAAAATTCACGATGCGCAAATAGAAATCGATGGAATGTCGTTGCCAGAATATTCGACATACACGAGAAGGACAATGCCAGGTGGCGATGGAATCAAAATGGTCGAAACGACATCATCGGGAATTACGAAAGTAAGTAACCTGTTTCCGGTAGTGTTGTATCTTGTCGCAGCGCTAGTAACAGTCACGACGATGACGAGATTTGTCCAAGAAGAACGAAACAATGCAGGAATTCTGAAGGCGTTGGGCTACAATGATACTGATGTCATCAAGAAATTCGTGTTGTACGGACTAATCTCAGGAGGATTGGGCACGATTTTGGGAACACTACTTGGAACGTACGTACTTCCGTATATTTTGTGCACGTCGCTTTTGGCAAATATGACCATACCACCAGTCAAGTACTATTTTTCATTTAAAATACTCGGACTATCAGTGCTATTCGCAATAATTTGCAGCGTACTGCCAGCAGTTTACATCTCGGTCAAAGAACTAAGAGAAACAGCAGCACAACTCTTGCTTCCAAAACCACCGACAAAAGGCTCCAAGATTTTCATGGAAAGAATCACACCATTGTGGAGTAGAATGACATTCACGCAAAAAGTCACAGCCAGAAATATCTTCAGATACAAGCAAAGAATGTTCATGACGATATTTGGCGTTGCTGGATCTGTCGCACTATTATTTGCAGGACTAGGAATCTCATCGTCAATCAAAGGCATCCAAACCAAACAATACGGACAAATCATACAATACGATGCAGTAGTTTTGAAGAAAGATTTTGTAACAGAAAAAGAACAAGCAAAAATCGGTCAATTATTAAAATCAGATGATATTCAGGGCTACATTCCGATTCACTTTGAAAATATAACGAAAAACATCCCAGGAATTGAAGACGAACAGACAATCACCATGCTAGTCACACACACGGACACATTTTCACCATATATCAATTTGGAACACAAAAACTCCGAAGACGCACTCAAAATAACGAATGACGGCATAGTTATATCGCAGAAACTCGCCGATTTGATCAAAGTAAATGCAGGCGACAACATAACGCTAAAAGTCGCAAACCAAGATAGAAAATTCAAAATCGCACAAATCACCAAAATGTACGCAGGACATTTTATCTTCATGAGTGATGATTATTTTGCGAAAATTACAGATGATAAATCGACAAACAACAGCTATTTCATTGCCCTCAAAGACAAATCAAAAACAAACGTTGAAAAAATCACAGCGAAATTCATGGCGTCAAACGGGATCAAAGCCGTATCACAAAACACCAACGTCATCATCCAAGTTGAAGCTACGACTAATTCGCTCACGAAAGTAATGACAGTGCTAACTATAATGTCGCTATTACTTGCAATTGTAATTCTGTATAACTTGACCAACATCAACGTAGCAGAAAGAATCAGAGAATTATCCACGATAAAAGTATTGGGATTTTTCAACAATGAAGTAACCATGTACATCTATCGTGAGACAATCTGCCTGTCGATTATTGGAATAATCGCTGGAATATTCGGCGGGAAAATACTCCACAGAGTAATCCTCGAAAAAGTTGCTCCAGCGGAAATATACTTCAACCCAAATATCGAAGCGTGGGTATATATCTTACCAATAATTTTGGTTATCGTCATACTTTACGCATTGGGAGTAATAGTCAACCACAAATTGAAAAAAGTAGATATGCTTGAAGCATTAAAATCAGTAGATTAAGGTATAAGTAGAAAACCGTGTTTACACGAATATCTAGACTACGAAAATTAACAAATTCTAAGCTCATGAAACTAAAATCGCAAACTCGCTGACGCTCAAACAGTGCGATTTCTTAACGTTTCATTTCACTTGAATTTGGAATAATTTTCTCCGTATGATATTCTAAGCAAACACGGTAATCTACTTTTTTCAATTCTATAAAAAGAAGGGGAACACAAAAACTCGTAAAACGCTCATCTGTCTACAAAAATTGATAAATTCAACGCTTATGAAACTAAAATCGCAAACTCGCTAACGCTCAGACAGTGTGATTTTTAAACGTTTCATTTCGCTAGAATTTATTCAAATTTTTTCCAAATGATTCGCTTATTTACGATGTTTTTGGTTTGTTTCAATGCTAACTTATTCAGCCAAATTTTCATATCTATTTTTTCACTCAAAATATCTCCGATTTTTCCACCCCACATCTCCCAAAACACGCATATTGTGGTAAAATAAAATAAAAATCCCAATCGAAATATATTTGCACGAAATCTAGGAGAACGCAATGAACGTGATAATTACAAGTGACATAATGTCCCATGACAAAAGACAACTTAACAGTCAAAATGGTTTTGTCGACAAAATCCACGAATACGTAGGTGACATCAACTGTATGTACATTCCGTCAGATCCTCACACGCCACTTCTAACCAATACGATTAGCTCACACCACAAAAGAGCCTTCGAAAAAAGTGGATTCATTGTTAAAAACTGGGAAGTACTATCAATTTACAAAAAATCGATCATACAACAGCTCATATCACAATCTAACCTCATAATCCTTGCTGGAGGTCACGTTCCCACACAAAACAAATTCTTCCACCACATTCATCTTGAAAAATACATCAAAAACTACGACGGACTCGTGATAGGAATCAGTGCAGGAAGCATGAATTCAGCAGCAGAAGTCTACGCTCAGCCCGAAAACTTTGGCGAAGTCAAATCTACGCACTACCGTAGATTTCTCAAAGGACTTGGAATTGTGAACATATCCGTACTTCCACACTACACTGATTTCAAAAACCAAGTAGTCGACAACCAACGAATCATGGAAGACGTCACACTACCCGATAGCTACGGAAGAAAATTCTACGCCATTGAAGATGGAGCGTTCATCGTCCCAACAGAGAACAAAATCTACGGCAATTGCTACGTCATCAAAGATGGCAGAGTAAGAAAAGTCTGCAACACAGGTGAAGTCGTAAATCTACGAGGAAACTTTTAAATAAAATTTACGCTCACAGCAAGTCAACACCAACGCAGCTATTTAAAATTGAATAGTTTAGGAGAAACAATGAACACAATCATCAAACCATTCGACAAACTCACAACACAAGATTTATTCCGTATCTACAAACTACGAGTCGACGTATTCGTAGTAGAACAACAATGCCCTTATCACGAAATAGATGACATTGATCTGATAAGTCACCACATCTATTTGCAAAACCACAGCTCAATTATCTTGGCTTACTGTAGATTGTACAAACAAAATGATACATTCCACATCGGACGAGTAATCGCAACCGAAAGACGCAAAGGATACGGAACACAAATAATGAAAACAGCCATCGAGTTTGCAGAAGTAACACTTCACGCAGACACCATAATCATAGAAGCGCAAACCTACGCCCAAAAATTTTACGAAAAATTAGGATTCGTTCAAATCTCAGAATCTTTTGAAGAGGATGGAATTCCACACATACAAATGAAATACATCGTAAAATAAATTGGAATCAAAGCTCACTAAGAAAAAAATCTTGGTGTTTTTCTTTGGAAAAAGAAAAATTTTTATAAAAATTACAAAAAAAGTTACAAAAACAAATCTCATTTATACTAACAGTACCGATAGTGAACATCAAAGTAGCATGCACTTTAGTGTAACAGCGTAAATGCAAAGAAACTAACAGCGATCAAACGAATTATAAATCAAATTATATTGTGCTCGAAGTACCACTGCTAGCAAATTTACAATAATAAATTTGACAGATAAATATTTTCGGAAATATCACGACACTCAAACGTCTACACATACTAACAATATATAGAGAAGAGAATTTGGAATAATTAACAAAAATATTCAGAACTAATGGCAAAAAAATAACTGAATCAAACCGAAACCTACCAATACAATCCAAGAAAAATTCAGAATATTTTCGTTTAATATCAAGAAATCATCAAAATTCCATTAAAATCTTGTAAAAATACAAAAATTTCCTGAAAAAAGCTTGAAATTTTAATTCATTATTGTATAATAGGAATTACATAGACATACGTTATCATTTAGTGAAAGTTTACTGAGTTATCTTTTACACAAATCAACATTGAACTTTTATTAAAAAGCTTGATTTATTAAATTATTTGATTTAAAATATAATTACAGATAAACAGTCATAAATGATATAAGTTTAAGTTTATGAAGGTTAAAAATTTTAGGAGGAATATACCAATGAAATTAAACAAAAAGTTATTGACAGCAGCATTAGCTGGTGCTTTAATCGTAACAGCAGTTCCAGCAAGTACATTTGCTGAAAAGAATTCTGCAGAAAACACTTACCCTGAAGAAACAAACTACACTAAAGAACAAGCAGCTGCTAGAATGGATGAATTAGCAAAACAAATCGCTGAACTTTCAGCTAGAAGAGCAGCTATCGTTACTCAAGAATGGGAAGCTGGACAAACTTCTGAAGGTTTAATTGAAAAATTACAAAAAGAAGAAGCAGCAGCTAAAAAAGCTTATGAAATAGCAAAAGCTAACTACGAAGCAAGAGCAAAAGAATGGGAAGATGCAAAAGACGCACAAGAACAAGCTAGATTAGCTAAGAGAAAAGCTATTGACGCTTACAACGCTAAAGTTGGCGAATATGAAAGATTAGTAAAAGAAGCAGAAGCAGCTCGTGATGCAGCTAAAAAAGAAGCTAAAAGAAAATTTGATGATACTATTGCAAACAGTAACAGAAAATTTGAAGTAGCTCAAACAAATGTTGACAGAGCACAAATTGAATTAAACGCTGCTAAAAAAGCATTAGCAACAGTTGAAGATGATGAAGAAAATGTACCAGAAGGAACAGACGCACAAATCGCTCAAGCTAAAAAAGCTGTAAGAGATGCTGAAGCTAGACTTGCTCAAGCAGAAAATGAAAAAGCTAAAGCTCATGACGAAAAAGTTGAAGTTCATGCTGCAGCTGGTAAAACTTTAGAAAGTGCTATAAAACAAGCTGATACTTTATTCCAAGCTAAACTTCAAGAATTAAACAAAAAATATAGATTAAACGATAACTATGGAGATGCAGCAGCTGAATTAACTCTTATCGAAAGAGCTAAATTAAAAGCTATCAAGGATTTCGATAATGCAAGAGCAAACGCTGAAGTAGCATTCAAAAAATATTTAGCAGCTGAAAAATCTTACGATGCAGCTTCAAAAGCTTATGCAAAAGCTAACCAAAGAGCATACAAAGTTACTGAAGAATTAAAATCAATTGAAAAACAATTAAAAGAAAAATATGTTAGAATTAACATTATCTTAAAAGATCAAAATCAAGGAATTAATTCTTTAGCTGGCAAATTAGATGCTGACATGATCAAAGAAATCGAAAACTTTGCTGAATTAAGCAAGAGCGAACAAGCAGCAGCTATTGCAAAATTACAAGAAGAATTAAACAAACTTAAAGAAGAATACGATAAAACTAAAGACGAAATCAAAGAAGTTAAATCAGTTTACACTTACAAATTCGCAGTTAAAGATACAACTGGTAAAGGTGTACAAGGATTAACTTTACAATTCACTAACATCGAAGATAGTACAAAAGTTTACAACGGAACTTCTGATGAAAACGGAGACATCGTTGTTAAAGGTATTGCTGAAGGAACTTACAAGATCACTGTAACTCACGTTCCAACAGGATACAAAGTAGTTCAAAAAGGAAAAATGGTTTCTGAAGTTAAAGGTTTATTCAGACCAGAAGCTGAAGTAAAAGCTGAAAATAACGTTGAAGAAGCTAAAAAAGAAGCTGAAGTTGAAATTCCTGAATATGTAACTATCAAGGGTGGAAAAGAAGACAAAAAAGACGAAAAAGAAGAAGAAAAAGTTATCGATGGTGGTACAATAGTAGTTGAAAAAGACAAAAAAGACGAAAAAGACAACAAAGATAACAAAGACAACAAAGATAACAAAGACGGTAAAAAAGAAGATAAGAAAGACAACAAAAAAGCTGACAAATCAGATAAAAAAGAAAAGAAAAAATTACCAAAAGCAGGTGCAGCAGCTGAAGCAGCTACAATAGCAGCAGCAGCAATGGCTACTATGGGTGGAGCTTATCTTTCACTTAAAAAACGTAAATAATTTACGCAAATAGATTATACTAAAAAGATTTAGAGAGGACGTAAGTCCTCTCTTTTTTTAGTATGACGGGCATGTTCTAATGCTGTGGTGAAAATCCCTACAGAGCGTAGTTACCGACGAATCTAATAGCGACTTGCAAGTTTTAGATGGCGACATCTAGGATAGAAGAACAAGTAGCGAAATCGTGGCTTGACGAACAGGAACAGAATATAAGGCGTAATAGGTGGGAAAGCTAGCTAAAGATAGAAAAGACCCAAAATGTAACCGTAAATCCAAAGTGTAAATTCTGCAAGTAAACGATGAAAGTATTAGGGCTTATCCCGTGAGGCCTCATAGACGAGACAGTAGCAACAACGAACTATGAGAAGTTAGCAGAATCCGTAGTAGCGATGAAGTTTCTGTAATTAAAATGGAGTGAAGGGAGGAACAATATTTATTGTAATATTTGAAAAGGATGCACTATGTTTTGATGGAAAATAAGGAATGACGTATTCATTCCTCAAGGTTCGGATACAAAAAGAATAAAGTTAAATAGTTTTATCAAAAACAAATAATATGACACAGAGAATATTGAGCCACCGTATGCCGAACCGCACGTTCAGGTGGTGTGAGAAGGGCTATAAATTAGCCACTACTCGATTGTTTGTTATATTTTGCCGTTACGTAACAATTTGGACTTAAATAAATATTTAAGAATACAATTGAATAATCTATTAGTAAAATATTATAAGTAAAACTGTTTGTGAGATCTTGTATTTATAAATTAATAATAATTTTTCGAAAAATCTCAACAAAAAAAGAGCCATTTTACAGGCTCGCGTTGCTTCGTTGAAGGTATTTCTTAAATTTTGTGAGTTCTTCTTGGTTGTTGATTTGAATCCATTTGTGTGAGTAGTGTTTTTTCATGTTGGCGTAGTTGTCGCGTTTTTCTTTGTTGCGGCCATCTATGAGTATCCATTTGATGAATTCAAAATCTAGTTTTTCGGGACAATTGTCTGGCATGCTTTCTCTGGTCTTGCCGCGGTATTTGATGTAGCGTTTGATGGCTCTTGCTAGACAATTGAATCTGTTGAAGTTGAGAAAGACTATGATGTCAGAGAGTGCTAGTCTTTCTGTTTTCTTTAATTTGTCGTAGTTTCCATCTATTACCCAATCGTCTTGTTTCATAAAATTTTCTACTATGTTAATCGCTTCGTCAAGGTCTCGTTCTTGCCAATTTTCTGTGTGATTGACTTGGTCAAGGTGAAGCAATGGCAGATCGTATGTTTGTGATATGTCTTGTGCCAATGTTGATTTGCCAGAGGCTGAATATCCGATTACTGAAATTTTCACGTTTTTCTCCTTATTTTAATATGATCATCTTCTATTATTATATATAATTATGAGGGCGTTGTCACGTTTGTTTGTTGACGAGAAGATTTGTAGGATGTATAATACACATATACACACTGTGAGTATTGAATGGAAGGAGTGTCTATGAATACTGTAAGAAAAAATATTACTTTGCCTGAAAATCAAAACGAAGTTATAGAAAGATTTGTCAGAAATAAGGGGATTTCTTTTTCTGAGTTTTTGAGGATTGCTGCTATTGAGAAGATTGAAAGGGAAGAAAAGAAGGAACTGTTGGAGTTTTTGCAAGAAAATTGCGAGTATGTAGCTGAGGATGAGCAAGAATATTTCGACAATTTGGGAATTGATTTCTCGGATACTTCTGATATGAAAGAGCTGGACATTGACGATGTTATACAAGGTTAAGTACAGCAAGAGTGCAGAAAAGTTTATCAAGAAGAACAAGGAGTACGGTCTGAAGTTCTACAAGGCTTTTAAGGATTTGTCTGAGGACAAGGAAAGTTTTTTCAGATATGATATCAAGATTTTCCATTGTAGTGAGAGGAGTGTTTTTAGGCTGAGGATTGGAATGTACAGGGCGATTTTTAAGGTTGTAGATGATGAGATTGTGATTTTTGTTTTTGAAATTGATAGCAGAGGGGATATTTATAAATAGGCATTTGATGGTATAATGTATGTAGTGATTTTTTGCGGATTTTTATGTGTATAAAAGTCTTAATATATGTTAAAATAATAATTGTTAATTAGGAGATGATAAGATGAAGAGATTGATACCTATTGCGATTTTGGTTTTGGTGTTGACGACGGGTTGTTTGAGAAAACCTGAACACTACGAATCGATGAGAAATACGGAAACGACTGAGTCTGTGGAACAAGAGTCTACAGAACAAACTAAGCCTGAGGATTCAAAACCAGAAGAGACTACGGAAAAGCCCGCTTCAGAAAATACTGATTCTAACAAACCAGAAGAATCTACTGAAAAGAAGACTATGAAGGTTACGACTGATGTTTTGAATATGAGAAGTGAAGCTAGTACGAATTCTGATGTTGTGACTAAGCTTAAGAAGGATGATGAGCTTAAGGTTATCGAAGAAACTAAGAATGACGATGGGGCTACTTGGGTTAAGGTAGATTTTAATGGTCAAGTAGGTTTTGTTTCTAAGGAATTTTTGGGTGAGTAAATGATTGATATTAATAGCAAGATAATGGCGGACATGAAGAATGGTTCGAGCAATATGGATCAGGCTATTGCGACTGCGATTGAATATGCAAGACTTGGTTACAAGAAGGTTGTGAGTGCATCGGAGATTTCTACTACGGGTAGGGTTCTGACTGCTGATGAAAAGCAACTTCTTATCGACAGGATTAATGATGAGCTTGACTATCAAAAGATTGATTTTCAGGTGTTGCCGGGCAATTTGATGAGCTGTGATCCAAAGATGATGGAATATTTTCATAATGATTTGATTAGTTCGATTAATTATTCCAGATATATTTTGCTTGAACTTCCAAGTACAACTGAATACAAGGATTTGTATAAGTTTATCTACGATATCCAAATCAAAGGTTTTGTTCCGATTATCGTTCATCCGGAAAGATGCAAATATGTCCAAGAAAATCCAGATTATTTGATTTCTTTGAAGGAAAGAGACTGTTTGGTGCAATTGGATATGAGTTCTGTGGTTAAGCCTAAGTCTAGCAGGCTATTCAAGACTGCTAAGGAGTTGTTGGATAGACAAATGGTTGATGTTGTGGCTACAGAATCTGAAAATGCATATGAGGCAGAATATATTAGAGACGGGATTAAATCTCTTCATAAGATTATAGATTCGGATTATTTTGATTTGATTATGAGACTTAATCCACAACTTATCGGGGAAGATGAGAGAATAGACAGGATTCCTGTGTTAGAGAAGAAGAGCGGCGGGGTTTTGTCGAAGATTTTTGGTAAGAGGAGATAAGATGAGAGATAACTTATTTGTAAGAACTTTGAGAAATAGATTTGTGCCTATTGTTATGGTGGCGCTTTTGTTCGGGATTGCTATGATTTGCTACGATGTTATGTGGGTGAGACCTGTATACAGCGTGGATTCCAAGGTTGTAGTGAGTGCAAAAAGCGGCAACACTTCTACTACTCAAATAGAAACTGTGAAGTCTTTGGTTAAGTCTAGAATGGTGTTGACTGAAGTGAAGCAAAATTTGAAGTTGAGATCAAATGTTGAGGATTTGTCCAAGAAAATCAGCATTTCAGATGAAAACTCAAAGATTGTTAGTATAAATGTTGAGGATACTGTGATTCAACGTGCAAGAGATATTGCAGATGAATTGGCAGATATCACTGTTAAGAGTGATGCAGACGAATACAGTGTGAAGGTGTTGGAATACTCTTCTGCGCCACTACAAGCTGTATCTCCAAATTTGGTTAAGGACACTTTATTGGCATATGCTGTGGGATTTTTTATTGCATTGATAGCTTTTATGGTGAGGGAATCTCACGATGATGTCATGAGAGTGGGCACTAATGTTGAAGATTTGGGAGTAAATGTTATTGGGGATATTCCTTATGTTGACGAAAGGGGTGCGATGATAGATGAAGGATAAGACTTTGTTTAATGAACAATACAAATATCTTAGAACTAATGTGAAGTTCGCAGGGGCAAATATCAAATCTATCGTGGTTACTTCGGGATATTTCGGAGAAGGTAAGACTTCTGTGGCTGCTAACTTGGCGAAAAGCTTCGCCTTGTCAAATCACAAGGTTGTTATTGTGGATATGGATTTGAGAAGACCAAGTTTGAGGAATTTCTACGATATTGACACAGAAATCGGCGTTACAAATATCGTTGTGAACAAGATGGACTACAATCTTGCGATAAGTCACGACGAATCGATATGGGATTTGGATATTATCCACGCTGGAGCTATTCCTCCAAATGCGAACGAGCTTATTTCGAGCGATTCTATGAAGAATTTTATTCGTATTTTGGAAGATAACTACGATTATGTGATTATCGACACTCCACCAATCGAAGCTTATTCCGATGCTGTTGTATTGTCAGCGATTTGCGATGCGACTTTGTTGGTGTACAAGGTTGGAGAAACGAAAAAGAGCGACATCGAAAAATCTATCGATTCAATTAGAAATGTCAACGGCAATTTGATAGGACTTGTACGTATTAATGAAAAGTAATTATAGGCTGACTGATTTTAGGCAAATCAGTTGGCTTATTTTTTATAGAGAGGAAAATTATGATTGAAAAATTACGCGAAAGGTCTCAAACGGTGTTATTGAAGCCTTCAATTAGGGTTTTGTATCTGAGAAAACTTAGAGATTCTGTGAAAAATCACAGGGAAGAGATTATCTCAGCATTGAAGGAAGATATCGGAAAAAGCGAATACGAAGGTTTTATGACAGAGTACGCAACTGTGATGCAGGAGTTAAATTTCTTCATCAATAACACTATAAAACTCGCAAGGGCGAAGAACACTTCTTTTGATTTGCTGACTTTTCCAAACAAAACGGAAATCAGAAACAGAGCATATGGTGTGTGTTTGATTATCAGTCCGTGGAATTATCCGTTTAATTTGAGTATGATTCCTGTGATTGATGCGATTGCCGCTGGAAATAGCGTGTATTTGATGATGAGCAGGAAGAATCCAAGGATAAGAGAACTTATGAAAGAAGTTTTGAAGCCTGTGGAGGATGTCGTTCATCTTGAAAATGACAAAAGTTATGATGAGGTGTTGGAAGAAAAGTTTGATTTTTATTTCTTCACTGGTAGCAAAAACAGAGGACAGGCTGTGTATAAGAAAGCGGCTGAGAATTTGAAGCCATGTGTCTTGGAGTTAGGAGGAAAAAGTCCTTGTATTGTGGACAAGGATGTCGATTTGGAAGATACGGCGAAGAAGATTTGCTGGGCGAAGTTCACAAATTCTGGACAAACGTGTGTGGCTGTGGACTATTTGGTGGTTGATGAAAGCATCAAGGATAGGTTGCTGCATTATATACTGAAGGAAATCGACGAAAATTATTCTGATATTTCAGAGATGTCTAGAATAAAAACTCAGACGAAATACGATGAGTTCAAGAAAATTATGAGGGATAGAACGGACAGAATTGGTGGAAAATACCACGATGATGAGATGATTATTGAGCCGTGTGTGTTCACTGATGCGACTTTTAATGATGAAATAATGAAAGATGAGATATTTGGACCGTTGTTGCCGGTGATTTCGTACACTGATATCGATGCGATGTTGATGCACATCAGAAGAATGGACAATCCGTTGGCGTTTTATGTGTTCACTAAGGACAAGAAATTGTGCGATTATATCACGAATTCTGTGGGATTTGGTGGAGGATGCATCAACGATTGTATGATGCACATCTCCAACAATAAGGCGCCTTTCGGTGGATTTGGCAATAGTGGACTTGGTCATTATCATGGCAAATGGGGATTTGACACTTTTTCACACAAACAATCAGTCTATGTTTCCAGAAAAGTCGACAATCCATTTAGATTCAAACCATTTACAGCCAAGAAACTAGATTTAATGAAAAAATTCCTCGGCTAATTAAGACGAAGGCTACAAGATAAATAAGTGAAATCAATGGAATAGTGATGGTGAGTTTCTTCTTGTATATTTGTGCTTGAAGGTTATCATGGAGCTCATTGCTCCGATGGATCCACCGATTATGCACAAAGATATCAGAACATTCTCGGAGATTCGATATTTATTGTGAACGGCTTTTCTTTTATCTATAAGGAAGGCTAGGAAAGTTATTAAATTGATTATTAAAAAATATATACTAAACATTACATCACCCAAAATTATTGTACCATAAGGAGAGATATGAGATTAGATAGAATGCTTAGCGAGATGAAGATCGCAACTAGAAAAGAGATAAAACAAATGGTGAAGAATGGGATTATCACGGTGAATGATGTGACTGTGAAGAAATCCTCTGAGCATATAGATGAAAACAACGACGTGGTGAAAATCTACGACGAGGTCATTGAATACAGGAAGTTTTTGTATTTCGTGATGAACAAGAGAAAAGGAGTTACAAGTCATTCGAAAGATCCTATGCACAAAACTGTGATTGACGATATGGGAGAGCTTTGCGTGTTTGATTTGAACCCTGTGGGAAGACTTGACTTGGATACGACGGGGCTTTTGATTATAACGAACGACGGGGAATTTGCTCATAATTTGATTTCTCCGAAAAAAGATGTGTCCAAGAAGTACAAGGTTACTTTGAGAGATAAAGTCGATGAGAAATACAACGAGACGTTCGAAAAAGGAATCAAGCTTATGCCGGAAGATATCATCACGAAACCTGCGACTATGGAGATTATCGACGATTATAATTGTTACCTTACTATAAAGGAAGGCAAATATCACCAAGTAAAAAGAATGTTTGAAAAAGTTGGCAATGAAGTTGTAGAACTAAAGAGGGTACAAATAGGCGATTTTATGTTGCCAGATGATTTGGAAGAAGGAGAGTTCAGAGAACTTACTGATGAGGAGTTAAAAATCCTTGGGCTAGAAGACGAATAAAGAAAAAATCTCAATTTAACGTAAAAGTTGAATTGAGATTTTATTTTGTGCGCCTTTTTTTGAGGACGTATTTGTATAATGTGTCGAAAAACAAAAACAAAGAATAAGCACCAGGATCGATTACTCCGACGGAGTAGATTGCGTTGTGACGGGCTTTTCCTTTCTTGGCAGACATTTCTGATGTTTGTTCACAAGCTATCTTGCAATCTACACTTATTTTTTTCATTAATCTAATTGTGTTTTCATTTTTATTTTTTTCAAAGCTTTCAGATGCAGCGTGAATACAATCTAAAATTGTCTTGTCATGTAGCTTACAATTTCCAACTAGTTTCACAGATTCGTTTGTAATTTTCAAAATTTCTCCGAACATTTCACGATCCAAGTAATCCTTATCTTTTGTGTATTCAGAAATCTTATCAAAAACATATGAGTATATAGGTGCTGTGGCACCTTTTACTTTGTATGTGAATAGAAATGATAAATTTTTGAACTGAGTTGAAATATCTTCATCTTTAAAATCGGGAAATTGTATGAAAAGTTCGCCGAAACCATTATTTAAATTGCTACCGTGATCTCTATTGCTCAAATTCTCATCCAATTTATTTAATAAGGAGCAATTAATCATCAAACATTCCTGATACATCTCGAAAACTTTGTAAATATCGTAATTTGTAAATACCATAAGCACCCCTTTCTTACTTAATATTATACATGATTACAGAAAAATTTAAAAAAATTTCAAAAAACACTTGACAAGTATGATTTAGGAGCGTATACTGTAATAGTTGTCTGAGAGAGACGTAACAAAAACTTGATTAAGTTTATAAGAATTTAAAAAAGTTTTAAAAAAGTCTTGACAAGCTAAAAAAAGCATAGTATACTTTAATAGTTGTCACTTGAGGCAACGAAATAATTTAACAAAGAACCTTAATAAATTAAATAAAGTAAATACTTTGAGAGAAGTACAAACCAAACAATAAT
>OGSL01000202.1_pt1 | contig 26719 bp, 25 predicted proteins | sample 1573881 | NCBI WGS metagenome assembly OGSL01 (sample SAMN03295838, study PRJEB24534) | human gut metagenome | isolation source: fecal sample 6 from infant 5 | host: Homo sapiens | place: USA: Pittsburgh, PA | collected 2014-07 | reverse complement strand
CCCCTGGATCAATTTTCAACCGCTGGGGTGGATCAGTTTTGCACCGTTGGTAACAACATGGACAGGAACCGTTATTGCCAACCATCTGTACAACGCTGACGACGAGTTTGACGACGTAATTGTTGAGCTGCCGCCGCCGTGGCCTTCAGTGCTTGATATCGTGGTGACTGGCTATCCGGACGGACGCGACCCAGAAAGTCTTCCGAGGGTTCCCTGATGCCTTCATATCGTGAATATAATCAGAAGCGCCCGATTAGCGGCTGTTACAACACCATCACGTTCTATCACCCCTCCTTTGGTTACGTCCGCCTCGTCGACAAACAGTTCTTCCCGAAGACGCTTGGCGGCCAGACGTACACGCCTGCGCGGTTTGAAATCGAAGAGAGCCAGCAGAGCGGAACTCCGGTAATCGACGCAACGGTGAAGCTTGGGCGACTGTCTTCAGATATCAAAACGCTGATGAAGAAGTGGAGTGGTGTTTCCAGGCTGTCGCCTATCACGGCAACTCGTCAGGTTTTCGATAGAGTTGATACCTCTACGCCAATGAAGAATTGGACATTATTTGTAAAAACTGTCGATGTTGTTTCAGATAACGCATCAGTTACTTTATCAATGACAAACCCGCTAAATAACAACATTGGCCAACCATATGATCCAGTCGAATACACGGGGCTTCAGTACCTCTGATTTTATCAGCAGGATGATCGGCGTGCCGTGGTCTAACCGCGCCTGCTCATTCGAAAAGACTGATTGCTGGGGGCTGGTTGTGCTGTATTACCGACATGTGCTCGACATTGAGCTGCACCAGACGCCGGGTTACGAAGCCGGGGAGGATTTCTTCACCTGCTATCAGGGAGACGTCGTTTTCTGGCGCAAGGTCGATAAACCGGTCGACGGGGGGATATTTGTCGGGTACCGCGGCGCGCAACCGGCACACGTTGGCATGGTACTGAACCGGCAGGCGCTGCACTCGCGCGGCGAGAACGGAAGCGTACGCATGGATTCGTTGCTGGTCATTCAGCGGGCATTCACCAAAGTGGAGTTTTTCGAATATGGCGCTGGTTGAGATATCGAATTTTCCAGGAACGCCTAAGCTGCGTTGTAGGGTGCCAAACGGCACCCTTTTTTATGACTGGCTGGCGGCCAATGACGCTACTTTCCACCGTGACCTGCTGATTGTCCGCAATGGCGTAAAGCTGGGTGACGATGATGAGCTGGCGTTTGAGCTGAGCGAGCTGGACCACATCCAGATATTCGACCAGCCAAAGGGCATTGTCGGCGACATCCTGAGCCCGATATTCAAAGTGGTGGGCCAGGTGTTTTCGTTCCTGGCGCCGAAGCCCGCTATAGCAAACAACGGCGGTAATACCGTCGACTCGCCCAACAATAGCCTGACCGGTCAGACAAACACCGCGCGCGTATATAAGGCCAAGCCGGACATTTACGGTCAGATTCGCTCTTTCCCGGATCTGATTCAGGAATCAGTATTTGAATACGTTCACCAGACGTCTACGGACGGCGGCCTGAAGTACGTCACTGAATGGATGTGCATCGGGATCGGCAAATACGATTACGAGTCCGTGCGCTACTCAGAATCAAGCCTGGGCTCTCTGGCTGGTGCCGAATTCCAGTTCTTCCAGCCAGGCGAAGTTATTCCGCAGATCGTTGAAGGCTATGGGTTCGATGACGTCGACGGGCAGGAGGTGCCCGGGCAGAACGAAGCCAGCGATTTCCCTGTCGAAACAGCAACGGCAACCACTGTAGTCAGCGGCACGTATTCCGGCGGCCAGATTGCGATGAAAATCAAAAAGCAGGCCGAGTTCGATTACTTCATGGGCCTGGTTCTGCCGCACGCTGTGACTTTCACCATCAACGTGACGTATAACACTGCATCAGGCAGCGTTACTACCGATGCGACATTCTCCGGAACGCTTATCTCCGCCGTTGAAACAAACGATGGTGCAGTGGTGAATCCGGTACGCTGGTACACGTTCACGATGAACCAGCTCGAAGGCCCGCAGGACATCCCGGCGAATGCCACGATCAACACCACGAAGTTCATCCTGAACGATAACGAGGCGCTGGTTGTGGGGCCGTTCTTCTCCCCGGTCGAGTCGACGCAGCTGTGGCTGCATACCCAGTCCAGCCTCGGCGGGAAGAAAGAGACCAACTGGAAGGTTGTCATCTGGAAAATTGACGACGACTACAACCAGGTGCCTGGAACTCAGCAGACGTTTACGTACCGGCAGACGACACCGCACCAGTCGACCAGCGAAGTATTCTACCGTACCGACAAAATCACGCCGACCGGAGGATTCGGGAAGTACGCGGTCAGCTTCCAGCGCACAGATAACTCCAGCGATGCCAGCCTTCTGAAGGTTGAGGAAATCCACAGCATTAACATCCGGACCAATGTCGTTCACCAGACAGACACCCTGGTACGAGTGAAGGTGAGGGCGACTGAGAACGCCCTTGGTAGCCGCGAGCGCAAATATAACGCTCTGGTGACCCGCCATACCATCACCTACGACATAAACACGCAGGCGGTAGATTACACGCTGCGTCCGTCGCGCTCGTTCGCTGATGCGGTGGCGCATACCTGGCTCATTATGGGTGAGCAGCCGGTAAGCAGCATTGACCTGTACGGGCTGTACTCAATCGCCGAAAGCCTGCCTGACGAGCGGCTGGGTTACTTCGACTACACGTTTGACGATGAGAATGACTCTCTCGGTGACCGTGTCCAGGCGATCTGCAATGCGGCTTCAGTGGTAGCGTACTGGGATGACGGCGTGCTGACGTTCACCAGGGATCAGAAAGTTGATTACCCGGCGGCCGTATTCAACCGGGCCAACATGAAGACGGACGAGTACAAAATGACGTATGAGGCTACTCTTCCTGGCGGCTACGACGGCGTGCAGGTGTCCTACGTTCACCCAACCACGAACAACAAGACGTACATCAACTACCGGGTCCTGAATGGCTCTATCGTCGAACAGGAAGCGGAAAACCCGAACAAACTGGAGATCGTTGGTTTCCGTAACGAGTACCAGGCGCGGGAACGCGCTTTGCGCGAAACGAAGCGACTTATCTACTCCCGCGTGAAGATGAACGCAAAGGTGTTCGAAGACGGCATTATCCAGGTTGGAAGCGTCATTCAGATGCCTGACATCTACGACAGTAACCAGCAACAGGGATACATCACCGGTCGTGCCGGGAATAAATTCGATACCAGCGAGCCGATCACGTTTACCGGTTCGATGTATGTGCTGGTCACAGACAGCTTAGGTAATCCGACGCTTCGCTATCCGGCGACAGCACGCAGCGACACGAAGTACGGTTTCACCGCAGCAATACCCGACATTCAGCTCAATATATGGAACGGAGACACTGTGCAGCTCCCCTCGCGCTATCTCATTGCGACAGTTGAGGAACTGGACAGTCAGCTATGGACGGTCAACAGCATCAAACCGAACACAGATAACACGGTATCTCTTACCGTCGCGGAATACAGCGACGCCATCTACCAATAAGAACCTCCCACGACCAACCAGACCCGGCCACCGCGCCGGGCTTTTTTATGGAATAAATATGGCTACGCAACCAACTCAAGACGCAGTACCAAGTGAATCTCCTCGCGACCTTAAGTTCAACGCAGGGAAAATTGACGAATTCGTCACTTCGATGGGGTGGACCTACACTGATCGCTTTGGTGTGAAACACTACACCATTGAGGGAATGAACTATCTTTCTCAGCAGGCAATGGCCGCCTACGGTTACGTAATTCTTACAGGGAAAACTTTCACCACCGGCGCGACTATCAACAACCCGAATGAGGTGCTGCTGAACACCGCCGATGGCGAATATTACAAATGGACTGGTTCGTTCGCATCCGGACCGAAAGTTGTTCCGGCTAACTCAACCCCGGCAAGCACTGGCGGTATTGCGCCTGGGGCGTGGATTGGTGTTGGTGATGCGTCATTGCGTGCTGCGCTTGCAGCGGTGAGTGGCGCTGGTCTGGTCGGGGTTTCGGTTGGCTCTGTCTATCCTGCTGGCACTGTCGGATCTGCCATCCAATACCGCACTCCGCAGATGTACGGTATTGAACCAAGCACCACTAACGTTATTGGTGCTGGTCTGGATGCCATGTTTGCAGCCGGAGGGGATATTCGTTTCGAGAAACCTGGCACCTATCTGACAGATCGCGCTTGGGTGCTGCGTTCAGGCACGCGTTTATGGATTGGCCCGGGAGTTACCATTCGCGCGGCCAGCACCTACAACGGCAACCTGTTCCGTAACTACGCCTACGAGACCGACGGTGGAACTGGGACCGCCGATGATATCATCGAAATATGGGGTCTGGCACTCTCGACTATGACGGGCTTGAAAAGCCATTTAGCGGCCTTAACGCGATGGGAGCCATCTTCAAAAACGTAACCACGCTTCGCATCGGTGGCGGGCTCATGTTTCGTAACTCCCGCAAATACTGCTGGCTAATTTGTAAAGTCCGGAACCTGCACGCCGATGGACTGAGATTCAACACGATCTCTGATGGAATTCACCTTCAGCCGCCGATTGAAAATGCATGGATTAAGAACCTTAGTGGAGTTACCGGTGATGACTTCTGCGCCCTGACAGATGGAGACTACCCAAATTATGATATTGCTGAACCGGGAGACTTCACCAACATAAATATCGAGGGTGTCTACGTTCGCAACGTGAATAACGACGAAGGAACACGTGCAACATCACTTGTGGCACTCGGCACCGCTGGTATGAATCTTTTCCGCAACATAAGTGTGTCTAAGTTGTACGGCCAATCTGGGAATTGCATACTTTATGCTAAAGGTGACGCACAGAGCCGTGGGCGCATGAAAATAGAGCGCCTCACAATAAGCGATGTGTTTGCTACACCAGGTCCAGGTGCTCAGGCAATAGTAATAGACGGCCTACATGGACCGCAGCCAGCTGGCGTTACTTATGCCGTAGAGATTGACAATATGAGCATTAAAAACATAATGTCCCAGTCTGCCGCTAATCAGCCTCTTATTATGGTTACCGGTGACACTAACGCTCAAACCATCGTCCACTCTATGACTATAGATGGAACCCCGAGAACGGCTTATAGCATAGTTAACCTCGGGGCTAGTGCATCTCAGGCGACAGTTGAAAAACTGCATATTTCCAACTGCAACACTCTGTTTATAAAAGACTCTAACTCAGCGATAGTAAATACCCGTGGTTATATCGGCCGCCTCGTCATCACTGATTCTAACTATTCTTTCGACGATAGCACTTACGGTTTCGCATATCGTGGAGTTGGAATTGCTGGACGTGTTGATTCTGTATTTATTTCTAACTGCCGTCAGGACGAAGGGGTTAGCGTAGTGTCAGTGACGCAACAGACGCAACAGGTGGACGTGCATATCAACAACACAGACATGTTCTATGTGCAGACAGGCGTTAACTTTATTAACGTTTCCAGTGCGCGACTTTTCGTCAATAATTGCTGGTACCGAGGGGACTCAGGCTACACGTTCATGGCGTCCAATGGCAGCGTAGTTTTCCTTCGCGGGTCAGTAGAAACGGACGGAAATAACGCCGTCGCTACATCTAACGGGGGAACCATTACGCTGGCGCGAGGTATGCAGGGGATATCGTGTGACGTGTCTAAGGTTACATCCCTAGATGGTGCTGGGTGCCATAATACAAATGGCAGTCTGTCATGCGGAGCTGGTCAGGTCGTGGTGCAAACCAAGGTATGGAAAAACCTTTTCTCTGGGGCTACATATACCAGCACAATCTGATTTAAAGCGCCATGGAAGGCCAAGCTCGTAATCGTGACATATCAGATGAGACTGATTCAAAATTGAGGTATCATCTGGATATTTGCCAGATAGGGAATGTTAATGAAAACTTCACGCCGTAAACTTCTTGGTCTATTGCCCGCTACACTGCTGCTTGGTGGAACAGCGGTAGCTAGCAACAAGAAGGCAAAGGAAGACTCACCATCGTTAAAAGGGGATGGATTCATAACCCCGCAGTTATACGGCATTGAGCCTGGTGAAAAGGTTTATGGCGAACAAATGGCAAAGCTTATTTCTTCAGGTGGAGATATCCGCTTTATTAAGCCTGGAGTTTATCTGACTGACAGAACATTGGTAATACCATCCTCTACTAGAATTTGGATTGGCAATGGCGTAACATTAAAACTTGCAAATAACTCAAATTGCAATATCTTTCAGAATTATGCATACCATGAGAATTCGGAAAAGCCAGACCAAACAATCGAAATAGCTGGTTCTGGTGAAATTGATTTCAATGGCAAAAACCAAAAAACATCCAACCTTACACACATGTGCAGTATTTTAAAAAATATAGAGAATCTATATATTGGTGGGGGTTTAAAAGTCTTAAATGCGAATAAATACGCATGGTTGGTCGCTAAAATAGGTAATCTTACCGTTGATGGACTTAAGTTTGATACCTTTTCTGACGGTTTGCACTGTCAACCACCAATCAAAAATGCCTATATACGAAATCTTAAAGGTAAAACTGGCGATGATATGCTGGCATTTACTATCGGAGATTATGCAAATTATGATATTTCCGAACCTGGCGATTTCGAAAATGTTGATGTGTCTGGATTGTACTGCGACTCAGCATTGTGCGCAGTTAAAATAACCGGTAATGATATTGGTGCTTTCGATAAATTTCGTATAACGGGGATCTACGGTAATACAAAGCATGCAGTATTTAGAATCTGGGGTGATACAAATTTACTGAGCACGAATGTAAGAGGTCTTACTGTAGAAGATATCCACGCTATTCCTGCTGATGGATATCCAGTGGTTGATATTGATGATAGGAACTTTGCTTCAGGTAAGTTTGGTATAGAAATACAAAACGCAACATTCAGGAATATATACAATTCAAGCGACAATGAACAAACAATCCGCGTTAGCAGCACCGTTGGCACCAAGATTCATAATCTTCATATTGAGAATCCACCCCGCAAATCAATTTGCATTGTAGGCGTTAATCATAAATCCACAGTTATATGCAATCTTACTGTATGCAATGGATACACTGATTTCATAGATAATTCAAATAGTAGCATCGTCCTTAATAGAGGAACCATTGAGCGAATTGTCATTGATAACTATAAGGCGAAATTTCAAAATTCTAATAACGGATGTATCGCTAGGATGATTGGTGATTGTAGGGTTGATGAGGCCATTTTTAGCGGGGTATTACAAGAGAACGGTGTAAGCGGGTGGATAAACGTTAATTCAGGAATGTCTACGGAAAGTAATCTAAATGTTATAAACTATACTTGCAGTGGGAAAGGTAGGATTGCGCAAGTATTATCGTCTAAGCTTTATTTGAAAATAACGAACACAAAAGTAATTAATGGGAATCCATCAGACAAAATATTTTACGTCAAAGGTGGGGAGATGACAATTTCAGGTGATGTAGATTGTGATTACAACACAATTGCTGCTGATAATGGGGGTGTAATCATTACAAGGCCTGGTATTAATAATATCTGCTGTGATGTTTCATTGTTAAATGCAAAAGAATCATCAGTTGTGATTAACACAAATAAATCTCTCCCCTGCGGGGTTGGTTTGGTTGTGCTCTCAGGTAGCACATGGAAAAACTTGGCAACAGGGAGCGTATATGAAACTAATAAGTAATTCGCTTGAAAATTAAACGTTCAGGCCCACTGCGGTGGGCTCTTCTCAACTAAATATCCTGTCTCTCCATCCACTTACCAATCAGCTTACTCGTCTCACTTGATCTGAGCCCATGAATGATAATACTGTATATGCATACAGTAAATATCGGAGGTGCATTATGGGGTTCCCGAGTCCTGCAGCAGACTACGTTGAAGAGCGCATATCACTCGATAAGCGTCTTATCGCTCATCCATCAGCCACGTACATGATGGTAGCCGGCACGACATATCTGCGCGCCGGGATCATGAAGGGCGCTATGCTTATCGTCGACTCGTCGCTGACGCCGAAGGATGGTTCTCTGCTTGTCTGTGCTGTTGATGGTGAGTTCAGGATTATGCGCTACAGGACGCTACCGCATCCTTGCCTGGAAAACCCAGAAAATGGAAGGAGGGAGCCGTTACCGATGAAAGACGATGTGTCGGATACATCGCGGCCGTTGTTTGGGGTGATCACCTACAGCATCAACGATGCTCGTTCTGGTGAGTTCGACGACTGCCCGGTGATGTGATGGGGCATATATGGGACACAAAACAGCACTCGCTCTAAGGTGAACTTAGACGAATGATGTTTTCGACGACTCTAACCATCTGTTATTTGGTGCGCTCTTGGACGATCTTTGTCGATTATGAAAAATGTATGCTCATGTGATGGGCATGCAGGTTTAAGCCCTTTATCTTCGCTGGCAGCCGCAGCGCTTTAATGCCACAATATTTTTTTCTTCGAAAGCAGGAAAGATGATGAAAAAAATAGCAATTGCTGGCGCGCTGCTGGCACTGACCGGGTGCGTACAGGTCGATAACTATCAGGATGTGATTAAGCATCCTGTCCCGGCGCATCTGGCGGGATACTGGCAGTCAAAAGGACCGCAGAGTAGCCTGGTCAGTCCTGAAGCGATTGCCACGCTGGTGGTGACCGAAGAGGGCGATACGCTGGACTGCCGCCAGTGGCAGCGTGTGATTGCCGTGCCGGGTAAAATCATGCTGCGTTCAGACAGCTACTACAACGTTACCCGCAAGCTGGATATCTATCCGCTGGAGCGCGATGGCGCGACGCTTGAGTATGACGGGATGGAGTTGCAGAAGGTTGACCGCCCAACGGTGGAATGTACTGATTACCTGAGCAAAAACCCGCTGGAGAGTAAACTACCGTAGCCGTTTGTTGCCGGGTGGCAGCTTCGCCTGGCCCGGCCTACAAAAGTACCGTCCCGTAGGCCGGGTAAGCGTCAGCGCCACCCGGCATTGTTTCTACAGCGCATCTTCTATTACCCAAACGCTGACACTCCCTCCATTACAGGTAAAGGTGCCTTCGCCATCTGCCGCGGTGGTGACCGTTTCTTCGCGATTGCCGAGGAAATCACGCCACGTTTTGTCGCCGTAATTTTCCCCAAGGCAAATCACTTTCTCGCCGTCGTCGCCGTTCGACATCACTACCACACAGCCGGGATCGTCTTCCGTACCGCTGCGGCTGAAGGCGATGCAGTTAGGATGGTCAAAAAACAGGGTCTGCACGCCGTGGGCAAAACGCTGCCGGGCGAGGATCAGTTCGTGAAGCTGCTCAATGACCGGCATGTCGATGTGGTAGGTCTCGCCATCTCCACCCGTATCGTCATAGCTCGCCCCGAAGAGATCCGGATAAAACACGCTCGGCACGCCGTTTTCCCGCAGCAGGATCAACGCATATGCCAGCGGTTTAAACCAGGCTTCTACCGGTGCTTCCAGCGCCTGCAAAGGTTGGGTGTCGTGGTTAGCGACGAGAGTGACCGCATGGAACGGATCCGCCTCCACCAGCGTACCGGTGAAGATCTGGCTCATGTCATAATCCCGTCCCTGACGAGACGCTTCGTGGAATTTCATCTGCAGGGGAGCATCAAAGAGCATGGTTTTACCGTCGACCTGGTCAATATAGGCCTGCAGCTTATCCACCTCATGGGACCAGTATTCCGCCACAATAAACAGCGGCTGGTCAGCGACGTCCTGGACGTGCTCAATCCACTCTTTATAAAACCAGGCGGGAATATGCTTGACGGCATCCAGACGAAAACCGTTGCAGCCCGTCTGTTCCATGACCCAGCGGGCCCAGTATTTGATCTCTTCGGTGACCGCGTGATTGCGAAAATCAATATTCTCGCCCATCAGATAATCGAAGTTACCCATCTCATCATCAACCTGATCGTTCCAGCCTTCGCCGGTGTAGTCGTTGACGATTTTAAAAATGCCGTCTTGATCCGGGTTTTCAATATGGTCCACGCCGCTGAAGCATTTGTAATCCCAGACGAATTGGGAATATTGCCCGGCACGGGCAGGGAAGGTGTAGCGGGTCCAGGCTTCACACTCAATGATTTCATCATCAATTTGCGTGCGGTCTTGCTCGTTCACGCGCTGAACGCGGACAGGTTCTTTCTCGTCTGCCCCCATCTTGTGGTTCACCACGACGTCCAGCAGCACGGCGATATCATTGCTTTTCAGCGCCTCTATGGCCTCCAGCAGCTGCGCTTTGTCACCGTATTTCGTGGCGATACTGCCTTTCTGGTCAAATTCGCCGAGATCGAACAGATCGTATGAGTCATAGCCAACCGAATACCCGCCGGACGCACCTTTATACGCGGGGGGAAGCCAGATCATATTGATGCCGATTTCATTAAGATTAGGGGCTAACGCCGTGACTTCGCGCCACAATTCACCGCCAGCAGGGTAATACCAGTGAAAACATTGTAAAAGTGTTGGGTTGCGCATGCACCATCTCCATGAGGTCGCGAGACTCAAGTATGGCGCAGGTTTGGCAGAAATGCTGGCGTACGAAACGGTTAAAGCTCGTACGCCAGTAAAATGGCTAACTGATATCGCTATTACTTTGCGGAACCAGGACATGGCCGCCTTGATTACCGTAGGTGGAGAGAACGGTTTTCTGGATGGAGGATTGCCCAACCAGCTTCGCCAGCTCATCCATTCTGGCTTGCAGCAATGTTTTTACCTGGCCTTCGTTGTCCAGGATCACCCGCAGCGTCGGGCGAAGCTGCTCCTGAATCTGCATCGAAGGTTCACTTTCCTGAGTGAGACGAGCCAGTGAGTGCACCGCATTAACATAGTCGGTTTCACAGATGATCAGATCATCCCATAGCCCCTGCCGGGCCAGTCGCAACATCAACTGGCTCTGCTCAAGGAGTTGCTGATAAAGGGTATAGAGCTGCGGTGCATTACTCATTAGACGGCGTCCTGCATCAGTTGTGGGGTACCGGCAACCTCCTTCCACCCGTCAGCGATATTGCGCAGCAATGTTTCCACCTCTTCGATGGCGCTGGCGTCGTTATTCACATTGGCGTGCAGGAGGCGACGAACCATATAGGCATAAAGGGCGATCAGGTTTTGTGTGAGCTCATCACCATTACTTTCCACCAGGCCGACCTTCAGACCGTTCTCGATAATGTTGATCGCTTTCGAAATCGCGAGTCCCTTTGCCGGGATATTGCCGTCTTGCAGGAACAGACGCGCGCGAACCAGCGCGCTGAGGGCTCCATCAAATAGCATGATAACCAGCTGTTGCTGGCTGGCGCTCATCACCGCGCTTTCAACCTCTATTTTTGCGTAGGCTTGTGTACCTTTTGCGCCGTACATGTTATCCCCCTCGGGTCTGATTAGCGTTTACTACTTGTTGCTGGACGTATTTTCAAACTGCTGCGTCAGGTAGCTACTGGTGTTGTTCAATGAGGTCATCAGTACGTCCAGCTGGGTAAACTGAGCTTTATACTGTGCCACACGAGCATCAATACGATCGCTGACTGAGTTGTATTGATCCGTCAGCTTGTTCAGCGTTTTGCTGACCCCATCTTTTGCCGCCTGGATAATCCCTTTGCTGGAGAGCCAGTCAGTCAGATTGGTGGCCATGGTGGTGGTGATACCGGTGGCTTTACCGTCGCCCACAACCAGATCTTTTACGGCGGTCGGGTTATCAGTTAGCGCTTTTTTCAGCTTCGTGCTGTCCAGCTCCAGTTTGCCTGAGCTTGGGTCTGAGGTAATGCCCAGTGACGACAGCGTCTTATAGGTGGTGCCGCCGACGGTGTTGCTCAGCATGGTTTTCAGCTGGGTCTGGATCGTACGCAGCGTGCTGTCACCGAGCAGGGCACCGTTGCTGGCATCCTGTGCATCTGTACCTGCATCCACCGCCGTATATTTGGTTAATGTTGCAAAGCTGTCCTGAAGGGTGTTGTAGGCATCCACCCAGGCTTTCATTGCCGTTTCCGCTTTCGACGTATCTTTGGTGATCGTCAGCGTCTGGTTGCCGGTGGTGACATCGTTCAGGTTCAGGGTGATATCTTCCAGCGCATCGCTGATGGTGTTGCTGCTGTTTTCGATATCTACGTTGTTCACCTTCAGCTTCGCGTTCTGCGCGGTGACGCTTTCCGTCATCCCGTTGCTGGCGTCGGTGCTGGTGCCGTTATAACCCATAAAGGATTGCAGAGCGCTGTCGCCGCTCACGCTGATGCTGACCGCGTTGTCCGCCCCGGTTTCGGTAGAGGTGATGGACAGACGATACTGACCATTACCGACGTTAATAATACTGGCGGTCACGCCAGCGTCAGCTTTGTTAATTGCATCGCGAATGCCGTTCAGCGAGGAGTTGGCGGCGCTGATATCTACCGTCACCGGTTTTTTACCGTTGCCTGCAGTAAAGGTAATTTTGCTATCTGTCGTGGCGATAGCGGTTTTAGTATCCGCCTGGGTATTTTTGGTGGTCAGCGTTTGCGCCTGCGCCAGCTGCGACACGCTAACGGTGTATTTACCCGCAATCGCGCTGCCGGAGGTGGTGGCGCTGAATGCCGTGGTGCTGCTCGCCGTGCTGGTGGCCGTAAACAAGTCGGCTTTATTCAGCGCGGTGTTGGCGGTCTGAAACGCTTCCAGTGAACTCTTCAACGTGCCGTAAGCGCTCAGCTTGGCGGTATAAGATGACTGTTGTTTGGAAATCGGTGTCAGCTGCTCTTTTTCGGCCTTGGTCAGACTATCCAGAATGTCTGCTAACTGAAGACCCGAACCAATCCCCAATGATGAAATACTTGCCATATTTATTCCTTAATCTATCGACACGTAGAACGAATAGTGGGGTTATCGGCCTTAATGGGGGAAAGTTTACGGTTAATTTCTTTTTTTTAATGGCGGGAATAACGGTAATAGAGAAGAGTATTTCCGTGGCTAAAAAAATTATCGAGATCCTGAAAAAAAATCTAAAGGTTGTTTTGGACCAGACGATAACACCTTTGACGGCGATGAAGCCGAAGGGTGGAAACCCAAATCTAACCAAACAGATTTGATGAACAACAGGAATCGAAATCATGGCACAAGTCATTAATACCAACAGCCTCTCGCTGATCACTCAGAACAACATCAACAAGAACCAGTCTGCTCTGTCTTCTTCTATCGAGCGTCTGTCTTCTGGTCTGCGTATCAACAGCGCTAAAGATGATGCTGCGGGCCAGGCTATCGCTAACCGCTTCACGTCTAACATCAAAGGTCTGACTCAGGCTGCACGTAACGCTAACGACGGTATCTCTCTGGCGCAGACCACTGAAGGCGCGCTGTCTGAAATCAACAACAACCTGCAGCGTGTTCGTGAACTGACCGTTCAGGCGACCACCGGTACTAACTCCGATTCTGACCTGTCTTCAATCCAGGACGAAATCAAATCCCGTCTGGACGAAATCGACCGCGTATCGGGTCAGACTCAGTTCAACGGCGTGAACGTACTGGCGAAAGACGGCTCCATGAAGATTCAGGTTGGCGCGAATGACGGCCAGACCATCTCTATCGACCTGCAAAAGATTGACTCTTCTACTTTAGGTCTGACTGGCTTCTCCGTATCCAAAAATGCGCTGGAGCTGGGTGATTCGATTACTCAGATCGGTGACGCTAGCGGCACCATGTCTAAAGTTGATCTGTCAGATGTCGCTTCCGCACTGAAAGTTGATGCAAGTTCCTTGACGCTGCACAACGTACAGAAAGCAGGTGCTTCGACTGGTACCTATGTTGTATCTTCCGGTTCTGATAATTACTCTGTTTCTGTCGGTAGCGATGGTTCAGTGGCTCTGAACAAAACTACCGTAACTTATGATGACAGCGATAATGGTGTAACTGGCGCAACCAGCGATCAGTTCATCAAAGTAGCTTCAAACGCTAGTGGCGATGCAGTTGGTTTCGTTACTATCCAGGGGAAAAACTTCCTCGCTGGTACAACTGGTGACGGTAAAGATGCAATTGTTAACACCTCTGGCACAACTAAAGGCACCCCAACCCCAACTAACGTTGCAACTGGTTCTGCTGCTACCCCGCTTCAGTTGAGTGGGACAACTGCGACCGCCGAGTTCGCTGGTGCATCTACTGCAGATCCACTGGCTCTGCTGGACAAAGCTATCGCGTCTGTTGATAAATTCCGTTCTTCTCTGGGTGCGGTACAGAACCGTCTGAGCTCTGCGGTAACCAACCTGAACAACACCACCACCAACCTGTCTGAAGCGCAGTCCCGTATTCAGGACGCCGACTATGCGACCGAAGTGTCCAATATGTCTAAAGCGCAGATCATCCAGCAGGCCGGTAACTCCGTGCTGTCCAAAGCTAACCAGGTTCCTCAGCAGGTTCTGTCTCTGCTGCAGGGCTAATCGCCTGATAATGCTCAAACCCCGCTTCGGCGGGGTTTTTTATTTAGCGCTATTCGCATAACCCCCCAAATAACCCCTCATTTCACCCACTATTCACCCAATTGAAACCCCTGCAGAATCGGATAATCATGCCGATAACTCAATTAACGCAGGGCTGTTTATCGTGAATTCACTCTATACCGCTGAAGGTGTAATGGATAAACACTCGCTGTGGCAGCGTTATGTCCCGCTGGTGCGTCACGAAGCATTGCGCCTCCAGGTGCGCTTGCCGGCGAGCGTGGAACTTGACGATCTGCTACAGGCGGGCGGTATCGGGTTATTGAATGCAGTTGACCGATACGACGCTCTGCAAGGAACGGCATTTACGACTTACGCAGTTCAGCGTATTCGTGGTGCGATGCTGGACGAACTGCGCAGCCGTGACTGGGTGCCGCGAAGTGTTCGCCGCAACGCCCGCGAAGTGGCGCATGCGATGGGGCAGCTGGAACAGGAACTGGGACGCAACGCAACGGAAACCGAAGTGGCGGAACGTCTTGGCATTGCTGTTGAAGAGTATCGTCAGATGTTGCTCGATACCAATAATAGCCAACTCTTCTCTTATGACGAGTGGCGCGAAGAGCATGGCGATAGCATCGAGCTGGTGACGGATGAGCACCAGCAGGAAAACCCGTTACACCATTTAATGGAAGGGAATTTACGCCAGCGCGTAATGGAAGCGATTGAAGCGCTGCCTGAACGCGAACAGCTGGTGTTGACCCTTTATTATCAGGAAGAGCTTAATCTCAAAGAGATTGGCGCTGTTCTGGAGGTGGGGGAGTCGCGGGTGAGCCAGTTGCACAGCCAGGCCATTAAACGCTTACGAACCAAGCTGGGTAAGTTATAGGTGATTTTTTCACCCGAAAAATGCCGCACAACGTATTGACAATCAGGAGTTATCATGACGGTGCAGCAATCAAAAAGACGGCCTTTAAGCCGCTACCTGAAAGACTTTAAACACAGCCAGACGCATTGCGCCCACTGTAAGAAACTACTCGATCGTATCACGCTGGTTCGCCGTGGGGAGATCGTGAATAAAATCGCGATCTCTCGCCTCGACACGTTGATGGACGAAGCGGCGTGGCTCGAAGAGCAGAAAGAGTGGGTGGCGCTTTGCCGTTTCTGTGGCGATCTCCATTGCAAAGAGCAAAGCGACTTCTTCGATATTATCGGCTTCAAACAATTCCTGTTTGAACAAACGGAGATGAGCCACGGCACCGTGCGCGAATATGTGGTTCGCCTGCGCCGGCTTGGACAGCATCTGACCGTTAACAACATCTCTCGCGATCTGCTAAAAACCGGTTATCTGGATGAGAATCTGGAGCCGTGGCTGCCTGCCACCAGCACCAACAACTACCGTATTGCGCTGCGCAAGTATGCGCAATATAAGGTACAAATGCCGGGTGCGATGAAGCAGAAAGGCCACGCCGGAACAACTTCTGATATATATTAAAAAAGAATAAGATGTAGCGCAGTCGCCTTTGACGTCGCAGGCGATTTCTCTACACTACGTAAAAATTCTACGCTATCGGGGTATTTATGAAATTAGCACTTCTGGGTCGTCAGGCGTTGATGGGCATTATGGCCGTGGCGCTGGTTGCGGGTATGAGCGTGAAAACGTTCGCTGCAGAAAATCTGCTGAACAAAGTAAAAGAGCGCGGAACGCTGCTGGTTGGGCTGGAAGGAACCTATCCTCCGTTCAGCTTCCAGGGCGACGACGGCAAACTGACCGGTTTTGAAGTGGAATTTGCCGAAGAACTGGCAAAACACCTCGGCGTGAAAGCCTCCCTGAAACCGACCAAATGGGACGGTATGCTGGCATCGCTGGATTCCAAACGCATTGACGTGGTGATTAACCAGGTGACCATTTCTGACGAGCGTAAGAAGAAGTATGACTTCTCCACGCCGTACACCGTGTCCGGTATTCAGGCGCTGGTGAAGAAAGGTAACGAAGGCACCATCAAAACCGCGGCCGACCTGAAAGGTAAAAAAGTGGGTGTCGGTCTGGGCACGAACTACGAAGAGTGGCTGCGCCAGAACGTTCAGGGCGTGGACATCCGTACCTATGATGATGACCCGACGAAATACCAGGATCTGCGCGTAGGCCGTATTGACGCCATTCTGGTTGACCGCCTGGCCGCGCTGGATCTGGTGAAGAAAACCAACAACACTCTGGCGGTTGCCGGTGATGCGTTCTCTCGTCAGGAATCCGGTGTTGCGGTCCGTAAAGGTAACGAAGACCTGGTGAAAGCGATCGACGCTGCGATTGCTGATATGCAAAAAGACGGCAGCCTGAAGGCGCTCTCCGAGAAGTGGTTCGGCGCAGACGTCACCAAATAAGTCTTTGACGTGAAAAAAAGGCGCTTTTAAAAGCGCCTTTTTTATTTCTTACGCGTCTGCGTGCATAATGAAAAATATCACATTTTGTCTGAGTTACCGGAGAACCCATGTCACTACAGAATTTAACGCGCTTTCCCCGCCTGGAGTTTATCGGCGCGCCGACTCCGCTGGAGTATCTGCCGCGATTTTCTGATTACGTAGGACGCGATATTTTCATTAAGCGCGATGACGTAACGCCGATGGCGATGGGGGGCAACAAGCTGCGTAAGCTGGAGTTTCTGGCCGCGGATGCTCTGCGTGAAGGGGCGGACACGCTCATCACCGCCGGGGCAATCCAGTCCAACCACGTTCGTCAGACGGCGGCAGTCGCGGCGAAGCTTGGTCTCCATTGCGTGGCACTGCTGGAAAACCCGATTGGCACGCGGGCAGAAAATTATCTCACCAACGGTAATCGTCTGCTGCTGGATCTGTTTAATGTGCAGGTGGAGATGGTCGATGCGTTGACCGACCCGACTGCCCAGCTCGACGAACTGGCTACGCGCCTCGAAGCGCAGGGTTTTCGTCCTTATGTTATCCCTGTCGGCGGTTCGAATGCGCTGGGCGCGCTGGGTTATGTGGAAAGTGCGCTGGAGATCGCGCAGCAGTGTGAGGGGGCGGTGAGCCTCTCCTCCGTGGTTGTCGCGTCTGGCAGTGCGGGCACGCACGCCGGGCTGGCGGTGGGGCTGGAGCAGCTGATGCCCGAGGTGGAACTGATAGGCGTGACGGTGTCCCGCAGCGTTGCGGATCAGAAGCCGAAAGTGGTCACGTTACAGCAGGCGGTGGCAGAGCAGCTGGCGCTTAAGGCAAAAGCCGATATTCTGCTCTGGGATGACTATTTTGCGCCGGGCTACGGCACGCCTAATGAAGAGGGGATGGAGGCGGTTAAACTGCTGGCGCGCCTTGAGGGTATACTGCTTGATCCGGTCTATACGGGTAAAGCGATGGCCGGGCTTATAGATGGCATTACGCAGAAACGCTTTAAGGATGAAGGGCCGATTTTATTTGTGCACACCGGCGGGGCGCCCGCGCTGTTTGCTTATCATCCTCATGTCTAAAAATCAGGTCGAAAAATAATAATGCAAGAAAGTATACAACTGGTTATTGATTCCCTGCCGTATCTGCTGAAAGGTGCGGTATTTACGCTCCAGCTGAGTATTGGCGGGATGTTCTTCGGCCTCGTGCTGGGCTTCGTGCTGGCCTTAATGCGTATGTCGCCCATTCTGCCGGTACGCTGGCTGGCGCGCTTCTATATCTCCGTGTTTCGCGGTACGCCACTTATTGCTCAGCTCTTTATGATCTACTACGGTCTACCGCAATTCGGTATCGAGCTGGATCCGATCCCGGCGGCGATGATTGGCCTGTCGCTCAATACGGCGGCCTATACCTCTGAAACCCTGCGCGCGGCAATCTCGTCCATTGATAAAGGTCAGTGGGAAGCGGCGGCCAGTATCGGGATGACGCCGTGGCAAACATTGCGTCGCGCTATTTTGCCGCAGGCAGCGCGTGTGGCGCTTCCGCCGCTGAGCAACAGCTTCATCAGCCTGGTCAAAGATACCTCCCTGGCCGCAACGATTCAGGTGCCTGAATTGTTCCGTCAGGCGCAGCTTATTACCTCGCGCACCCTTGAAGTCTTCACCATGTATCTGGCTGCCTCGCTGATTTACTGGGTGATGGCAACGGTGTTGTCTGCTCTGCAAAACTATTTTGAAAACCAGCTTAACCGCCAGGAGCGTGATCCAAAATGAGTGCTATCGACGTTAAAAACCTGGTGAAAAAATTCCATGGTCAAACGGTGCTCCACGGGATCGATCTGGAAGTGGAGCAGGGCGAAGTGGTGGCGATTATCGGGCCGAGCGGGTCGGGAAAAACGACGCTGCTGCGCAGTATTAACCTGCTTGAACAGCCGGAAGGGGGCACCATCCGGGTCGGGGAGATTACGATTGATACCGGTAAATCCATCAGCCAGCAGAAAGGATTAATTCGCCGTCTGCGTCAGCATGTTGGTTTTGTGTTCCAGAACTTCAATCTTTTTCCGCACCGCACGGTACTGGAAAACATTATTGAAGGGCCGGTCATCGTAAAAGGTGAGCCAAAAGAGGACGCGACGGCGCGTGCCCGCGAGCTGCTCGCTAAAGTTGGGCTGGCAGGTAAAGAGACCAGCTATCCGCGCCGCCTGTCAGGAGGCCAGCAGCAGCGCGTGGCGATAGCGCGTGCGCTGGCGATGCGCCCTGACGTGATCCTGTTTGATGAACCGACCTCCGCGCTCGACCCCGAGCTGGTGGGCGAAGTGCTGAATACCATTCGCCAGCTGGCACAGGAAAAGCGCACGATGGTCATCGTGACCCATGAAATGAGCTTTGCTCGTGACGTGGCGGACAGGGCCATTTTCATGGATCAGGGGCGGATTGTGGAGCAGGGGCCGGCGAAAAGTTTATTTGCGGATCCTCAACAGCCGCGAACCCGCCAGTTCCTTGAAAAATTCCTCATGCAGTAGCATTTTTGTCCTTATTTGCTCCGGAAATCTTTTCTGGAGCAAATTATTCTCCCTGTTGCCCCGGGCGTCTGCTTTTTTATTCCACCCTACGCAGATAAGCCTTATCAATAGTAAAGTTAATTGTGCTATTGCCGATATTTTGTGGTTAGAAATAAGTTTTATGTGTTAGGTTATATTCACCATAATAATGATTATCTTTTCAGAGGCTTCTTTTAGTAAGTATGAAGGATTCAGACTTTTTCACCTGGCGACGGGATTGCTTCCTCCGGTTTCAGGAATTGACCTGTGCCGACGAGGTATATCAGGAACTTCAGCGACAAACGCAGGCGCTCGAATTCGATTATTACGCGCTCTGCGTGCGCCATCCCGTACCATTTACGCGGCCCAAGGTCTCGTTGCAAACCACTTATCCAAAGCAGTGGATGGCGCAATATCAATCCGCGAACTATTTCGCGATTGATCCGGTTTTAAAGCCGGAGAATTTCATTCAGGGTCATCTTCCCTGGACGGATGCATTATTCGCGGATGCGCAGGAGTTATGGCATAACGCACAGGATCACGGTTTACGCACGGGAATAACGCAGTGTCTGATGCTGCCTAATCACGCGCTCGGTTTCCTCTCGGTTTCCCGTACGAGTGTGCAGGATGTGCCGTACAGACAGGAAGAAATAGAACTACGGTTGCAAATGCTGGTGCAAATGGCATTAACCACGCTGTTGCGTTTTGAAGATGGGATGGTGATGCCGCCAGAGATGAAATTCAGCAAGCGTGAGCGGGAAATTCTGAAATGGACTGCAGAAGGGAAGACGTCAGCGGAAATAGCGATCATTCTCTCCATTTCAGAGAATACGGTTAACTTCCATCAGAAGAATATGCAGAAAAAATTCAATGCACCCAACAAAACCCAGATTGCTTGTTACGCGGCGGCAACGGGACTGATCTGATTAGAGAGTACGTTCTGCGTGACAGACGAGCGGACGGCTGAATGCAGTGCATCCAGCCGTTTTTTGTTACTGGCGGTACGCTTGTTTAATTTGCTTAACGGTGTTTGCAAATACAGCCGATTCCGCCTGGTCTTCCATCTGCGCGATTTGCTTTTCCATTTTAATGATCACACGACCAGCATCAGCCTGGCCCATCGCCTGCAGCATCAGCGTCAGCAGTGCTTTCAGGCAGTTTACTTCCTGTGCCAGTTCCTGGTTATTCTCCGCAGTGGCAAATTCAGGTGTGCTCATTTATTTTCCTCATTATTAAACGGCGCTAAAGCGCGACGACGAAAGTCAAGGCGGCGGAGTATACCACAAGCTGAAGCAAAAAATGCAGCGGTTGTTTTTCGTACTTTTACTGCGCTGTTTATTTGCGTAAACTCCGCCAGGCGGTAGACTGATGCCCTGGTATGACTATTAATTGTTTATGAGTGGTTTGCTTACCGTTAATTATTGTTACAAAAATCTGAAAACTGTTTTCCCCGAGGAAAAGGTGCAGGGTTTTTGTAACTTTTTGAATACGGATGCTTAAAAAAAAGCGCAAAAGCCCTGATGGCAAGGACTCTCTTTCCACGGACTGTACAGGCTAATTTCCAAAAACGAGAGCAAAATCGAATAGCCGATTTTTTAACGTTTTAATCTTGTGAGGAAAACCGTTAATATAAACCAAATTATCACTCAGTAGCGTTATCCCTATTCTGGAGACATTTCCTTTGATCAACGTCCTTCTTGTTGATGACCACGAACTGGTGCGCGCAGGGATACGACGCATTCTTGAAGATATAAAAGGGATTAAAGTTGCCGGAGAGGTGTGCTGTGGGGAAGATGCCGTAAAATGGTGCCGCACAAACTCCGCCGATGTGGTGCTGATGGATATGAACATGCCCGGCATCGGTGGCCTTGAGGCAACGCGCAAAATTGCGCGTACCTTCGTAGATACCAAAGTCATCATGCTGACCGTGCATACTGAAAATCCACTGCCTGCGAAAGTGATGCAGGCGGGTGCGGCCGGTTACCTGAGCAAAGGTGCCGCTCCGCAGGAGGTCGTCAATGCCATCCGCTCCGTGTTTGCCGGGCAGCGTTACATCGCCTCTGACATTGCGCAACAGATGGCTTTGAGCCAGATCGAACCCGAGAAAAACGAGTCCCCGTTTGCCAGTTTGTCTGAGCGCGAATTGCAGATTATGCTGATGATCACGAAAGGTCAGAAGGTAAATGAGATCTCGGAACAGCTGAACCTCAGCCCGAAAACGGTGAACAGCTATCGTTATCGAATGTTCAGTAAACTGAACATTCATGGTGATGTTGAACTGACTCATCTGGCCATCCGACATGGTTTATGTAATGCGGAGACGTTGTTAAGTCAGTGAGTGATGTGTTCGATTCAAAAGCATTTCTGAAAACGGTAACCAGCCAGCCTGGCGTCTATCGGATGTATGACGCTGGCGGTACGGTTATCTATGTGGGGAAGGCGAAAGACCTTAAAAAACGCCTTTCCAGCTATTTTCGCAGCAACCTTGCCTCCCGTAAGACTGAAGCGCTGGTCTCTCTCATTCATAATATTGATGTCACCGTCACGCATACCGAAACCGAAGCCCTGCTGCTTGAGCACAATTATATAAAGCTCTATCAGCCGCGCTATAACGTGCTGTTGCGGGACGATAAATCCTATCCGTTTATCTTTCTCAGTGGCGATACCCATCCGCGTCTGGCGATGCACCGTGGTGCAAAACACGCGAAGGGGGAATATTTTGGTCCTTTCCCGAATGGCTATGCCGTGCGGGAGACGCTGGCACTGCTGCAAAAAATCTTCCCGATTCGTCAGTGCGAAAATAGTGTCTACCGTAACCGCTCGCGTCCGTGTCTGCAGTACCAGATTGGTCGCTGCCTGGGCCCCTGTGTTGCCGGGCTGGTCAGTGAAGATGAGTATGCCCAGCAGGTGGACTATGTACGCCTGTTCTTAGCCGGAAAGGACGATCAGGTGTTAACCCAGCTGATCGCGCGGATGGAAAAAGCCAGCGCCGCACTTGAGTTTGAAGAGGCCGCACGGATCCGTGACCAAATTCAGGCGGTGCGCCGGGTCACCGAGAAACAGTTTGTCTCGAATACCGGTGACGATCTCGACGTTATCGGCGTCTCCTTTGACGCAGGAATGGCCTGTGTTCACGTGCTGTTTATCCGCCAGGGCAAAGTACTCGGCAGCCGCAGCTATTTCCCCAAAGTGCCTGGTGGCACCGAGCTGGGGGAAGTGGTGGAAACCTTTGTCGGCCAGTTCTATCTACAGGGAAGCCAGATGCGCACGCTCCCCTCGGAGATCCTGCTCGATTTCAACCTTGACGATAAAACCCTGCTGGCCGATTCGCTTTCCGAGCTGGCGGGCCGTCGGGTCAACGTACAAACCAAACCCCGCGGCGACAGGGCGCGTTATCTGAAGCTCGCGCGGACCAACGCGGCGACGGCGCTGACCACAAAATTGTCTCAGCAATCGACGGTCAGCCAGCGGTTAACCGCGCTGGCAACGCTCCTGAAGTTGCCGGAAGTGAAACGTATGGAGTGTTTCGATATCAGCCATACGATGGGTGAGCAGACGGTAGCATCCTGCGTCGTGTTTGATGCTAATGGCCCGCTGCGCGCCGAGTATCGACGCTATAACATCACCGGCATTACGCCGGGGGACGACTATGCCGCCATGAATCAGGTGCTGCGTCGTCGTTACGGTAAAGCGATTGAAGAGAGCAAGATCCCGGATGTGATCCTGATTGACGGTGGTAAAGGCCAGCTTGGCCAGGCGAAAGCGGTATTTGAATCACTCGACGTTGAGTGGGACAAAAACCATCCGCTGCTGTTAGGTGTGGCGAAAGGGGCCGATCGTAAGGCGGGTCTGGAGACGTTGTTCTTCGAACCGGGAGGTGAGGGCTTCAGTCTGCCGCCAGACTCTCCGGCGCTGCATGTTATCCAGCATATTCGCGATGAATCGCACGACCATGCTATCAGCGGGCACCGTAAAAAACGGGCGAAGGTGAAAAATACCAGTACTCTGGAAACCATTGAGGGCGTCGGGCCAAAACGTCGCCAGATGCTGCTGAAGTATATGGGCGGATTGCAAGGATTACTCAACGCCAGCATGGAGGAAATTGCAAAAGTGCCGGGTATTTCGCAAGGGCTGGCAGAAAAGATCTACTACTCGTTGAAACATTGAGGGCTCTGTAGCAACATAGAGCTAAATTTTACTGACAACAAATAGTTACCGTCACTATGCAATATAATATCCCTACGTTGCTCACTCTCTTTCGTGTTGTACTCATTCCGTTCTTCGTGCTGGCGTTTTATCTGCCGGTTGTGTGGGCACCTTTTGCCTGCGCATTGATCTTCCTTATCGCAGCGGTAACGGACTGGTTTGATGGCTATCTGGCGCGTCGCTGGAATCAAAGCACTCGCTTCGGCGCATTTCTCGATCCCGTAGCGGATAAGGTCATGGTTGCTATCGCGATGGTGCTGGTGGCTGAACACTATCATACCTGGTGGGTGACGCTGCCTGCGGCAACCATGATCGGCCGTGAAATCATCATTTCTGCGCTGCGTGAGTGGATGGCGGAGTTGGGTAAACGCAGCAGCGTGGCGGTCTCCTGGATCGGGAAAGTGAAAACGACCGCACAGATGGCGGCGCTGGTCTGGATGCTCTGGCGTCCAAACGCCTGGGTTGAGTGGGCGGGAATTGGTCTGCTGTGGGTAGCGGCAGTGCTGACGTTGTGGTCAATGCTGCAATATTTGAACGCTGCGCGCGGGGATTTGCTTGATCAGTGATCGTTTCGCCGTAATTTTCAGCAAACGATCCAGGGAAGCAAAAAATAACGTTGACTCATAACGTCATATCAGTAGAATGCAACGCATCGAACGGCGGCACAGCAAGCCGGACGATAATGAAATCAAGTGTTTAGAAGTTGACTTGATGACATGCGGGAATAGCTCAGTTGGTAGAGCACGACCTTGCCAAGGTCGGGGTCGCGAGTTCGAGTCTCGTTTCCCGCTCCAGATTAAAGACATGCGCAATAGCGGGTGTCAGTTAGAAAAGTTTTACGGCGCGTTAGCAAAGCGGTTATGTAGCGGATTGCAAATCCGTCTAGTCCGGTTCGACTCCGGAACGCGCCTCCACTTTCTTCCCTGGCCGGATGGTGGAATCGGTAGACACAAGGGATTTAAAATCCCTCGGCGTTCGCGCTGTGCGGGTTCAAGTCCCGCCCCGGGTACCATGGGAAAGATAAGAATAATCAAAGCAATAAGCAGTGTCGTGAAACCACCTCCGGGTGGTTTTTTTGTGCCTGAAATTCACGCCCTGTGCTCACGGGGAGCAATGAAGTGCGATCTCTGGCCTGCAATGTCGAAAAGTCCCTATCACCAGTAACAGAATGGGGCACCTCGCCTGCTTTCTGGTACTTCTCCAGGAAGATAAGCTCAGAATGCCTGTTGGATTATCTGTAATGCACTAGCAGTCCGTAGTACAAAGTTGCTTAATGCGTTCAATCACCTGCTCTCTGTATTTCTGATGCCCGCGCATAGCCCTCGGATGAGCTATTCTGAAACCTACCGCATTACCCGTTTTAAATTCCCATAGCCTCCCGGGCGTGACGGACACAGTCTCATAACCATCCAAATACTCAGTCAGTAAACGTTTGATGATGCAATCTGTTCTCCTTGCACCGGATGCAAAAATAATGAAATTGGGCTTCAGATGTTTAATCTGTACCGCCAGCAATTGCAGTGAGGCCGATATCACTTCCTTTACTTCATTCTCAGGGCGAGTGAGTGGGGTTAGTCTGTCGTAATCCCACGCGAGTAAATTGGCATAGACGATAGACTGAGGGGGGATATTCAACTCACGGGCAAGGCGGAAATAATACTGAGTGAAGCGGCTACGTGATTTGAGGTTGAGGGTTCCATCGTTATTAAGTGAAAGATGCTGCCTGTAACGGTCTACAGCCTCTTGAATCACCTGCTCAATGGTGATTCCAGGTATAAGCCCCAGCACCCGTGACATCCTGTTCTTACCATTCATCGTATTCCAGCCAGCGGTTTCGCGCCCAACCAGCATGATTTTTACCGGCGAATGCCAGTACTCTTCAAAAGGGGCAGGTAAAAACACGCCTGAGTATTGATCCTCTTGCAGGTCAAATGACCGGACATCAAGTTCCTGTAATATCTGCCTGTATGCGTCGAACAGCCTCTCCATTCTTTACCCTGGCCCACATCCCGAAATGATTAAAGCTTCATATGTATTATTGCAGATACATGAGGATAATAATGGCTGCGCCGGTTGTCGACCCCGGTCGGGGGTTCTCATCCCCCCGGTTCGGGAGAGTATAAAAGAAAAAAGCCCGTACTTTCGTACAGGCTCTTATCTGAAATGATGGCGGTGAGGGGGGGATTGACTCGCTTCGCTCGCCCTGCGGGCAGATTCCTCGCGGGCTCGTCATCTGTCCAACCGGCTGCGCCGGTTGTCGACCCCCGGTCGGGGTTTCTCATCCCCCCGGTTCGGGAGAGTATAAAAGAAAAAAGCCCGTACTTTCGTACAGGCTCTTATCTGAAATGATGGCGGTGAGGGGGGGATTGACTCGCTTCGCTCGCCCTGCGGGCAGATTCCTCGCGGGCTCGTCATCTGTCCAACCGGCTGCGCCGGTTGTCGACCCCCGGTCGGGGTTTCTCATCCCCCCGGTTCGGGAGAGTATAAAAGAAAAAAGCCCGTACTTTCGTACAGGCTCTTATCTGAAATGATGGCGGTGAGGGGGGGATTCGAACCCCCGATACGTTGCCGTATACACACTTTCCAGGCGTGCTCCTTCAGCCACTCGGACACCTCACCACATTGTTTCGTTGCCACACCTCTGGGGGGCAACGGGGCGCTACTATAGGGAGTTGCACTAAAACGGTCAAGCATATTTTCGGTATTGATGATTGTTCGCTTAAGGTGTGAGCAACGGCGGCTGATGGCTGGCTGACAATGCGCTGAGCTCCTTCGCAGCATCACTCCAACTTGTCAGGCTCCCGGATGCGCTGGCGCTTATCCGGGCCACATTATGATGGTGGTACACACTGAAACGATCTCCTCGCCTCTTTGGGGAGAGGGCAGGGAAGGGGAAGAAAGACATATTACGGGCGTTTGCGCTTTTGGGGAGGAACTCGCTTCGCTCGCCCTGCGGGCAGATTCCTAGCGGGCTCGTCATCTGTCCAACCGGCTGCGCCGGTTGTCGACCCCGGTCGGGGGTTCTCATCCCCCCTGGTTCGGGAGAATATAAAAGAAAAAAGCCCGTACTTTCGTACAGGCTCTTATCTGAAATGATGGCGGTGAGGGGGGGATTGACTCGCTTCGCTCGCCCTGCGGGCAGATTCCTCGCGGGCTCGTCATCTGTCCAACCGGCTGCGCCGGTTGTCGACCCCGGTCGGGGGT
>OGSL01000200.1_pt1 | contig 27109 bp, 32 predicted proteins | sample 1573881 | NCBI WGS metagenome assembly OGSL01 (sample SAMN03295838, study PRJEB24534) | human gut metagenome | isolation source: fecal sample 6 from infant 5 | host: Homo sapiens | place: USA: Pittsburgh, PA | collected 2014-07 | reverse complement strand
TCGCAATACGTACGCCAGCCAGCATTGAAAGAAAAGGCCGACGAACTGAAGGAGCAGCAATGAGCTTTGAAATTATCGCGGGACTGGTGGTCGTCATCCTGGGTGCTATTGCTGGCGCGTTCGGCATTGGTCATGCTCGCGGGGCCAGTAAGGCGAAAGCCAAAGCTGATCAGCAACGTACCGAAGAGAACGCCGCTGCTACTGTCGCCGCGGCAGAACGCCGTGCTGAAGTCACGAAAGGGGCCAGCGATGTACAGGAAGACGTTAAGCGTATGGGCGATGACGATGTTGATCGGGAGTTGCGCGAAAAGTTTACCCGCCCCGGTAGTCGTTGACACGGCCTGCAGCTGGGTGCGGATCATCTACCTGACTGACCACGATATCGATGTGTTGGATAAGCAGACCAAGCGTGACATCCTGGCGCACAACAAAGCAGTGCAGGCGAATTGCTCGCAGCTCACAGAGAAGGGTTCCAGGTAATTCAGCTACAAACGCAGAACACTTTAGGTATTGAAATTTACATGGCCACATGAACAAAAAATCAGAATACGAGACAACAGAGCGCTGAAAAATGAAAAGTTGGTATCTAAGTCAGGTGCATTAAGGCACTATGGATTTTCAATTCCTTCTATCTAAGAAGCTGCCCATGACAAGAAATTCACTCCCTCTACTTCCGCATGGTTATCGATACGGTGACGAGCACTCTATTCACCCTCATTGTGATGGGGATTATTTAGCTCCGCAGGGATATGTTATCAAGTCCGTTAACCTTGTAGATGGGGTGGTTATTTATGTGCCCATCCAACGCTACATCAAGCATCTAGATCTTTGGGTTAATGCCGAAGGAACTGTCGAATAAATTGTTAGTTACCGGCCTCGTTCGGGAGAGCTGAGAATTGCCATCAAAAGACCAGCAGAGATGCCTGGTGCTCTGGTTGAATGTTCCGGCAAGTTGAAAATGATTGGTTCAATGAGCTCTTTCGATATTTAAATGCTTTCGATAACTTAAATGAAGCTATCATCACGTTATCACTGCCAGCCAACACCAAAACGGCAGTGGTCAGTTAAAAAGCAGAAAAGCCTCTCCCGGGTGGCTCCTGAGAGATTTTAGTTTTCTAACTGGTACCAACCAAAGGTCGCATTTTTTATGCGACCTTTTTTATTGTGCGTAACAGGCATCCGTAAGGAAACCGTTCAGCTTGTACACACGGCAAAGATAAATGCAAAAGCATCACAGAGGCTATTTTGTCGAATGGCTTCGATAATACTCCCCACATCGCACAGAGGTAAGACATGTCAGAGATCACTGCATCCGAGCAAATCCGCCTGGATATAATCAAGAAAGTTAATTATGACACCGCAGCGGCCAAGCTGGCCATTGACTGGGTAGGCGACAGCTATCTGAAGTCTGAGCTATTCGCTGACTCTTTCGATCGTGTTTTCACGGAAAGTGAGATTGTCTCGAAGACCCGTAAGGCAATCCAGGAAGCGACCGAAGCGCTGGCGCTGTTTGATACTGCCGCTGAGAAGGTCAGCTAAGGCATTACAGCAGGCATTCATCGAGTGCCTGTGATAATGTTAAAGCTCCTGTATAAGGGGCAGTTGTATGATATCATGCAACGAAACAACCAAGCTATGGAAAGTCCGGGTAATGGTTTGGAGTGAATGTGATGTTTAGCAGCGGTGGTATAAATGGCTACTTTTTCCTGTTGCTTAGTATGTGGCCAGTGCTAATGGTTTTATTCCTGGGATTGTCTCCTGCATTTTACGGTGTGTTAATGCCTAAAACGGCAATTGCTTGTCTGGTGATCGCTGCAGCCTTTGGCATTGGTGGGTGGTTCTATGGATTGTGATCTAAGTAACATTTGGTCAGGTTATAAACTGGTATCTGACCGCATTACAGCAGGTATTCATTGAGTGCCTGTGATAATGCCCGTCAGACAATGGACTGATATCATTGTCTGTTTCTCCCGGTGTATTTTGAAATACTCAATACTCTCATAACGTCTCTGCCTGCCAACATCAGAACGCCAGAGGTTAGTTAGCCGGATAGATGCACCTCTCTCTGTTGGCTCCTGAGAGATTCTTTATACGCTGGTTGGTAGTGACCAAAGGCCGCATAATTTTGCGGCCTTTTTCATTTCTGTAAAATGAAAGTCCTCAGGCGGTTAACGATGCTCTGGACCATGGAAGTGATCTCCACCATGTCCGCCGCTATGAGGCCCAGGGGGAAGGATACATCCTGAAAGAGACAGCGCACCACAGATCACAAAAACAGCAAGCATAATTCTTTTCATAATAACTCCTGAACTAAAGAGCCTTAATTCCAAAACAAAAAAGTGAATATTTTATGGAGAATCAGTAATTCCTTTTTCTCCCTCACGTTAAATAGGAATAATCCATGGCAAAACCGGACTGGGGCGAGCTTCAGCGACGGTTCCTGTCCGATCATGCCGCAACCGGCGTATCACCGAAGGATTGGTGTGAAGCGCAGGGACTGAATTACGCTACTGCCCGCCGATACATCAAGAAACCCACTGCGCAAACTGCGCAAAAACCTGCGCAGAAGAAACTGCGCACTGCGCAAAAGGAAAAGTGCGCAGAAGAGCTGGTGGATGATGATGGCCTCACCGATCAGCAACGTTTATTTGTCGCAGAATACCTGAAGGACCACAACGCCACGCAGGCCGCTATCCGTGCCGGGTACAGCAAGAAGACTGCTGAACAAATTGGCTATCAGCTGCTTCAGAAAACTTCAGTTGCGCAGGCCATTGCGCAGCAGCAGAAAGCATCCATTGTGCGCACGCTTGGCAGCGCTGATGAAGTGCTTGAGCAGATGTGGCGGCTGGCAACATTCGACGCCAACCAACTTTCTCAGTATCGCCGCGGGAGCTGCCGTTACTGCTGGGGCTTCGGTCACCAGTATCAATGGCGCGATGCGGTTGAGTTCGAAGAGAAGCTGGCTGAGGCTTTAGCGAAGAAAGGGAAAGAGCCAAACGACAGAGGCGGCTACGGTTACGACCATACCAGCTCGCCTAACCCGAAATGTCCTCGCTGTAATGGTGATGGCATCGGCCAGCCTTTCTTCGCCGATACGCGCAAGCTGGCGCCTGATGCTGCACTTGCCTATTCCGGCGTTAAGCTCGGAAAGAACGGTGTGGAGATAACCGCTATCAGCCGCGAACGAATGTTCGAGGCGGTGATGAAGCGTCTCGGACTAGCTGATAGTGAATTCGCCCAGCGTCTACAGCAGATTGAAATCGAGCGCCGGCAGCTGGAGATCGACAAGCTCCGTAAAGAGCTGGCCGCTGACCCGGAAGATGACGAACCAACGCCAGTTGCGATCAATATCAACGTAGTCGATGCGCGAGTGAGGGAAGAGGATGGCGATAGCTCCGACGCTTAACGTTCCCCAGGCTCGTTTTCTGGCTATGCAGCAGAAGTTCAAAGCCTATGTAGCTGGTTTTGGATCCGGAAAGACATGGGTTGGCTGCGGTGGAATATGCAAAGGGTTCTGGGAGTTCCCCAAAATAAACCAGGGCTACTTCGCCCCGACCTATCCTCAGATCCGCGATATTTTCTACCCCACGGTAGAGGAAGTTGCTCACGACTGGGGACTGAAAGTCAAAATCGTTGAAAGCAACAAAGAGGTCCATTTCTACAGTGGGCGCCAGTACCGCGGCACGACAATTTGTCGGTCGATGGAAAAGCCCGACACGATAGTAGGCTTTAAAATCGGCAATGCGCTGGTGGATGAACTCGACGTTCTGAAAGCGGATAAGGCGCGTCAGGCGTGGCGAAAAATAATCGCGCGTATGCGTTATAAGGTTGATGGTCTGCGTAATGGCATTGACGTGACTACCACACCTGAAGGATTTAAGTTCGTCTATAACCAGTTTGTTAAGGCTGTGAGGGAAAAGCCTGGACTAAGGTCGATGTATGGTCTGGTACAGGCTTCGACATTCGACAACGAAAAGAACCTGCCGGATGACTATATTCCTTCGCTTCTGGCGAGTTACCCGCCGGAATTGATCAAGGCATATCTGAACGGCCAGTTTACTAACCTGACCAGCGGCACCATTTATCATCAGTTCGACAGAGTGCTGAATAATTCCAGTGAGGAAGAGCAGCCAGGTGAAGCGCTGTATATCGGGATGGATTTCAACGTCGGGAAGATGGCCGGGATCGTCCATGTATTGCGGCTCGGCTTACCACACGCGGTAACAGAGATTATCAACGCTTACGATACGCCCGACATGATACGCATCATCAAGGAACGTTTCTGGCTGTATGCCGACGGTGACTACCGCAAGGTCCGCGAGATTTATATTTACCCGGATGCCTCTGGTGATTCCAGGAAGTCAAACAACGCCAGCAAAACAGATATTGAGCAGCTCCGGCAGGCCGGATTTAACGTCATCGTTGATGATGCTAACCCGCCGGTAAAGGACCGCATTAACTCCATGAACGCCATGTTCTGCAATGGTAATGGCGATCGCCGGTACAAGGTGAATGTGGCCCGTTGCCCGGTCTATGCCGACTGCCTGGAACAACAGGTGTGGGATAAAAATGGCGAGCCGGATAAAAAGAGCGATAACGATCACCCCAACGATGCTGCCGGTTACTTCATTGTGAAGCAATTCCCAATCGTTCGACCTGCATTCTCTATTTCACTGGACACGACATTCTGATGGCCAATAACGATATTACTTACGTTCGCCCTGAGGTCAGGGCGGCAATGCCCGTGTGGAAAAAAATTCGTGACGTGTGCAAAGGGGCTGATGCTGTAAAGGCCGCCGGGAATGAATACCTCCCTTTTCTGGATCCGTCCGATAAGTCTGCACGCAATAAAAAGCGCAATGCTGATTACATTCAGCGCGCCGTTTTCTACGCGATAACGGGCAATACAAAGGTGGGTTTACTGGGGCTGGCATTCAGAAAAGACCCGACCATGACCGCGCCGGATAAACTGAATTATCTTCGTGATAACGCCGATGGTGCTGGTGCCAGCATTTATCAGCAGTCCCAGCAGGTTACAGAAAATATTCTGGAGGCCGCGCGCGAGGGGCTTTATACGGATTATGCAGCTGAGACCGACGAGGCGATCATCCTTCGTTATCAGGCAGAAAGCATCATTAACTGGCGCACCAAACGCATCAATGGACGTGATCAACTGGTGCTGGTGGTTTTACGCGAATGCATGGAAAAGGAAGATGGTTTTGCGTACGAGGATGAAATCCAGTATCGCGAACTTGCCCTGGAGGACGGCAAGTTTATCTGCAGGGTGTGGCGAAAGTCGGCCGATGCAGGGTCTTTTTCTGTCGATTCTGAGTATCACCCGAAGCCTAAAGGTGAGGATTTTTGGGATGAGATCCCCTTTACCTTCGTTGGCGCACAAAATAACGATCCCAGCATCGACGAGTCGCCTTTAGCCGCCCTCGTTGAAATTAACCTTGGTCATTATCGAAATTCGGCGGATTACGAAGACAGCGTATTTTTCTGCGGTCAGGTTCAGCCGGTGATTTCCGGGCTTGATACCGCCTGGCGTGACTGGCTGCAGGATAAGGGTATTCGTGTCGGTTCTCGTTCTCCATTCCTTCTGCCGAAGGAGGGGAGTTTTACCTATGCTCAGGCGCAACCAAACACCCTGGCTAAAGAGGCGATGGACAGTAAGCGTGATTATTCTGTTCAGCTTGGCGCCCGGCTTATCGAGCAGAACGGCGCGGTTAAAACCGCCACGCAATCCAGCGGCGAGCAAACCGCATCCACATCGGTGCTCGGCATTTGTGTGTCCAATGTCTCGGAGGCCTATACGCTGGCGCTCGGCTGGTGCGCCAGATATCTCGGCATAAAAGGCGAGGAATACCGTTACAGCATCAATCAGGAGTTTATCGCCAAAGTCGCAGAATCCAGCATGGTGACGGCAATCGTCAATGCCTGGCAGTACGGTGCGATTCGCGACACGGATATGGTCAGAGCTCTGCAGAGGCTTGACCTGATAGATCCCGCTGATGACCCTGAAACTGTCATTGACGCTATTCGTAACGGCGCGCCTAACCTGATTGGTGGCAATAATGGCAACGGCGAATGACAAACTGCAGGATGAATCCATAGCCCACGCTATATGGGTGAGTCGCTACAGTACCGGCGTTGCCAACAGGATGATAAAAGTCCTGAATGACAGCGACGCCGAACTTACCGCAAGGTTGCTGGTGGCTATTGATACGCTGGACGCCGAGAGCTTTACCGTTTCTAGGCTGGAAGCGTTACTGGTAAGCGTCAGGGCAATAAACAAGGATGCGATACAGTCGATGTATGCAGCCCTCTCTACCGAGCTGCAGGAGCTGGCGAAACATGAGACCAGTTTTCAGATGAGCCTCTTCCAGTTTGCCATTCCCGACGATGTTCTGGCGCTTCATCCACTGGTTGGCATCTCCCCGGATGCAGTTTATGCCGCGGCGATGGCGCGTCCATTTCAGGGGCGGTTGCTAAGCGAATGGGCCAGCAACCTCGAAGCTGATCGTATGGCGCGCATATCCAATACGGTGCGGCAGGGTTTTCTCCTGGGCGATACGCATGAGCAGATCGCAAAAAAGGTTCGTGGACATGCTAACCGCGGCTACCAGGATGGTGCGCTTCAGATGAGCCGGGCCAATGCGGCCAGCATAGCGAAAACGGCAGTAGGGCATCTTGCATCAACAGCAAGACAAAGCTTTGCGTCGGCGAACGACGACATTCTGAAGGGTAAGCAGTGGTTATCCACTTTGGATAACCGGACATCAAAGGATTGTCGGATCCGCGACCGCCTCAAGTACACGCTGGATAACAAACCGATAGGGCACAAGGTGCCTTATTTGCAGGGACCGGGGAAAATCCACTTTTGCTGTCGTAGCACCGAAACATACATACTGAAATCGTCCGAGGAATTGGGTATCAAAGTCGGCGAAATCAAGGACAGCTCGCGCGCCAGTATGGATGGACAGATTCCGGCTGATACGACTTACCAGGACTGGTTCTCCCGGCAGTCGTTCACGCGACAAGCTGAGATTGTCGGAGAAACGCGCGCCAGGCTGATTCGTGATGGCGGCATGTCTCCCGATGAGTTCTACAACGACAGGGGCGAGTGGCTGACGCTTGACCAATTGCGCAACCGTGACGCGCAGGCGTTTAAGGATGCCAGAGTGTGATAGAGTAAATTCGTGGTGAATGCAGGATGCTGACCTGCGCGCCAAAGCGTCCCGTGAGAAACGGGCAAGCCGGAAACCAGACTCACCTCGGTGAGTCCCCGCCGTTCTGAAGAATCAGGATGCCGTGGCAGCACCGGCCACCACACTTGCTTATGATCGCTCAGGAGTTCTTTAGCATGAAGATTTTCTTAAAAGGCGGGCCTCGAGATGGTGAGTCCGTATCCCTTCACACGGATGACTACGGAGTGCCCTTAGAACGAGTGCAATTTCCTCAGCCTGTTTCTGCTGCATCCCCATTGTTTAATAACGGATTTGATGCCTGTGATCTCGAACAGGATATTCTGATATATACGCTAGAAAGGATAGTAATAGACGGGAAACTGCATCACTACGAATACCACTATCAAGGTCGCTAAGGCGGCCTTTTTTATTATCTAAATTTCACAACAGGCTGCCTCCGGGCGGCCTTTTTTATTGGGCCAGGCCCACAGTAACTATCCCAAGGGGACAACATGCTTATTCGTAACATGCTCATTAAATATTATTCGGCAGCTGGTGGTGAAGGTGGTGATGGCGGTGGATCCGGTGGTGGTGCGCCTGAGATTACGCCGGAAATCCAAAAGCTGATCGATGAGCAGGTCAGTGCTCAGGTTTCAGGCCTGAAAAATAAAAATAGTGAGTTACTCGGTAAGCTCAAAGAGTCCACTGAGTCGCTTAAGCGTTTTGAAGGTATCGATCCTGACGCGGTGAAAACTATTCTCCAGCGTTTCTCTGATGATGAAGAGGCGCAACTGATCGCCGCCGGGAAAATTGACGAGGTACTGGATAAACGCACTGAGCGGCTACGTGCTGATGTTGATAAGCAAATCAAAGCCGCTAATGAACGCGCTGAAAAGGCGGAAGCGTTCTCCAGCAAATTCCGTGATCGTGTCCTGGGTGATGCTATCCGCAGCGCAGCGCTTAAGGCTGGCGCGCTGCCAGAAGCATCCGACGATCTGATTCTTCGTGCTAAAGGCACATTCCAGCTCAACGACGAAGGCGAGGCCGTAGCAGTTGATGCAAATGGCGATGTTCTGTTCGGTAAAGACGGAAAAACTCCGCTCACCCCGGTTGAGTGGGCTGAATCTCTGAAAGAGACGGCCCCGCACCTGTTCCCGCGCGCCGAAGGCTCCGGGGCTGGTGGTCATAAACCCGGTGGCGGTGGCGGTAGTCTGAAACGTTCAGAAATGAGCTCAAGCGACAAAGCGGACTACATCCGCAAACATGGCCAGCAGGCCTATCTCAAATTGCCTAAGTAAGGACTAATCAATGCCTACGACCGTAAACAGTGACCTGATTATCTATGACGACCTCGCGCAGACTGCGTTTCTTGAGCGTCGCCAGGATAATCTGGAAGTCTTCAACGCCGCTTCAAACGGCGCAATCATTCTCGACAACGAACTGATCGAGGGTGATTTTCGCAAGCGCACCTTCTATAAAGTTGGTGGTTCTATCGAATCGCGAAACGTTAACTCCACCGACCCGGTAACGGGTAAAAAAATCGGTGCCGGCGAATCTGTCAGCGTCAAGGCGCCGTGGAAATACGGCACGTATGAAACCACGGAGGAGGCGTTTAAACGTCGGGGTCGCGACGTTAGCGAATTCTCCGAGGTGATCGGCGTCGACGTCGCTGATGCAACGCTTGAAGGTTATATCAAGTATGCCCTACAGGGTCTTGTTGCAGCCATTGGCGCAAATGCTGACATGACGGTATCCGCGGATATTGCCACTGATGGTAAGAAAACGCTGACCCGTGGCCTGCGTAAATACGGCGATAAATTTAACCGTGTTGCGCTGTTCGTTATGCATTCCACGACCTATTTCGACATTGTTGATCAGGCTATCGACAACAAAATTTACGAAGAAGCTGGCGTGGTGGTTTATGGCGGACAGCCAGGCACGTTGGGTAAACCGGTGCTGGTAACTGACACCATGCCAGTTGATGCGATTCTGGGGCTGGTGGCCGGCGCGGTATCCGTAACGGAATCACAGGCTCCGGGCTTCCGTTCCTACGATATCAACGACCAGGAAAACCTTGCCATTGGCTATCGCGCAGAGGGTACGGTCAACGTTGAACTGTTGGGTTACAGCTGGGATGAGACGAAGGGCGCTAACCCTGACCTGACCAAAATCGGCACCGGCGCGAACTGGAAGAAACATTTCACCAGTAACAAATCCACTGCAGGCGTACTGATTAAGCTGGAAGCCCCTGCGGGGGAGTAACCCTGTCAGTGGATAAAACTTCCGCAACTGCTGACAGTACCGACGCGGTGACCGTTTCGCTCAAGTACACCAGAAATGGTGCAGGAGTCTCCGGGGCATCTGTGGCGTGGACGTCTACAGGCGGCACGCTAAGTGCTTCGACGTCACAGACAGGGTCTGCTGGTGGCTCGACGGTGAAACTCACCTCTCCTACGGCCGGCTCCTTCACGGTGACGGCTACCGTTGACGGTGTGGTGAAAACAACTGAAGCGATTGCGTTCACTGCTCCTGCGGGTGGTTAACCGACGGGGCGAAAGCCCCGTTTCTTTTGGTGAGGATCCGATGACCGTTTATATAACAATCCAGGACGTTGACGAGTTGCTGGGGGATACCTGGACTGCCGCCGACAAAAAGGGTAAAGCCGTGCTCCAGGCAAACACCTGGATGACGGCGCTTAACCTTCAGGATATCGACCCGGAGCATATTCCTGAAGAAGTTAAGCAAGCCGGAGCGTTTATCGCTTCCGTAGCCGCTGCAGGCAATCTGTATCAGCAAAAAACAGATTCCGGCGTGGTGACGAGCAAAAGCGTTGAGGCCGACGATGTGAAGGTTTCCCGCACTTTTGCCGAGCTTTCAACCACCAGCACTGAATTACTCGATCCTGATTTGCAGCTGGCGCTGGATACGCTCAAACCGTGGATGATTAACCCTTTCCAGACGTTCTTTGTGAGGGCGTGATATGTCCGATTTGAAGGTGGTCCCATTTCAAAAGCCCAGCCATCACAACCTCGATAACGACCAGGTTATTCGCCTGCTGAAACAGGCTCTGGAGAGAGCCGAAAACGGCGGCTGCCACAGTGTCGCAGTGATACTGCTTGATGATGAGGGTAACGCGATTGATTGCTGGCATAACGGTGGACGCCCCTATGTGATGGTTGGCGCTATGGAGTCGCTTAAAACCGACTTTATCCATGCTCATATTGAGCGGCGGTAAGGGGGTAACATGCAAAATCCATATGTGCATTATGCCGGCGACGGGCTCGGTCCCCGCGATGTGTTTGTGAATGGAAACCCGATCAGACATGTCGTTTACGCAAACCAGGCAAAGGGTGTTGTAGAGTTTGCTCCGCTCCCGCTGCGGGTTAAGCGCAATGGCGAAATTTATACCCGCAAACTCCACGGTACAGTGATCGTTAAACCTCAGCAGCGTATTGGTGGGTGCAATGGGCATTCGTGACGAGCTGCAAACCGAAGTCGCCGCGGCATTCGATACCGACCTGCAGGATGCCGTTAAGGATTTCACTGGGTCATATACCGTTCGGGGTGCCTGGGACCCGGTGACGGAAACCGGCACTGAAACGCAGGTGACTTACTCGGGGCGTGGAGTACTGGCGCGCTATAAGCTGCGCCGTATCGATGGCGTTAACATTCTGCATGGTGATGTGAAGCTAACCGCACTGGTTAACGAGGTGACTGATAAGCCGGCCGTCGGGCATATCATCACCGCACCGGATCCGGTTACGGGTGAGCTTCAGCGCTACGAGGTCATCACCGCTTCTGCCGACTCTGCTGGCGCTGCGTACTCCATTCAACTGCGGAGGGCGTGATATGGCTAAGGGCTGGAACATTGACCCGGCGGCATTCGCCGGGCTGGTGGCAGAAGATGTCAAACTACGCCAGCGGACAATCGCCATTCAGCTGCTGAATGAAATCGTTCAGCGGTCGCCGGTAGGAAACCCGGAGCTGTGGGCCATTAACGCGACCGCGGTTCAGTACAACAAAGCTGTTGGGGAATGGAACGAATCTCTTTATGCCGATCCTGCCAACCTGACAAAGACAGGCCGTCTCAGAAAGAAAGTCCGTGTTAATGACAGCATGGATATCAGGCGGCCGGCTGAGTATCGCGCAGGAACCTTCAGGGCATCGCATTTCGTCAGCATCGGCGAACCTAATCATTCCGTCCCGACCGAACCGGATCCGCGCGGGACAATGACGTTTCTTAATGGCAAAAATATCATTGACCAGGCGCCAGCCTACTCGGTGATTTACATCCAGTCGAACCTGCCTTACTCCGTGCCTCTGGAGAATGGCCACTCAACACAGGCGCCGACAGGCGTCTATGCCGTCTCGTTTAATGGTGTTATTCAGGCCTACAAATGACCCTTACAGAAATCAGAAACGCTGTCATTTCCCGAATGGCGGCACAGACCGCTATTGCCTCTGATGCGGTGGATTATCCGAATGGCCCGGTATTTGACCCCAGTAACCGCGATATCTGGGCCCGACTAACCAACATTGCTGGGCAGGCTGGCGCAACCGAGATCGGGGACGGGCCGGTAGTCCACAGGACGGGCTTACTCATCATTCAGCTTTTTGTTCCGGTCGGTTCCGGGACGTTGCTTATCTCCCGAACGGCCGATCAGCTAACGGAGCTATTCGAGTTTAAGGATGACGGAAAGCTGAGTTATTTCGCTGTTTCTGCTGTGCCGGCGGGTGAGACCGATGGCTGGTTACAGCTCAATCTTCAAATTCCTTATCGCGCTCTGTAGCGCACAAAAAACAGGAGGCTCCTGTGAGCTCAGGTGCAAAAGTAGTAGCCGCGTTTATTCGCGAGACAACGCCAGGAATCACGCCTACAGCAGGGGCGTGGAACCTGCTGCGTCGTTCTTCATTTGGTCTGAAACCAACGCAGAACACCAACGACAATGACGAAATCGCTGGTGACCGCATGGCGCAAGGTGTTTCACGCGGCACAGTGGATGTCGGCGGCGATGTCGGCACGCGGTTTCGCTGGAACCAGCATGATGATTTTCTTGCCAGCTGCTTCGGTTCCGAATGGCTGAATAACGTGCTAACGATGGGTAATGGTCGCATTACGTTCTCCGTGGCGACTTTTGCCAGTGATGTGGGGATCGCCCAGATTGCCCGCGGTTGCCAGGTTGGCACCTTCCAGATGGAAATCCCGGCCGATGGTGATATCACTGCAACCATTACGTTTGCAGGGCTGGACTGGGAGACGAAGGGGGACGATACCAGCTATTTCACCGCGCCGGTGGATTTAGCGGGGGCGCTGCGTTACTCCTTTAAAGAGGTCACGAACATCCGGCTAAATGGTGTTGATGGCGGGACAGGTTTCTGCGTCGACACCTTCAACATCCAGTTCAACAACAATATGCAGACTCAGCGCTGCATTGGTACCGGTTCGGCGTTCGCCGGCGCAAACATTCCGACAACCTTTACCCCGTCAGGTCAAATCACGCTGTCATGGTCAAAGGCAGCCTGGGAGGTTTACAAAAAAACGTTCACCGGCGAAACGGTGCCGTTTAGCTTCACGCTGGAGAATGCTGAAGGCGCCTATACCTTCGATTTCCCGGAAGTGCAGATCTCCGGCGACTGGCCGGATGCGGGGAGCACTGACATTGTTCAGGTTCAGCTGGATATCACCGCGGCCAATACTCCGCCAACTATCACCCGCGTTCCCAAAGTGCCGGCGACGGCAATCAGTGTTGCGCCAGCCACTTCAACTGGAGCAGTGGGATCTACTGTGACGTTAACCGCCACGCTTACGCCAGCTGATTCAACTGATACCGTCCAGTGGACGTCATCGGATCCGACTATTGCCAGCGTGGTTTCTACCGGGCAGAAAACAGCGAAAGTCACACGTAACGCAGCCGGTACTGCAACCATCACCGGTAAGGCCCGAACCTTTACCGCAACGTCTGAAATCACCGTTACCGCGCCTTAATTTACCTGGCCCGTTCTGCAGTCATCGCGGATCGGGCTTTTTTGGGAGTCTTTATGCTGATTATTTCTTCTCAAATTGATTTGAACGGAGAACGCTGGTTTTTCCCTTACAAAAAGCCAGCAGGAAGTAAAAAGAAATTCACGCCGGAAGACGAGGCGCTATTTAAACTCCGTCTGCTGGTGGCCAGTAGCGAGAATCCACAATACCGCTCACGCAATGCGCTGGTGCGGCGCCATATCGACAAAATGGACGCGAGCTACCAGGTCGGTACGGATGCTTTCGATCTCGCCAGTGTGGGCGAGATTGACTCGGTTGATGATCTTCTCATCGACAATTGCGCGCGCTTTCTTCTGAAAGACTGGGAAGGCGTGGGGGAGTTGGTGGATGGTACGGAGACGGCGGTAGCGTATACACCGGAGCGTGGTGTTGCGTTACTGAAGCAAAACCCCTCTCTGTACTGGCTTATTCTGGCTGAGGCGGCGAATATTGCTCAGGGTAAGGAGCAGCAGACTCAGGAAACCGTAAAAAAGCCATAGAGGCCCAAAAGTGGCTAAAGGAATTCGCCGGCGAGCAGGGCGAGAAAGCAAAGTGGCGCAGGGAGAAACTAAATCTCCCGCCCATTCAGGAGCCTGAAATCGATGCAGTCACTGGGGAGATCCTCAACGCTTACGCCATGATATCGCGCGGCAGGAAGTATGCCGGCATGGCCGGAGTGCCGCTCCCTCTATCCCTGAACGATATTGAGCTTTACCTGGCATCGCGCACCATCCTGATCGACCGCATTGAGTTTGACGCGGCGATACTGGCTCTCGATGATGCCTGGAGGGCTGAGTGGGCTGCTGAACAGAAAAATAGCATGAAGAAATGAGTCCACTCAGTTGTGCTTTTATTACTTCTTGTAGAGTTCATAATGCCGATTTACTGTTTAAAAAAGCAGCGTCAGTGCTAATGGGCGCAAAATACTACAGCAAAAAATGTTAAATCACATAACCAATGAGACATTTTTTTGTGCAAAAAATGCTATTTCTGCTTCGTTTAGAAAAATCGGTTGCACGCGCGGTATGTGCATCATGTGCCAGAATCGTAATCATATTCGTCGCAGCATATCGCTAACTTCGTCGATCGTGCTGTCATCGTGAAAACACGCGCCTCCAAAAAACGTCTAACGTGACGGATAAGCAGGATTTAGCTCATTGCTCAAAAATGACCAATAGTATTAAATAACCTTCAATAGACATGAATACGTTTGGATGTGTTTTACATCCTCAATTTGATACTGCACTGCCAGATGTGCATGAGGGCTAACTATGAGTCACGCATTGAAGAAGGCAGATCGCTTGTACATTCCGCCTCGTGACAAATCCACGGTGGCGAAACCTCGTGCTGCGATCAGCGAAACCTGTTCCCACACCGGACAAGTCAAAAATGCCTTTGATTTTGGCTTCTCACGCTATGAAAAAGCGATGGAAGATCTATCTAAGGTATGAGGCTAAGGCATGGCTGAGTATGTTGAGGGTGTTAACTACCTTTCTGTTGAAGATTTAGTCTATATAAACCGTAGACTTATCGAAACCCAGACACCAAATGAGCCTATAGAGGTTCTTAGTGAAGGTAATCTTAGCTCTTCTCAAGCCAGACCTAGTATGATCAGGTGGTATAGGCAGACAGATGATATGTTCGTATTGTCTGCCTCTCTTATTGAGAGCCTGATTCAGAATCATCCATTCGCCAATGCTAACAAGAGAACCGCCATGATGGCAGGTTACATTTTTCTCTTACTGAATGGTTACGAACTAACAGCTCCTGGTGACGATTTGGTAACAATGGCTGAAGGATTGGCACGTAAAGAATACGATGTTGACGATTTAGAGAATTGGCTTTGTCACTGGTCTCGCGAGTATGACGCCAGAGAGTTGTGTGTAAATCATTCGGTTAACGTCATAGAAGTCATATGCTCACAGCAAGTTATTTTGAATAAATAGCCTATCAGCCTGCAGTTTTTTTGTTTTCTGACGCAATTTTATTGACCTAGCAGCTTGGAGAGTCCTGCATTAGTAGCAGCCTGCACTACCGTTTTAAGTGCTTCCGTCGATAGTTCGCCGAGAGTCGACTTGGCTTTTTCCTTCTGCTCAACGTCCATGTTCGAAATCGCGATCAGGTCTTCGAGGACGACTACTGCTTCACGATGAAACTTGATGGTCTGTACGTTGAGGATTGCGGAGAGACCGCCGTCGTTGAGCATGAAGTCAATGCCTTTGCAGGTTACAGAAGACATATCAAGAATGCTAAATGCGAGCTGATCGTCTAGGTTACTCCCCATTCTTGGAAAGGTTATGAGGCCGTGACCAGAAAGATAAAACAAGTTAGCAAGTAGTTTATCCAAAGGTGCAGACATGATTATTTCAGATACATAATCATTGCCAAGTTCATCAACAGTCCTTGGATAGGCCTCTATGCATACTTTGAGTATTTCACGCTGCAATTCCCTGTCGAACTTATCCATAACAGCACCTTTATGTGAGTTTTAGCCTCTAACGTACCCTAGTGACGAAGAGACGAACATCCTGATAAACGATCAGGTGATTTTGCCGCCTACGCGCATCCCTGCTAATCTGTGTGCAAATGTTAATGATGGAGATGGGGATGTGGAACCGCTTTTAGGTTTTATGCTTTTTGGGCTAGCAGTTATTGTTGTAGCAGTTATTGCTGCAAAACGAAATGGGTTAGGTATTGCGTTCCTTTACCTTATTGGTATGTGCGCTATAGGCTTCGGCTTGGTCGTTTTAGCATCAAACATCACAAATGGAAACGGCGTTATCGCTGGTTTTACTGCATTTATTGCACCGATTCTTGGCCTTCTTATTGTCTTATCATCGTCTACATCTGAACGCCGAGCAGTGCTTAATGGTGAGTCTGGTGAGTATAAAAAATGTCCTTTCTGCGCCGAGCCTATCCGCAAAGAGGCCATTAAATGTAAACACTGTGGAAGTGATATTGAACAGACCTGAGTATTACCAGTGAACCCGTTTCGATAATATAACTATCAAGATATTGTATTCGTAAAAAAACCTCGCTACGGCGGGGTTTTTTATTTCCCGGAGATAGCTAAATGACAGAACAAACCTCCCGCCTGGCCATTGTGATTGATAGCTCCGGGGCAGAGAAGCAGGCTGACAATCTCGCAACTGCACTGGTAAAAATGACGCAGGCAGGCGAACGTGCTGCCACCAGTGCAGGGAAAGTGACAAAGGCCACTGATGAAGAAAAACAGTCCCTTTCTGAACTTTTAGATCGTATCGACCCGGTAAACGCCGCGCTGAACAAACTGGATAAACAGCAGCAGGATCTTGCGAAATTCAAATCCAAGGGGATGGTAGATACCGATACATTCGATCTTTATTCAAAGAAAATCGAGGAAACACGAAACAGGCTAACAGGATTTCGCGACGACCTTGGTAAAACCGGCCAATCCGCCGCCCAGACTGCCTTTGCCATGCGCATGATCCCAGCGCAGATGACCGACATTATTGTCGGCTTATCTACAGGTCAGTCACCGTTTATGGTGCTTATGCAGCAGGGCGGGCAGTTGAAAGATATGTTCGGCGGTATTGGCCCCGCGATTAAAGGTGTTGGCGGGTATGTGCTGGGGTTGATTAATCCTGTCACTCTGGCTGCCGCGGCTGTCGGTGTTCTTGGGTTGGCCTATTACAAAGGCTCTCAGGAGCAGGACGAGTTCTATAAATCATTGACCCTTAACGGTAATCTGGTTGGTAAAACCACCGGGCAACTAGCAGATATGGCCGCTCGGGTTTCAGTAGTTGCCAACTCAACTACTGGCGTGACCGCAGCCACACTTAACCAGATAGTTTCATCCGGGAAAGTGGCTGCAGAGTCATTGGAACGAGTAACAACTGCCGTGGTTGAAATCAGTGAAGCCACAGGCATCGCCACTGAAAAGCTGGTGGGTGATTTCAACGACATTGCTGCTGACCCGGTTGCGGCCATTACCAAACTTAACGACCAGTACCACTTTCTGACACTGGCAACCTACAACCAGATTAAAGCACTGCAGGATGAAGGTAATCAGCAGGATGCTGCACGGGTGGCTACTGATGCTTACGCCAATGCCATGCAGCAGCGTGCGAACGATATTCATCAGAATTTGGGGATTCTTGAACGTGCTTGGGACTCGCTTGCTAAAACGGCTAAAGGAGCATGGGATGCCATGCTTGATATAGGTCGCGAGCAAACCGGCACCGAGCGGATCTCTCAAATTCGTAAGGAATTAGATTGGATAGATAAGGCTGCAGGCGGGAAGCTATTTTTTGGTGGAAGAAAGGCTGAGCTCGAAGATGAGCTAAATAATCTGCAATCTCAAATCACAACAGAAGGCGTTTTAACTGAAATAATCAGTAGTCATGACAAAGCTGAACAGCAAAGAATTAAAACGCAGCAGGAAGCAGATCGCGTTAACCAGCAATATCTGAGCAATGCGGATAAGCGCAATAAAGCCATTAAGCAGCAAAGCGAGTTCCTGAAGGCAGGCGCAATTACTGCAGAGCAATATTCAAAAAATGTTTCTCGTATTAACGAGATGTACAAAGATCCGAAACCACCCAAGACGCCAAAGAGTAAAGCATATACCGAGGACGCAGCAACCCGGCTGCTTGATCAGATAAACCAGCAGACTGCTGCCATGCAGTCCCAGCTAGATGCCAGTGACAAGCTTAACAGCGCGACACAGGCTCGTATCAAGTTCGAGCAGCAGATTGCTGACCTCAAATCTAAAACGCAGCTCACCGCTGACCAGAAATCGATCCTTTCCCGTTCAGATGAAATCCTCCTGGCGTATAAGCAGCAGGAGGCACTGCAAAACTCCGTAAAAACCCTGGACGATTACCGGAAAATGCAGGAACAGGTAAAGACGAAGGATGAGCGGACCAACGATCTGCTTAAAACCCGTCTTGAACTTCTGGAGAAGGCCAAAGCAACCGGGCAACTAAAGCCCGGTGAATATGAAAAAACACGGGCAGATATTTATCAAAATACCGATATGCAACTGCCCTCGACGGTTCGTAATGTTGTAGGAAACCTGACACCCACAGGAGGGCGACTCTCTGGAACTTTTGAGGGGATGCAGGGGCAAATCAACGAATATGACCAGGCTCAGCAAGAGCTCCAGCGCTGGCTGGCAGCTCAGGAGGAAGCTTATGCGAAGGCCGGCGAAATAACTGCCGAGGGTGAGGCCAGAATGACCTCGATTCGTCAGCGTGCAGCGGATGCAAATCAGGTCATAGAGGCTCAGAAAAACACCATCATATCTGCGGCCACGCAGTCCTTGTTTGACAGTACCGCCGACATCATGCGAACGGGGTTTGGTGAGCAATCGGCAATCTACAAGGTTGCTTTTGCTGCGAGCAAGGCATTCGCTATCGCTGACTCTATGGTGAAAATCCAGCAGGCTATAGCAAGTGGGGCAGTAAGCGCGCCTTATCCGGCCAACATCATCGCTATGGCCTCAATCGCTGCGCAGACTGCCAGTATCGTCTCAAATATCCAGGCTGTTTCAGGAGTTGGCTTCGCCTCCGGCGGTTACACCGGCCCCGGTGGTAAGTATCAGCCCGCGGGTATTGTTCACAAAGGAGAGTACGTCTTCGACCAGGCGTCAACGAACCGGATCGGCGTGTCTCAGCTTGAGGCACTTCGAAATGGCCAACCGCTGGATGCGACTCTGGGCAGATCCGGGTTCGGGACTGGAGTGCAGAACGTCAGCAGCAGCCAGAAAACGATCGTTCACGCTCCGATAGTGCAAAACAATAATCTGCAAGGTATTACGCCCGAGCAATTGTCCACAACCCTAAATCAAAACAATGGACTAATGAGTAAGCAGCTATCAAAGCAAATCAAATCTGAGATGGCCAGCGAGGTGATTAGCCCAAAGGGTGAATTCGGGAAAGCCCTTAAAAGCCGTTATGTGCGCGGGTATAAGGAGTAAAGGGCCATTGTTGGCCCTTAATCTACTTGCCGGAAAGTTCTTCTTCTAATTGAGCGACGGCTCTCTTGAGGAAAGCGAGAGAGCGCTTTCTGATCTCAAGGTTTAGCTCTGACCTTGAGTCAATAAACTCCTCAAACCAGATGGCAATTTCTGCTGAGTTGTTCAGGCCCAAATCCTCATCATGTTCGTTGATGCGCAGACCATAATGATTGCCGCCCCATTCGCTTGGTTGGTGATTGGTTGCAAATTCCATATTTCCTCCAGAGGTTAACGGTGAAATTTTATTCTACATGCTTTTCAGGGGGAGGGTATGCCCGACATCTATTACCCACATGACAGCCTCCCTATGCCATTACAGGAAGGATACGGATTCCAGCCTGTAAGCCCGTTAAAACGAACCCAGTTAACCACCGGCCGCGCGCGGCAAAGGCGAGCTTATACGTCCACACCGACGCAGGCCAGCATCACCTGGTTTATGGAAACCGATGCGCAGGGACTGGCGTTTGAGTCCTGGTTCCGTGATGCGTTATCTGACGGGGCTGCATGGTTCATGATGAAGCTGCAGACGCCGGCAGGCATTAAGTTTTACAAATGCCGCTTCACAGATATTTATCAGGGACCGGTGCTGGTGGCCCCGATTTACTGGAAGTACACAGCGACGATTGAATTATGGGAACGCCCCCTTGCTCCTGCCCCATGGGGTAATTACCCGGAATGGATCGTCGGCAGCTCACTGCTGGATATTGCGCTGAATAAGGAGTGGCCCAAGGCTTGATTAAAACCGTTTCACCTTCATAATCACTTGTGTCGATTTGTGGGAAAGTCCTTCATGCCGCTCCGTAGCCGGAGCGTGAAATAAAGCGCGGAATAGCGATCCTGCCAGTGAGGGTACACCCACATTCGACACCAATTTTTAAGGTCACCTTCGGGTGGCCTTTTTTATTGGGTAAAAATCATGACAATACTCAACCGCCTCTACGCCAGCAGCGGACCGGAGGTGATCATTGAAACGCTGCAGATCACCATTGGCTCTGATGTTCACTACCTTTGCCAGGGTTACGACAACATCACGGCGACGACGGAGAACGGCGATACCGTAACGTTTTCAGCCTGTTCGATAGACATTGCGCTGCCGGCGCGCAATGCGGACGGCACGCAGGACCTCAAATTTGCCTTGTGCAATATCGATGGTGTTGTGTCCACGGCGATCCGCAATGCGCTGGCTAACCGTCTGTCTGCATTTCTGACGTACCGGCGTTATATCTCCACTGATTTAGCGGCCCCTGCGGAAGTGCCGTATACGCTGAAAATCAAGTCTGGTTACTGGACGGCGACAGAGGCGCAGATTACCGCGGGTTATATGAATATCCTTGATACAGCCTGGCCACGTTACCGCTACACGCTACCTGTATTCCCCGGACTGCGTTATATCAGCTAAGGAATCCCAATGTTTAACCCTGATAAATACCGTTCTGTTAAATGGCAGAAGGGCGGTAGAGCCTACCCGCTACTTGACTGCTTCGGCATTGTGAACGAGATACGCCGCGATCTGAATTTACCCGTCTGGCCCGATTTTGCCGGGGTAACCAAAGACGACGGCGGCCTCGACCGGGAAGCGCGCCGGATGATGCTTACCCTTGAGCGCTGCGAACCCTGCGAAGGGGCCGGGGTGGCCTGTTATTCCGGGTCGACTGTCACCCACGTAGGGATCGTGGTCAGTATCGATGGTCTGTTGCATGTGGCGGAATGCAATCCGGGTACGAACGTCACCTTTCTGCCGTTGCCGCGGTTTAAGCGCCGATTTGTCAAAGTGGAGTTCTGGCAATGACCATTCGTTTTTACCCGTCCCGGCTTCCCGGTGAACCACTCGAAACGCATGAGCATGGTGTAACCAGTATTCGCAGCTGGCTGGTGGCAAATGTTGAAGGCTACGAGGATCGGGATGTCCCACCGCTGACCGTTGAGGTTGATGGGCTGTTAATTCCGCCTGGCGAGTGGGCTAAGTGTGTGATTCGCCCTGATAGTGATGTCAGGCTTTATCCGGTTCCCTTCGGGCTGGAGGCCGCCACAATCGCGTGGATCGGCGTCGGTATCTCCATTGCCGCTGCAGCCTATTCGCTTGTTTTGATGAGCAACATCGATACGGGCGGCTATACCTCATCCACAGGGCGGAGTCTCGACCTGAACCCGGCGCGGGCCAACACCGCAAAACTCGGTGATGCCATTCGTGAGGTGTTTGGCCGGGTGCGTATCTACCCGGATTATGTGGTCCAGCCCGTTACCCGGTTCGATGCCGCCGATCCTACGAAAATGCGCGTCCAGATGCTGCTGTGTCTCGGTGTCGGTGATCTGATTTATACCAATGGCGATATCCGGGTTGGCAGTACGCCAGCTTCAACGCTACCGGGATTCAGCAGCACCCATTACCCGCCAGGCGCGGACGTTTCCGGTGATGAGCGCAGCGAAAACTGGGTCAACTCCACCGAAGTGGGCGGGACGTCATCCGGCACCGGGCTGGATATGGCCCAGACGTCGCCGGACGCAGACGACATTATCGCAGACAGCATGACCGTCTCCGGATCGAGCGTGACGTTTACGGGGCTGGACACGGATGATGATGACGATAATGACGAGAACGATAACGCGCTGCCGCCCAGCTGGGTCGCCGGCGCCGTGGTCGAACTGAAAGCCCCGGCGAACTACCAGATCACTTCGGCGGCCGGATACAGCGTTATCGCCAGCCCGCTGCTGACGGAGATCGCGCCGGTAGTAGGTATGCCGGTGACGCTGGGGTTTAACTCTGTCGATTACGATCTGTTTATCGCGTCATATACCCCCGGTCAGGCTGCAGTGCCCGGCGCCGGGGGGAGTGCGGCAAAACTCCAGGCCAGTGCGGCCCCGACCACCTACGATTTTTCGACCAGCTCCAGCACGTTCACGATCACCTGGCAGGGGGTTACCTACCCGGTGTCGCTGGTGGCTAACTATGTCTCGATGTCGGGACTGCTGGCGGCCATCACCGAGGGACTCACCGGATCCGGCCTGATTGCGCAGGACAACGGCGGCACCGTACTGATAACCGAGTCGGCCAGTCCGTTCGCGGGTGGGGCGATCACGTCCTCTTCACTGCCTGCAGCTGTTTTCGGTGATGCCCCGGTTTACACCTCCGGCACGGCATCAACCGGCGGCAGCCCGGCGGTAACGGCGAATGTGACACTCGCCTATAACTCTGCCACGGGCACCGCATTCTCCGGCATGCCGGAGGGGGTGCAACGGCTTTCACTTGCTCACCGCGGGAATGAGTACCGGATTGTGTCAGCTGACGGCACGACGGCGACGGTGGCACGCCTGGTTAATGGTGCCGTTGATGAGACATGGCCGGGATTCGCCGCCAGGACGATGATCGACTATGAGGCTACTGGCCTTAACGACACGCTGAGCTGGCTGGGGCCGTTCCTCGTATGCCCTGAGAATGAAGTGGTGGATGCATTCGAGGTGAATTTCTCCTTTCCGAACGGCATCTGTGGTTTTGACAGTAAGGGCAAAAAACGGATCCGCAACGTTGAGTGGGAGATTCAGTATCGCGTCTACGGTTCCGGGTCGGGGTGGGTGAGTCACCAGGGCGAGTATGCGCTGAAAAACGTCAACGGGTTAGGTTTCACTGAGCGGATCACCCTCAGCTCACCAGGGCTGGTAGAGGTTCGCTGCCGTCGGCGCAATGAGCAGGGCTCAAACAACGCCAGGGATTCGATGTACTGGCAGGCACTGCGCGGGCGACTGCTGACGCGCCCTTCATCCTATCCCGGCGTGTCGCTGATGGCGGTGACCGTTGAGACGGGCGGGAAGCTGGCGGCGCAGTCGGACCGCCGCGTAAACGTTGTGGCCACTCGGGCCTATGAAACCGGAACGGCCAGAACCATTTCGGGAGCGCTGCTGCATGTCGCAAACTCGCTGGGGCTGGAAATGGATGTCGACACTATCAACGCGCTGGAGTCCGCGTACTGGACGCCACGCGGCGAGTATTTCGACTTTGCTACCGGCGACAGTATCTCAGCGCTGGAAATGCTGCAGAAGATAGCCAATGCCGGGAAGTCACGTTTTCTGCTGAGTGATGGCCTGGCGACGGTAAACAGGGAAGGGATTAAGCCCTGGACTGGCGTGATCACTCCGCATGAGATGGTGGAGGAGCTGCAGAGCGGATTTACCGTACCGTCCGACGATGATTTTGATGGCGTCGACGTGACGTACATCAACGGCGTCACCTGGGCAGAGGAGACCGTTAAATGCCGGACGTCGGACAATCCAACGCCAGTGAAAATCGAAAACTACAAACTCGATGGGGTACTGAATCAGGATCACGCCTACCAGATCGGCATGCGTCGCCTGATGAAATACCTGCAGCAGCGGGTGACGTTCCAGACCACTACCGAGCTGGACGCGCTGTGCTACAACCTGGGCGATCGCATTGTGCTCACGGATGATATTCCGGGTAACAACACGATTTCCTGTCTGGTGGAGGCGATGACAACGGCTGGTGGCGTGACAACGTTCACCGTTACGGAGCCGCTGGACTGGTCTTTCGAAAATCCCCGCGCGCTGATCCGCTATCAGGATGGTTCTGCATCCGGGCTGATGGTGGCGAGCAGGGTAGGCGATTTTCAGCTGTCAGTCCCGCACCTGAGCGAGTTTGATGACCCGATGAAGGTTGACCTGTCGTCGGCAACCATCGAGCCGATCCGCCTGGTGTTCTGCGGATCAACGCGCCACGTCTACGACGCCATTGTAGAGGAGATCGCCCCGCAGTCAGACGGAACCTGTCAGGTTACCGCTAAAGAATACCTGGAATCGTTCTACCAGTACGACGACGCCACATACCCCGGCGACGTCGCTTAATACCCCATAACAACCCCTAATTAACTCTTTTCGCTCAAACCCTCGTTTGGGCGAACGCCTTTTTTGGAGCAAAAAACATGGCCTTTGATCCACCGATTGGCTCTTCAGCCCCTGAAGTATTATTGAAAAACGCAAAGAACCTTGATTTTGCTGTGAATGACATTACAACAGCGTTCTGGGAAGACAGGTTCGGTCAGGAAAGAAAAACCTGGTATGGGATTGAATCATCTTCAGAAGTAATGCGAGCAGCACAACAGGCGGCTTTTATTTCCCAGTTCAATCAACAGGCGCAGAAGTTTGACGCGCAGATAAGCAGCCAGGCCTCACGATACGAGGCCGTGCTGCAGGAGGCGGGAAAGACTGTTTTAGGTCGATATGAGGATGGTCCATGGACACTGACGAGTTATAATCAGCTCGTTTCCCACGCCGGGACATTCTGGAAACTGGCGGCTTCAGTTGCGATTGGTTCAGGGTATACAACGGCGGGCACAACCGAATCCACCTGGAATGCCACGGATAAGGCAAATTTTGTGGATGTTGGACAGGACCAGCTGCGGTCAGAATTAGGGGCGATATTTATGCCAGGCCCTTCAGGTAATTCTACAACAGATACGCAATTGCTTCAGGCTGCATTATCTGTTGGGGGGATGATTCTATACAATAAACCGGGTGAATACTTCTACAACGGTACCGGAACTATTTCTTCAGGTACGTCATTCCATACAGCCTCCGGTGTAAGGTGGATTCAAGATAAAAACACGGAAACATGGAGTCCGCTACTGGTCAATGAGGCATTAAACGCGTCGAAGTACGTTGTTACATCGATGACGAAGTTGACTGGGTATTTAAATCCGTGGCGTGATAACCCGACAGCAAACGGTCAGGTGTACGCTACAGTAGTTTGCCCTTCCCATCCGTTTTCGGCTGGTGATTATGCAGCTTTTTATGGCGCAAAAGAATATGGCTACGATGGGATTATGTTTGTTACTGAGGTCATTGATGCAAACACGTTCATTGTAGAGTCTCACTCTTCGCTGAAAGACCCTCAAGCAACCTATACTGAATGGGCGACAAATCTATATTGCTTCGTTCCCGACAAAAATATCGATATCAATATTCAGGGGACAATAGACGGCAGATTCGGTGCGATGAACAACGCCGCGCAATCAGTAGTCCCGGCTATTCACTTAATGGGGATCGTAATGCGTGGCCTGCTGAACTCAAGGATTGAAGTAGCAGACGCAAGAAGATTTAGAAAATACGCTGTTTGCCTGGCTAACATCCGTAATGTTGAAGTGCCACGCATGAACTTTAACACCTATTCTGATGGCCTTCACATTATGCCGCCGTATGTTGGGGTTAACATCGGTAGTCTTACCGGGACAACCGGGGACGATATGCTGGCGTTGACGGGCGGTGATTTTACCACTTATGAACTCAGCCGAGGGCATGGCTATAGCATTAAAGCTGACAACATAAGCCCGCAGAACTCTCTGACTGCATTAAAAGTGACAGGGAATGCCCCCCACAAATTTTGGGATATTGATATAGGCAAAATTCACGGGAGCACAACCCTGGCCATTGTTTCGATGATTAGAGACACCAACCTGACTCATACTGATATCGGACGGCTCGGCATAGGGTCTGTTGGTTGCCAGGTACAGAGTGGGGATGAGTTCCGCATCCTTCCTGACACGCTGGAGTACCTACATATCGGTGATTTAGAGGTGTTTGAAAGTCTGGCTACCAGAAGTGTACTTCGGGTTGGTAATTCTACGGATAACTTTGTAAAGGTGGGCAGTGTCGTTATTGATAACCTGCGACACCATAAGCCAGGTTTAGAGTCCCGCACACTGTTTGCTGGCGGGTGGAATTCTTCAACCGAAAAGGTTGATATCCGTATTTGTAACCTTGAGCTTACAGACGCAAATACATTCACTGCGGCCAGGACTAACGTGGCAAATGGTAGCTATCCAGCCGGAATAGTTAGGCATATTAAGCTATCAGGCAGAATAAAAATGCCGAATGGAACTGGAAGGCCAATTCAGCTTAATGGCGTCTGCAATAAAATCACGCTGAAAGACCTCGAAACAGAGGGTGGAGACGTACTTGTCTATAATACAACATCGTGGACAAGTGAAACAGGTGAGTTAAAAATAGTTCTCGATAACGTGGAAACAAAAGGTGTTAGTCGTTTGTTTAACGTTATGGGTGGTAATATTATTCGCCTTCAGTGCGGGAATAATTACATAGGAACGAAAAGCTCCAACTCGGCACTGTATGTTTACGATGGAGGGACTGTAATTATAGAGGGTTACTTGAATAGCCATCCAGAAGCAGTTGCTACTGACTTAGCCCCATGTGTGACAAAACAAAGTTCTGCTGCGATAGTTTACTCATTAGATTTTCGCAATCACCTAGATACGGTTAATGTTGCAACAGGACGTCTTGGTGATATGGCCTACAATATCAATGCTAATGCGACATACGGCATCACCCCCGTATATCATAATGGTTCTGTGTGGTCTCCTGTTTACTACAAGGCAGAGGTTCAGGTTCCCGCTGATAAGACTCAGGCAAGCTACACTCCTATATGGAAATATGGTCATGTATATCAGATGTCTCCATTGGGCCAAAACGTAACTTTTGTTGCAACTTCAGACTCACTGTCATCTCTCAGTGTTGGCGATAAGGTATCTATAATTGTCACACAGGACAGCGTAGGAGGGCGCACGGTATCATTTAGCGGCCTCTTTGCATTTGCGCAGAATATGACGGCTTCAGGTCTAGCAGGAACAACATCGGTGTATGATTTTATCTTTAATGGAAGCAAACTGGTGTGTCTCTCTGCAAATTCATGGGTGTGACTACTCCCCGCTCTGTCGGGCTAGGCTTCCCACTTCAACGCAACCTACCTAAACCACATTAAGCGGCTTTGGGGTTTACAGTCGCTCCGTGGGCTAACACTGCCAGCCCGGCAGCTTTTATATTACGGGCCGCGTTAATGTCGCGATCATGGACAGCCCCGTATTCAGGGCAGGACCATTT
>OGSL01000191.1_pt1 | contig 28578 bp, 19 predicted proteins | sample 1573881 | NCBI WGS metagenome assembly OGSL01 (sample SAMN03295838, study PRJEB24534) | human gut metagenome | isolation source: fecal sample 6 from infant 5 | host: Homo sapiens | place: USA: Pittsburgh, PA | collected 2014-07 | reverse complement strand
GTACTGGATGCTGGCGGTGATGTTCCTGACGGCCTGCATGAGCGGTCTGTACGTAATTGGCGTAGCGAAAGATATTGCCCAGGGAATGGTCCACCTGGATGTCGCCACGGCGGCCAACGCGGTAACGGTTATCTCGATTGCGAACCTCAGCGGTCGCCTGGTGTTAGGTATCCTGTCTGATAAAATCTCCCGCATTCGCGTGATTACCATCGGTCAGGTCGTGTCGCTGGTGGGGATGGCCGCGCTGCTGTTCGCCCCGCTGAATGCCTTGACCTTCTTCGCCGCCATCGCCTGCGTCGCCTTTAACTTCGGCGGCACCATTACCGTCTTCCCGTCGCTGGTGAGTGAGTTCTTTGGTCTGAACAATCTGGCGAAAAACTATGGCGTGATTTATCTGGGCTTCGGTATCGGCAGCATCTGCGGCTCTCTCATCGCTTCGCTGTTCGGCGGTTTCTACGTGACCTTCTGCGTGATCTTCGCCCTGCTGATCCTCTCGCTGGCGTTATCCACCACCATTCGTCAGCCGAAAAGCACGGTATATAACGAGGCGCACGCCTGAAACCTGCAGCGTGAAACGTGCCCCTGGTTATTTCCCTAAGCAAATAGTGCCAATCCAGCCAAATGTTTTGTAAATGTTTGGCTGGATCACATTCCCTCCTGATACTTTTCTCGTTCCCTGTGGTCTACTTATCGCGGTTTGTAGAGGTTTCTGATAACCAACCCTAACGCACCCTATTAGCCTACTGACTCGTGCCACAGCGTCAGGCGGTGTTTTATTCTTCTTTTTCCAGGTTTGCTTGCATGAAATATATTAGAACGATGACGCAGCAGAAGCTTAGTTTTTGGCTGGCGCTGTACATCGGCTGGTTTATGAACGTCGCCGTTTTTTTCCGGCGTTTCGATGGTTATGCTCAAGAGTTCACTTTCTGGAAAGGGCTTTCCGGTGTTGTTGAACTGGTTGCCACGGTATTTGTCACCTTCTTCCTGTTACGTCTTCTGTCGCTGTTCGGCCGCCGTATCTGGCGCATTCTGGCGACGCTGATTGTCCTGTTTTCCGCCGCGGCGAGTTACTACATGACGTTCCTCAATGTGGTGATTGGCTACGGGATTATCGCTTCGGTGATGACCACCGATATCGACCTGTCGAAAGAGGTCATCGGCTGGCACCTGATCCTCTGGCTGGTGGCGGTGAGCGCGCCGCCGTTGCTGTTCATCTGGAGCAACCGCTGCCGCCATACGCTGCTGCGCCAGCTGCGCACCCCGGGCCAGCGGGTTAAAAACGTGCTGATCGTGGTGCTGGCCGGACTGATTGTCTGGGGACCCATCCGCCTGCTAGAGCTGCGCCAGCATGATGTGGAGCGCCATTCGGAAGTGGATATGCCGAGCTATGGTGGGGTGATCGCCAACTCTTACCTGCCGTCGAACTGGTTGTCGGCGCTGGGTCTGTACGCCTGGGCGCAGGTGGATGAATCCTCAGACAACAAATCGCTGATTAACCCGGCGAAGAAGTTCACCTACGTCGCGCCGGAAGGTCTGGATGATACCTACGTGGTATTTATCATTGGCGAAACGACCCGCTGGGACCATATGGGCATCCTCGGCTATAGCCGCAATACCACGCCAGAGCTGGAGAAAGAGAAGAATCTCGTCGCCTTCCGCGGTTACTCGTGCGATACCGCTACCAAACTGTCGTTACGCTGCATGTTTGTGCGCGAGGGCGGGGCGGAAGATAACCCCCAGCGGACGCTCAAAGAGCAGAATGTCTTTGCCGTACTGCATCAGCTGGGCTTCAGCGGCAATCTGTACGCCATGCAGAGCGAGATGTGGTTCTACAGCAACACGATGGCCAACAATATCGCCTACCGCGAGCAGATTGGCGCCGAGCCGCGCAACCGCGGTAAGAGCGTTGACGATATGCTGCTGGTGGATGAGATGAAGCGCGGTATGGCGCAGGGCAACGCCTCCGGTAAGCATCTGATCATTCTCCACACCAAAGGCTCCCACTTTAACTACACCCAACGCTACCCGCGCAGCTTCGCCCAGTGGAAACCGGAGTGCGTCGGCGTCGACAACAAGTGCTCGAAAGCGGAACTGATCAATTCCTACGACAATAGCGTGACCTATGTCGATCACTTTATCGTCAGCGTCCTCGACCAGCTGCGGGATAAGAAAGCGATTGTGTTCTATGCCGCCGACCACGGGGAGTCGATTAACGAGCGTGAACACCTGCACGGTACGCCGCGCAAGATGGCGCCGCCGGAGCAGTTCCGCGTGCCGATGATGGTGTGGATGTCGGATAAGTACCTGGAAAATCCCGATCACGCCGCCGCGTTTGCCCATCTGCAGCAGCAGGCTGCGATGAAGGTGCCGCGCCGTCACGTCGAGCTGTACGACACCATTATGGGCTGCCTCGGCTATACCTCGCCGGATGGCGGGATCAATGAGAACAACAACTGGTGCCGGTGGAAAAAGTAAGGCCCGATAGTTTTCAGATTCTCGGGTCTGTTTTCCTTTCCTGAGCCCAGGATAAGCTAATCCCTCGCCGGCCGACGCCGCGCGAGGGATTTTTTTCGCACAGTGGACGTGTCTGGCAGGTGACCTCTTCTTCTTTGATTACCCCTGTTTCCTCGCTTCCCCTGTGCATGAACTTTTCATGGAGAGAAAGGATGAAGGTGATAAAGGGGTTGGTCCTACTGTGCCTGATGATGCTCGCGGGCTGCCAGTCTGAGGAAGAGACCAGCCAGTTCCTGCTGGCCTGTAAATACGATGCGCCAGCGACGATCGCAGCCATGCTGGATAACGGCATTGATGTGGATGGTCAGGATAAAACCGGCTTAAGCGGCCTGATGGTCGCTGCTGCGGAAAATCGTCGCGATGTGGTGGAATTGCTGCTTAAGCGTCGGGCGAAGCCGAACCTCCAGACGCGCCAGGGCGTCACGGCGCTGATGCTGGCGGCGGCGCGTGGCAGCGATACCGCGATTATCGGCGATCTTCTCCAGGCGGGAGCGTCGGTGAATCAGACCTCCATCGACAAGAGTACGGCATTGATGTCCGCCATCTCCGACGGCGGGGACGTCAGAAACGACTATCAGCATATTCTGGCGATGAAAAAGCCCGATGCGCCTGTCGAAGAGGAGAGTACGCTGGACAAGATAGTTGGCGTAACGGCGGCGAAATCGCTGGCGACGGGCAATCGCGCGCTGATGACCGAAGACATGGCGTTACAACTGGCGCCCGGCGCGTTTAAGAAGAACGTCGACGAGATAGTGGCGCTGCTCCTCAAGCACGGCGCGGACGTGAAGGCCGTCAACGCGTCCGGGGAATCGGCCTTTTTCCTCGCTGTCGATCACGCGCGATCGGCGGAAACCATCACGACGTTGGCCAACGCCGGGGCGGACACCAGCCTGGCGGATAAATCCGGCACCACACCGCTGATGCTGGCGGCGGCGGGGGATGATCCCGATCTGGTGCTGGCGCTGTCGGCCTCCGGGGTGGAAGTGGATAAGCCGAACCGTGAAGGACTCACGGCGCTGCAGGTGGCGGCGGGTCAGGGGGCGCCTGCGGTGATCGCGGCTCTGGCGCAGCGCGGCGCAAAGGTGGACCAGCTTTCCGCCAACGATCTCAGCCCGCTGATGCTGGCGGTCAAAATGAATAATAAAGCCAATGTCGAGGCGCTGCTTGCGGCTGGCGCCAGCGTCAACCTCAGCAATAAGGCCGGCTATACGGCGATTGGCTACAGCCGGGCCGGCGAGGTTCGCCAGCTGCTGCTGGCACAGCATGCCGAGCTGAAGGGGCAGGCCGCGCATATGGCGCAAAGCGAACTGCAGTTTTGTGCTAATGCCTTTGCTGACAAGCTGGCATACAGCGACATCGCCCGGGCGGTGAATAACGATACCCGCCCGGATATTATGCGTCATCAGCAATCCTGCCCGGAGCTGGGGGAGCTGACGATGCTACTGGGAGAGTTTACATTCACCCCGGCGGGCGCAACCTATCTCGGCGAGCCGGTGACATGTAAGGTATCCGAGTATCGCAAAACGTTTGAGGTTAACTGCCGCTAAAAACGTTGAGCAACCGGCGATTCGCTGCTCAGGCTGCTGAGTTTCTCGCCGGTTGAGCGATTTTTTGAAAATAAGGCATTGACGGGTAGGCATCCCAGCAGTAAGATGCGCCCCGCATTCGGTGATTGGCGCAGCCTGGTAGCGCACTTCGTTCGGGACGAAGGGGTCGGAGGTTCGAATCCTCTATCACCGACCAAATTCGAAAAGCCTGCTCAATGAGCAGGCTTTTTTGCATCTGAGGCCAGTGAGGATGAGAACCTCCGGGGGCAGGAGGTTCGACTCGAGCGAAGCGAGAGAACGTTGCGTCAGCAACGGCCCGCAGGGCGAGCCACGAAGTGGTGAGTCATCCTCTATCACCGACCAAATTCGAAAAGCCTGCTCAATGAGCAGGCTTTTTTGCATCTGAGGCCAGTGAGGATGAGAACCTCCGGGGGCAGGAGGTTCGACTCGCGTTTCGTAGGCCCGCGCAAGCGCAGCGCCGCCGGGCATCATCAGTGCACGACTGGCCAAAAATACCATCAAAATCACAATAAACGTCTTTACTCACGTTTTCAGCCGGCTATTCGCTATTTTGTGACATCTTCCATTGCATTTTTTTATCGATGAACAGATCTTTTTTCGCGAAGCTTATGGCTGAATGCAGCATTTTCCGCTGTGCGTTTTAACGTTCACGCTATTAATCGCTCACATATTGGTCACACAGCAAGAAATTTTTCTCATTTGCTGGCATTGTTTCCCACTGGGTGTTGCAAATTAATAAGGTCTTTATTCTGCTGAATTGCCAGTAGCATAAATTTCTCTGCTGAAAATAGCGTCCTGAAGTTTTTTTAATCTTTGCCTGCCGTTTCTCACGCTGGATGTAAAACCCGGCTGGCTGTATTGACGTTTCCCCATTCTGTTGACAGATTGTAGGGCATGAGGGGCATTTCATGGAGAATCCGTACTGCAACTCAGTCGTTTTTGCGAAAGGAATCCCCATCTCTCTCTACGCCTTCGGGCACCACCGACCGGACCGGGTAAAAAATAAATAAAGGTCCGGCGGATATATGCAAACAACATCACAATTTTGGAGCAGAATAATGAGTATTTCCTTGAAGAAATCAGGGATGCTGAAGCTTGGTCTGAGCCTGGTCGCCATGACCGTCGCCGCCAGCGTGCAAGCGAAAACCCTGGTTTATTGTTCTGAAGGCTCGCCGGAAGGATTTAACCCACAGCTCTTCACCTCTGGCACCACCTATGATGCCAGCTCCGTACCGATCTATAACCGCCTGGTCGAATTTAAAACCGGTACGACGGAAGTTATTCCAGGACTTGCTGAGAAATGGGAAGTCAGTGCGGATGGCAAAACCTATACTTTCCACCTCCGTCAGGGTGTGAAGTGGCAGGATAATAAAGACTTTAAACCAACCCGTGACCTGAACGCCGATGACGTGGTGTTCTCCTTCGATCGCCAGAAGAATACTAATAACCCGTACCATAAAGTTTCTGGCGGCAGCTATGAATACTTTGAAGGGATGGGCTTACCGGACCTGATTAGCGAAGTGAAGAAAGTGGACGATAATACCGTCCAGTTCGTCCTGACCCGTCCGGAAGCGCCGTTCCTCGCTGATCTGGCCATGGACTTCGCCTCCATTCTTTCGAAAGAGTATGCTGACAACATGCTGAAAGCCGGCACGCCGGAAAAAGTGGATCTCAATCCTATCGGTACCGGCCCATTCCAGCTGCTGCAATACCAGAAAGATTCCCGCATTCTGTATAAAGCCTTCCCGGGCTACTGGGGTACCAAGCCGAAGATCGATCGTCTGGTCTTCTCCATCACCCCGGACGCTTCCGTGCGCTATGCCAAGCTGCAGAAAAACGAGTGCCAGGTGATGCCGTACCCGAACCCGGCGGACATCGCGCGCATGAAGGAAGATAAGAACATTACCCTGCTGGAACAGCCGGGTCTGAACGTTGGTTATCTCTCCTTTAACACCGAGAAGAAACCGCTGGACGACGTCAAAGTACGTCAGGCGCTGACCTACGCGGTCAACAAAGAAGCGATCATCAAAGCGGTTTACCAGGGCGCAGGCCAGGCGGCGAAGAACCTGATCCCGCCGACCATGTGGGGCTATAACGACGACGTTAAGGACTACACCTACGATCCGGAGAAGGCGAAGCAGCTGCTGAAAGAAGCGGGCCTGGAAAAAGGCTTCACCATCGATCTGTGGGCGATGCCGGTACAGCGTCCGTACAACCCGAACGCCCGCCGCATGGCGGAGATGATTCAGGCTGACTGGGCCAAGATTGGCGTCCAGGCCAAGATCGTCACCTACGAGTGGGGCGAGTATCTGAAGCGGGCGAAAGCGGGCGAGCACCAGAGCGTGATGATGGGCTGGACCGGCGACAACGGGGATCCGGATAACTTCTTCGCGACCCTGTTCAGCTGCGCCGCGGCGAAAGACGGCTCCAACTACTCGCGCTGGTGCTATAAGCCGTTTGAAGATCTCATTCAGCCGGCCCGCGCTACCGACGACCACAACAAGCGTATTGAACTGTACAAACAGGCTCAGGTAGTGATGCATGACCAGGCTCCGGCGCTGATCATTGCTCACTCCACCGTCTATGAGCCGGTGCGTAAAGAAGTCAAAGGCTATGTGGTGGACCCGCTGGGCAAACACCACTTCGATAACGTCTCTGTCGAATAATAAGCACGATGCCTGACCCCCTCTCCCCGCGTGGGAGAGGCGGGGGGCGTATTCCCGCTATTCCGGGGAATGCTTTTGTGAGCAATACAGACGCCCTGTCGCCAGGCGGGGCGTCACTAGAGAGAATCCGGGTTATGTTGCAGTTTATTCTCCGACGTCTGGGATTAGTCATCCCGACATTTATCGGTATCACCCTTCTCACCTTTGCTTTCGTCCATATGCTCCCCGGCGATCCGGTGATGATTATGGCGGGCGAACGTGGTATTTCCCCCGAACGTCACGCGCAGCTGCTGGCCGAAATGGGCCTTGATAAGCCGCTGTGGCAGCAATATGCCCACTATATCTGGGGCGTGCTGCACGGCGATTTAGGCATCTCGCTGAAAAGCCGCATTCCCGTGTGGCAGGAGTTTGTCCCGCGCTTTAAAGCCACTCTTGAGCTGGGCGTCTGCGCGATGATCTTCGCCGTCGCCGTCGGCATTCCGGTGGGCGTGCTGGCTGCGGTAAAACGCGGCTCCATCTTTGACCACACCGCGGTGGGCCTGGCGCTGACCGGCTACTCAATGCCTATCTTCTGGTGGGGCATGATGCTGATTATGCTGGTTTCGGTGCAGCTGAACCTGACGCCGGTCTCCGGGCGTATCAGCGATACGGTGTTCCTTGACGATACCCTGCCGCTGACCGGCTTTATGCTGATCGACACCGCCATCTGGGGCGAGCAGGGCGACTTTATTGACGCCTTAATGCATATGATCCTGCCCGCTATCGTGCTGGGCACCATCCCGCTGGCGGTGATCGTGCGTATGACCCGTTCGTCGATGCTGGAAGTGCTTGGCGAAGACTATATCCGTACCGCGCGCGCCAAAGGCCTGACCCGGATGCGGGTGATCGTGATCCACGCGCTGCGTAACGCGATGCTGCCGGTGGTCACGGTGATTGGTCTGCAGGTGGGCACCCTGCTGGCGGGCGCCATCCTGACGGAAACCATTTTCTCATGGCCTGGTTTAGGTCGCTGGCTGATCGACGCGCTGCAGCGTCGCGATTATCCGGTGGTGCAGGGCGGGGTGCTGCTGGTGGCGACGATGATTATCCTCGTCAACCTGCTGGTCGACCTGCTGTACGGCGTGGTGAACCCGCGTATCCGGCATAAGAAGTAAGGGGCCATCATGTCACAAGTTACTGAAAATAAAGTTATCGCTGCGCCGGTACCCATGACTCCGCTGCAGGAGTTCTGGCACTATTTCAAACGCAACAAAGGGGCGGTCGTCGGGCTGGTATACGTGGTGGTGATGATCGTCATCGCGGTATTCGCCAACTTCCTCGCCCCCTATAACCCGGCGGATCAGTTCCGTGATTCGCTGCTGGCGCCGCCGTTCTGGCAGGATGGCGGCAGCATGGCGCATCTGCTCGGCACCGACGACGTGGGCCGCGATATTCTGTCGCGCCTGATGTACGGCGCCCGCCTGTCGCTGCTGGTGGGCTGCCTGGTGGTGGTTCTGTCGCTGATCCTCGGCGTGGTGCTCGGCCTGGTGGCGGGCTATTTCGGCGGAGTGGTGGACTCAATCATCATGCGCGTCGTCGATATTATGCTGGCGCTGCCGAGTCTGCTGCTGGCGCTGGTGCTGGTGGCTATCTTCGGGCCCTCCATCGTCAACGCCTCGCTGGCGCTAACCTTCGTGGCGCTCCCGCACTATGTGCGTCTCACGCGCGCCGCGGTGCTGGTGGAGGTCAACCGTGACTACGTGACCGCCTCCCGCGTAGCGGGCGCCGGCGCGATGCGCCAGATGTTCGTTAATATTCTGCCTAACTGTCTTGCGCCGCTGATCGTTCAGGCGTCGCTGGGCTTTTCCAACGCCATTCTCGACATGGCAGCGCTGGGGTTCCTCGGCATGGGCGCGCAGCCGCCGACGCCGGAGTGGGGCACCATGCTTTCCGACGTGTTGCAGTTCGCGCAGAGCGCCTGGTGGGTAGTCACCTTCCCGGGCGTGGCGATCCTGCTGACGGTGCTGGCATTTAACCTGATGGGTGACGGTCTGCGTGACGCGCTCGATCCCAAACTGAAGCAGTAAGAGGTTCGAGATGGCGTTATTGAATGTAGATAAATTATCGGTGCATTTCGGCGATGAAAACGCGCCGTTCCGCGCCGTAGACCGCATCAGCTATAGCGTGAAGCAGGGTGAAGTGGTCGGTATCGTCGGAGAGTCCGGCTCCGGTAAATCCGTCAGCTCGCTGGCGATTATGGGGCTGATTGACTATCCCGGCCGGGTGATGGCGGACAAACTGGAATTTAACGGCCGCGATCTGCAGCGCATCTCTGAAAAAGAGCGGCGCCAGCTGGTGGGGGCGGAAGTGGCGATGATCTTCCAGGATCCAATGACCAGCCTCAACCCGTGCTTCACCGTCGGCTACCAGATTATGGAAGCGATTAAGGTCCATCAGGGTGGTAATAAGCAAACCCGCCGCCAGCGGGCCATCGACCTGCTGAACCTGGTGGGCATTCCCGATCCGGCCTCGCGGCTGGACGTCTATCCGCATCAGCTTTCCGGCGGCATGAGCCAGCGCGTGATGATCGCGATGGCGATTGCCTGTCGACCAAAACTACTGATTGCCGATGAACCGACCACCGCGCTGGACGTGACCATTCAGGCGCAAATCATTGAGCTACTGCTGGATCTGCAGCAGCAGGAGAATATGGCGCTGGTGCTGATCACCCACGACCTGGCGCTGGTGGCGGAAGCCGCGCATAAAATTATCGTTATGTACGCGGGTCAGGTGGTGGAGACCGGTGACGCGAAAGATATCTTCCGCGCGCCGCGCCATCCTTATACCCAGGCGCTGCTGCGCGCGCTGCCGGAATTCGCCCAGGATAAAGCGCGTCTGGCCTCGCTGCCGGGCGTGGTGCCGGGGAAATATGACCGTCCCAACGGCTGCCTGCTTAATCCGCGCTGCCCCTACGCCACGGATAAATGCCGTAGCGAAGAGCCGGCGCTCGCGGATCTGACCGGCGGCCGCCAGTCTAAATGTCACTACCCACTCGATGATGCCGGGAGGCCTGGATTATGAGTACGCAAAAGGCCGCCACGCCACAACCGCTGTTGCAGGCCATTGATCTGAAAAAACACTATCCGGTGAAGAAGGGGTTATTCGCCCCGGAACGGCTGGTGAAGGCGCTGGACGGCGTCTCCTTTACCCTTGAGCGCGGTAAAACGCTGGCGGTGGTGGGGGAGTCGGGCTGCGGCAAATCGACCCTCGGTCGTCTGCTGACGATGATTGAGATCCCCACCGGCGGCGAGCTCTATTATCAGGGGCAGGATCTGCTTAAGCACGACCCGCAGGCGCAGAAGCTGCGGCGGCAAAAAATCCAGATTGTGTTCCAGAACCCGTATGGTTCGCTGAACCCGCGTAAAAAAGTGGGGCAGATTCTGGAGGAGCCGCTGCTGATTAACAGCAGCCTGAGCAAAGAGCAGCGGCGTGAAAAAGCGCTGGCGATGATGGCGAAAGTGGGCCTGAAAACCGAGCATTACGATCGCTACCCGCATATGTTCTCCGGCGGTCAGCGTCAGCGTATCGCTATTGCTCGCGGGTTAATGCTGGATCCAGATGTGGTGATTGCCGATGAGCCGGTCTCCGCGCTGGACGTTTCGGTACGCGCCCAGGTGCTGAACCTGATGATGGATCTGCAGCAGGATTTAGGGCTGTCCTACGTGTTTATCTCCCACGACCTGTCGGTCGTCGAGCACATCGCCGATGAAGTGATGGTGATGTATCTTGGCCGCTGCGTGGAGAAGGGCACCAAAGACCAGATCTTCAACAATCCGCGTCATCCGTACACCCAGGCGCTGCTGTCGGCGACGCCGCGTCTGAACCCAGACGACCGGCGCGAGCGGATCAAGCTGACCGGCGAACTGCCGAGCCCGCTAAATCCGCCACCGGGCTGCGCCTTTAACGCGCGCTGTCGCCGTCGCTTTGGCCCCTGCACTCAGCTCCAGCCGCAGCTGAAGGATTACGGCGGCCAGCTGGTGGCCTGCTTTGCCGTCGACCAGGATGAGAATCCGCAAAAGTCCCACGCCTGATGGCGCGCTCCCGGTCCCATGGCCGGGAGCTTCTCTCCCGCCGTGGATAAAACCTGGCGCTTGCGCATATTGCCGCAGTTTATGTCACGCTCTCAGAGCATTCTTCGTAGATTATCCGAAAAAATAAGCCTTTCAGTCCATTTTTATAGAATTAAAGAGAAATTAAAATGGTTCAGGTTTATTCTTTCGCTGATCTGACGCTATGATTTCATCATGACCTAATACTTTTATATAAAAACGACTGGGAAGCGTGGTGATTGCGGGAAGTTAAGGATGTACGCATACCTAAAAAATGGGGCTACCCTTCTGCAAGGGGAATGTTAGTGTAGCGATACTTCTGCCGTGGAATCATCCCGAAAATCAAATTCTAAACTATTATAACCCTGTCAATCGTGTGTATTGGTACGTCACCATCGGCGCGTTATCTGGCATCCCAGAAGCGTGACGATATTTTTAATATACGCAGAAAATAACAACAAACTTAATATGAAATTTTTAAAATCATGAGGTTATCAATGAACCATTATGATGATCTGCAGCGCTTTCAAGAAAAAACGCGGACGCAAAACCTCAACTTTCAGGATCTTTCTTCGCAAGCCGCCACGCGGGAACACGGCGACTGGGCGATCCTCAATCAGCTAAATCCCGGCGCCGAGAAATCCTCTTCTCTGGCGCTGGGAGGCTCGGTCTCCGCGCCGTTGCCGCAGTCGGTGCCTGCGGATCTGTTCCGCCAGGTAGAGGCGGCCGTAGCAGCGGCGCCAACCTCTGATCCTGTTGTGTCTGCCGCTTCGGCCGCGCCTGCTACCCCCCAGCCGGTCGTGGAGACCGCCGCAGCCGCACCGGAGCCGGTCAGGCAGGAGCCTGCGCCGACCCCTGCGCCTTCAATTCCGGCGTCGGAACCGGCCATGGCGTCGGAACCGGCCATGGCGCCGCCGCCGAGAATGGCCCCCCGACCCGCGCCCGCCGCCGAGAACTATGCCCACCTGTTCGCCGCGAAAAGCGCGGAGCCGGTGGCGAAAAATAAAGACCAGCCTTTGAAATCACTTCTGGAAAGGATCGCGACATGCCGTTGATTTGCGTCTGTTCACCGAAAGGCGGCGTAGGGAAAACGACCCTGGCGGCCAATTTAGCCTATTCGCTGGCGCGGACGGGCAGCAAAGTTCTGGCGCTGGATTTTGATGTCCAGAACGCGCTGCGTTTGCATTTTGGCGTACCGCTGAACGATGAGCGGGGCTATGTGGCGAAGGCGCTGGAGCTGCACGACTGGAGCCAGTGCGTGTTGAGCGCCGGCAGTAATATTTTCGTCCTGCCATATGGCGAAGTGAGTGAGGCGCAGCGTCAGGCGTTTGATGAGCAACTGACCCATAATGACCATTTCCTCCAGCGCGGTCTGTCCGCGCTGCTTAATTATCCCGGGCTTATCACCATCGCCGATATGCCCCCTGGACCTTCGCCCGCGCTAAAGGCGCTGACGGGGCTGGCGGACCTGCATCTTATCCCGCTGCTGGCGGATACCGCCTCGATGTCGACCCTGGCGCACGTAGAAAAGCAGCGCCTGACCGGCGCGGCGCTGAATCATAAGCACGGGCACTATTTCGTCATTAACCAAAGCGATAACCGTCGCCAGGTCAGCCGGGACGTCACCAGCCTGATGGAAGAGAAACTGGGCGAGCGACTGCTTGGCGTGATCCATCGTGATGAAAGCGTGGTGGAGGCCAATGCCTCGCAGAAGTCGATCCTGGACTTTAACGCTTCCTCGGCAGCGGCCTTCGATATTGAAATCATGGCTAAAAAAATATCTTCGCTGTTGGGTATTCATATTGGCGATGGCACGGTGCACAGCCAGCCACGCATGTCAGGGCGTTAACTTTTTGCAGGGCTGCTGAATGAAAAAATCTCTTTTTTGGTTGCTGGCGCTGGTGCTGTCACCCGTCGCCGTGCTGGTGGTGATCACGCCGATGGACAGCCAAAAGCAGTATATTTTTGGTCTGTTAAGTATCGGTATTCTCTTTCTGATGGGCTTCAGCAAGCGCCGCAGCGTATCGGTCATTATGGTCGTCACGTCGCTGCTGATGTCCACCCGTTACATGTATTTTCGCCTCACGCAGACCCTGCACTTCAACTCGTCCATTGAAGCTATTCTCGGCATGGGACTCTTTCTGGCGGAAGTCTATATCTGGGTGATGCTACTGCTTAACTATCTGCAGACGGTCTGGCCGCTGAAGCGCGGCATTGTTCCGCTGCCGGATGATATGAGTAAGTGGCCGACGGTCGATATCTATATTCCGAGCTATAACGAACCGCTGGAGGTGGTGCGCGATACCGTCCTGGCGGCACAATGCATTGATTATCCAAAAGATAAAATGAAAATCTATCTTCTGGATGACGGTAAGCGCAGCGAGTTTGCCGTCTTCGCCGCCGACGTTGGGGTGGGCTATATCACCCGCAATGACAACAAGCACGCCAAAGCGGGGAACCTTAACCATGCGCTGACCCTGACTCAGGGGGAGCTTATCTGCGTTTTCGACTGCGACCACGTCGCCACGCGCGTCTTCCTGCAGGCCACCGTCGGCGGTTTCCTGAAAGACCCGATGCTGGCTCTGGTGCAGACGCCGCACTACTTCTATTCCCCGGACCCGTTTGAACGTAACCTCTCCGTCGGACGCAACATTCCCAACGAAGGGATGTTGTTCTATGGCCCGATTCAGCAGGGGAACGACAACTGGAACGCCACCTTTTTCTGCGGCTCCTGCGCGGTGATCCGTCGCGAGGCGCTGGCGCAGATCGGCGGTTTCGCCGTCGAAACGGTGACCGAAGATGCTCATACGGCGCTGAAGTTTCAGCGTCTGGGGTGGAAGTCGGCCTTTCTCGATATCCCACTGGCCGCAGGCCTCGCTACTGAACGCCTGGTGGTGCACGTCATCCAGCGTACCCGCTGGGCGCGCGGGATGACGCAGATTTTCCGCGTCGATAATCCGCTGTTTGGCCGCGGGCTGACTTTTCAGCAGCGCTTGTGCTATCTCAGCGCCATGCTCTACTACCAGTTCGCGCTCCCGAGGGTGGTGTTTGTCACCGCCCCGCTGGCTTACCTGCTGTTTAACCTCAATATTATTTACTCGTCGGCGAGCCTGATCGTCTCCTATGCCCTGCCGCACCTGTTCCTCGCTATTTACGTCGGTTCGCGAATGAACGGCCGCTATCGCTACAGCTTCTGGGGGGAAATTTACGATATTGTGCTGGCCTTCCACCTGGTGCTGCCGACCCTGGTGACGATGATTTTCCCTAAACGCGGCAAGTTCAACGTCACCGATAAGGGCGGCCTGCTGGACGTCGGCTACTTCGATTTCACCGTGGTGCGCCCGCACCTGGTGGTGGCCTGCCTGCTGGCGCTGGGGGTGGTGGTCGGCATCGTCCGGGCGATTGGCCATGACTATTTTGGCTCGGATCCCAACGTTATCGCCCTCAACGTCGGGTGGGGGATCTACAGTCTGATCTTCCTGCTGGCGGCGATTGCCGTGGCGCGCGAAACGCGGCAGGTGCGAAAAACCATTCGTATCGATGTCGATATTCCGGTGGTGATCCATTACGCCAGCGGCATCGTCTCGCGCAGCCATACCGCGGACCTGTCGATGGGCGGCTGCCGCGTGGTCGCGCCTGATAATCGCCATCTGGAGGATGACATCGAAGAGATTGAGCTGATCCTGCAGTCCGGGGCTATCTCGATCCCTGCCCAGCTTGTCACCTCTGACGAGCGCTTCCTGCGCCTCAAGTTTGATGAAGATATTCCGCTTTCGCGCCGCCGTGAACTGGTGCGCGTGGTGCTGGCCCGCGCGGATGCGTGGATTAATCCGCCGCGCCCGCAGGATAACCCGTTCCGCTCCTTCTTCACCATTTTACGCTGCGTGTTCGAACTGTTCTGGCTGACGTGGAAAACCCGTCGCAGCCAGCGCAATCGGGCAACAGTGGCGAAAACGGCGCAGGAGGATGGGACGTTATGAAGCGATTAACCACGCTGGCGCTGCTGGCAGGGATGCTCTCTGCGCCTGCGCTACACAGTGAAGAACCGGGCTCCGGCGCCGCTGCCCCGCTGAGCTTCCCGCAGCTCAACGACGCGGCGGACAGCGAGCCAGGCGACGAACCTCCGGCTGCCTCGCCGGAGGAGGGCGCCTCTCCGGCAGCCCCCGCCACCGCCGGCGATGCGGCGGCGACGGCCCCTGCGCCGGTTATGCCGGACTTCCCCCCGCCGGTGAGCGGCACGGCAGCGCCGGAGGTCATTCCTGTCGCTCCGGTCTGGGGAGGCGATCTGAATCTGGCGCAGATGGGGATGCCGGACGGGATTATCCTCAGCGGCGGCCAGCGACAGGGTGGGGTCAGCTTTACCCTGCCTGCCGATCAGGTGGTGATCCATTCGCAGCTCAGCCTTGCCGTTCGCGTATCGCCGGAGATGGCGAGCCGCAACGCCACCCTGCAGCTGATGCTCAACGGTCAACCGCTCGGCACGCTGCCGCTGGGCGCCGATGGCGAGGATGTCTCCCATTATCAGCTGGATATTCCGCCCGCGCTGATGGTCTCCAGCAATAACCTGAGCGTGAAGATCAACGATGGCGATACCCTGCAGTGCCAGCGTGACATTCATGATACGTCGCGGGTGACGGTGCTGCCCACGTCGCATTTCAGCTGGGAAAGCCAGCAGCTGAACATCAGCGACGACCTGAGCCACTTCCCGCGGCCCTTCTTTGACAGCATGCAGATGACCCCGGCGGACATTGCGGTCGCCTATGGGGCCAAGCCGTCGGCGGACGTCTTCAGCGCCGCGGCGCTGATCTCCTCCTGGCTGGGTATCCAGGCGGACTATCGCGGCATTGCCTTCAGCGCTCTGCGCGACCGTCTGCCGGAACGCCACGGCATCGTGATTGGCCATCCGGGGGAGCAGGTGGGCGGCATGATGCTGCCGGAAACCGATAAGCCGCTGCTGCGCATCATCGCCAACCCCGCCAATCCGGCCTATAAACTGCTGCTGATTGTCGGCAAAAACGATACGGCGCTGCGCATGGCCGCCTGGCGGTTAACCCGCGGCAACTTTGCGCCGCAAACCGCGACGCTGGATGTCGAACCGCAGACCATCCCGGTTGGCAAAGCATATGATGCCCCGCGCTGGATCCCCACCGATCGTCCGGTCAAGCTCAGCGAGCTGCTGCGTAAGGACCAAAGCCCGACCGTCAGCGGCGTCTGGCACGAACCTTTACGTATCGCCTTCCGCGCCGCGCCCGATCTCTATCTGTGGGATGGGGAGACCATTCCGCTACAGGTTGGCTACCGCTTCCCGTCGGAAAGCTGGATTAATGAGGACAAGTCCTTGCTGAGCGTCACGCTCAATGGCACCTTCCTCAACAACCTGCCGATGAACAAGCAGGGGCCGCTGGAGAAAGTCTGGCGCTACCTCGGAGGCGATGCGCGCCAGGAGCGCTTTACCATCCCGCTGGCGCCCTACCTGATTTACGGCGATAACCAGCTGTCGATGTACTTCAATGTGGTGCCAAAGGACGATGTTCCGTGTTCGGTGCTGCTGAATAACAATATCAAGAGCCGGATCACTGACGACTCCTGGATCGATTTGAGCAAGACGCGTCACTTCTCGCTGTTGCCCAATCTCTCCTACTTTGTCGGCGCCTCGTTCCCCTTCTCGCGGCTGGCGGACTATTCGCAGACGACCCTCCTGCTGCCGGCGGACCCGTCTGAAACCCAGGTGGCGACCCTGCTGAATCTGGCGGCACGCTCCGGGAACGCGACCGGCACCGCGCTGGCGAATAACCGCGTCGTGCTCGGGATGCCCACCGGCGGGGGGGATTTGCAGTCGCTGCGTGAACGTGACGTGCTGGCGGTCACCGCTCTCGATCAGCAGGCCTTTAACCAGAGCCTGTTGGCCGACTCACCCTACCGCCCGGTAGATAATGTGCTGAGCGTCCGCGAGCCAGACCTGTGGCAAAAAGTCCAGCGCCGGCTCACCGGCGACTGGACTTCCGCCAGCCTCGACGCCGATCGCTACTTTTCGTCGAGCAGCGCCTGGCGCGGGTTCATCAGCTATCGCTCGCCGTGGAATTCCACCCGCCTGGTGGTGGTGGCGCTGGCCAGCAATGATGACCAGCTGGCGCGACTGAAGACCGATCTGGAATCGCCGCGCATTAACGCCGGGATCCGCGGCGATACCGCGGTGATCACCAGCGATAACGGGGTGCGCAGCTTCCAGGTGAGTACGCCGTTCCCCAGCGGTCAGATGCCGTGGTACATGATGGCGGTCTGGTATGCCAGCCAGCACTCAGGTTTCCTGGCGGTGCTGGGGCTGATTGCCACCTCGATAATGGGACTGGCGCTGACTGCGATGTTTAAACGTCACGCCCGTAAGCGTCTGGGTTCGGGGGATAACCAATGAAAAGAAAAATAATAATAACGATGAAAAACACCCGTCGGCTCACCACGTTCTGCCTCACCGGCGCGTTGACTCTCGCTGCCTCGGGCGGCGCGCTGGCGGCGGGGAACGACGCGGCGCTACAGGCGCTGTTCGCTCAGGCCAACTACTGGCATGAGAAATCTCATGACGAGCTGGCGATGGAGTCCCTGCAGAAGGTGCTCTCGGTGGATGCCAACAACACCCAGGCGCTGTATCTGATGGCGCTCTGGTCGCAGCAGGGCGGCGATATGCAGGCGGCGGCGCAGTGGCGCGCGCGGCTGGCGAAAGCGGCCCCTGACAGCCCGGGACTACAGGATCTGGACAACGCCAAAAAGATGTCGCAGGTGCCGCAGGGCCAGCTCAGCCTGGCCCGCCAGCAGGCGCGCGGAGGCAATATCCCCGGGGCGCTGGCGACCTGGCGCAGCATGTTCAATGGCAATACGCCGCCTGCCGGGCTGGCGGCGGAATATTACCTGACCATGGCCAGCGACAAATCGCTCTATCCGCAGGCTATCAGCGAGCTGCGCCAGTACGTGGCGCAGCATCCGCAGGAGAACGCCCCGCGGGTGGCGTTGGGCAAAGCGTTAACCTGGCGGGAAGAGACTCGCCGGGAAGGGATCGCCCTGCTCGAGCCGATGGCCAGCGGCAATAAAGAGGCGGACAGCGGCTTGCGCCAGGCGCTGCTCTGGCTGGGCCCGCAGGCCGGGGATGAGCAGTATTACGACACCTGGATGCAGCGGCATCCCCAGGACAGCGAAGTTCAGAATTACTTTCGCGAACGGCGCAGCGGTCAGGCGCGCGGCCAGGGCTACGCCAATCTCAACAGCGGCAATACCGCCGCCGCGAAGCAGCAGTTTGAAGAGGTATTGCAGACCAACCCCCAGGATGCCGATGCGCTGGCGGGCATGGGCTATATCGCCCAGCGCAGCGGCGACTACCAGGCCGCGTCGCAGTATCTGAGCCGGGCCGCGGACCTCGGCGGCGACGCCTCGGCGACCCGTCGTCAGCAGGCGGCCGATGCGCTGTTCTACGGCCAGCTGGCGCAGGCCCAGCAGGCCTATAAGCAGGGCAATATCAGCCAGGCGCTGGCGCTCTCCGCGCCGTTGGCGCAGCAGAGCGGGGCGCAGGGCGCCTCGGCGAAGCTGTTCCGCGCCGATGTGCTGCGGCACAACAAAGATTTGCCCCAGGCGGAGCAAACGCTGCGCTCACTGTTAAATGACGATCCGCAGAACGCGGCGGCGCGGGAAAACCTCTATTACGTGCTGCGCGAGCAGAATAAATCCGCCGAGGCGCAGGCGATGCTGCAGACGCTCCCGCAGAGCCTGCGGCAAAAACTGCAGCCGCGGGTGGTGGCCGGAATGCCGGGCGATGCCCTGCGCCGTCAGGCCCAGGCGCAGGTCAGCAGCGGTAACCCAGCCGGCGCCATTGCCACCCTGCGCGAAGGCGTCGCCCGCTATCCGGACGATCCCTGGCTGCGCCTCGACCTGGCCCGGCTGCTGCAAAAATCGGGTAACGGCAGCGAGGCCTCTTCGCTGATGTCGGCGGCCTATCGCCCCGGCGCCAGCAACAGTGCGCTGTATGCCGCCGCCCTGTTTGCCAGCGAAAACGGCGCCTGGCAGCAGGCGCAGACGCTGCTGGCGCGCATTCCCGGCGGCAGCCAGACCAGCGACATGCGCGATTTGCGCCAGCGGGTGAACTACAACCTGCAGTTGGTGACGGCCGAAAACTACCTGGCGCAGGGCAATACCATCGCCGCCAGCAATACCCTGCGGGCGATAGCCTCCACGCCGCCAAAAGCCCCGGCGGACGCCGGCAAGCTGGCGCGTCTGCTGGCCGAGAGCGGCGACCTGACCACCGCGGTCTCGCTGGTGCGCAACAATATCAGCAGCGGCGTATCCGGCAATGCCGGGGATTACGCCGATCAGATCGCCGTCCTGAATCAGGCCGGGCTGACCGGCGAGGCGCAGAACCTGATCAGCAATCCGCAGCTGCAGGCCAGCAGTACGCCGACGCAGCTGGCGAGCATTCGCAATGGCTATGTGATCAACGAAGCCGACCGCCTGCGCGAGCAGGGCAATTACGCTGCGGCGTATGACAAGCTGATCCGCGCTATGCAAAGCGATCCGCAAAATACCGATCTGATGTTCGCCATGGCGCGGCTGTACCAGAGCGGCAAAATGAACAAAGAGGCCGGGGTGGTCTATGACTACCTGATGACGCGCGATACGCCGAACCAGGATGCGCGCGCCGGGGCCATCGACGTGGCGCTGTCGGCGGGGAACAACGATCGCGCTGAACAGCTGGCCGGCGGTTTGCGCCAGGATAACTCCCCGGATCGCCTGCTGCTGCTGGCGAGAGTGGCGGAGGCCCAGGGACATCATCAGCAGGCGATGACCTATCTGCGCAGCGCCCGCGGCAAACTGCTGGGCATGCAAAGCACCAACAGTAGCGAAACGCCGACCGTCGGCGGGGTGCTGGCGGCGGATAACCCCTTTATCGGCGTGTCGCAAACGTCGGCGCCGACGCGGACGGCCTCCGCCTACGGGCAGTACATGCCGTGGCAGGTTGCCCAGTCGGCCGCCGCGCCTGGTTCCACGCTGCCGGGGATCCAGCGCACCGATCTGCCGGTGGACACCGCCCAGACGCGGATGCTGCGTCAGGTGGACACCATGATGGAGTCGCTGCAGGAGAAAACCGGCAGCTGGCTGCAGGGGGGAATGGACGTGCGTGGACGCGACGGCGAATCGGGCACCAGCAAGCTGACGGAGCTCCGGACGCCGCTGACCTGGTCATCCTCGCCGTTTGGCGACTCGCGCTTTGACTTTACCGTCACCCCGGTGTCGTTGAACGCCGGGACCGCCAGCGGCGACGCCTGGCGTCGCTACGGCGCCAACCCGCTGGCTAACGCGGTCTCCAACATGGTGAGTACCGCCACCAGCGAGCAGGCGGCGATCGCCTCGATGACCGAGGCGGAGCGGACGGCCTATTTCGCCAGCAATCCAGGGGCCGAGGCGTTAAGCGGCCTCGGCACCCTGAACGCGGCAGATTTCAATCCGACCACCAGCAGCGGGATGGAAAACTTGGCGAAGCTCGGGAGCTATGATGCGGGGCAGGTGGCCAGCTACCTCTCTTCGTCCAGCCGCAAGCCGAACGTTGACCAGACCAGCGGCTCGACCGATTCGCAGAAGGCCAATGGCGTCGAACTGGCGCTGGCGTTAAGTGGTGACGATTACCGGGTCGATATCGGCAGCACGCCGTTGGGCCAGGATCTTAATACCGTAGTCGGCGGGGTGAAATGGTCGCCCAAGCTGACCAACTATCTGTCGCTGATCCTCACCGGCGAACGCCGCTCGCTAACCGACAGCCTGCTTTCCTACGTGGGTCTGAAAGACGCCTATTCCGGGAAAACCTGGGGGCAGGTGACGAAAAACGGCGGCACCCTGCAGCTGAGCTATGACGACGGCGACGCGGGCTTCTATGTCGGCGGCGGCGGATACAGCTATCTGGGGCAGAACGTCGCCAGCAACACCAGTATCAACGCCAATGCCGGGGTCTATCTTCGTCCCTACCATGACGAATACCGCCAGCTGCAGGCCGGGTTGAGCATGAGCTATATGGATTACTCCAAAAACCTCAGCTACTTCACCTATGGTCAGGGGGGCTACTTTAGTCCGCAAAACTACGTCAGCGTATCGCTGCCGGTCAGTCTAACGGAGAAATATGATAACTGGACCATGAAGCTCGGCGGCTCGGTGGGCTATCAGTCTTACAGTCAGGATAAGAGCGCCTATTTCCCGACCAATTCGGAGTGGCAGCAGACCCTGGAGACGGCGGTGAGCAATGGGTTTGCCAAGGAAGCCTACTACTCCGCGACCTCGAAGAGCGGCATAGGGTATACCCTGCGCGCCGGGGCGGATTACAAGGTCAACAAACAAATGACCCTGGGGGGCCAGATTGGCTATGACACCTTCGGGGATTATAACGAAAGCACCGCCGGGCTCTATATTCGCTATATGTTAGGAGATCATTGATGATGACGGAGAACAATAACCCGGTGGTGATGACCTGGTTTCAGCAGCAGCAGACGCCTGCCGGATGGTTCGATCTGTTGATTATTATGATCGAAGGTATGCTAAATAATGCCGGCGAGCTGGAAAGCCAGCCCTTCCTGCGTCAGATGGGCGCCTCGCTGGCGGAGACCCATCCGCTGCCGGCGTCGGAGACGGTGGGGGATCTGGAGGCCAATATCAACCGGCTGCTGACTCATTTTCACTGGGGCGTGGTGACCATCGATGTCGGTGAGGACGGCCTGCGCCTGCGCCATCAGGCGTTGCCGGTCAGCCGCGACGAAGCGGGGCGCGTGCGCTGGTGCAACGCGTTCTGTGCCATACTCGAGGGGTTATATTCTCGCTGGCTGCAGAGTCAGGGAGGCAGTGCCCACGTGATACTGCAGCGTGAGCGGGTGTTCTCCGTCTCTGACGTTCAGTTTCTCTACTACCATCCATAAAGAGTGAATTTATGCCCCTGCGTGCTTTAGTGGCGGTGATAGTGACAACGGTAGTGATGCTGGTGCCCAGGGCGTGGGCGGATACGGCCTGGGAGCGCTATAAGGCCCGTTTTATGATGCCGGATGGTCGTATCATTGATACCGCCAATGGCAATGTGTCGCATACGGAAGGTCAGGGCTTCGCCATGCTCCTGGCGGTGGCGAATAACGATCGTCCGGCGTTCGACAAGCTGTGGCAGTGGACGGACAACACCCTGCGCAACAAGTCTAACGGGCTGTTTTACTGGCGCTATAACCCGGTGGCGCCGGACCCTATCGCCGATAAAAACAACGCCTCCGATGGCGATACCCTGATCGCCTGGGCGCTGCTACGCGCGCAAAAGCAGTGGCAGGATAAGCGCTATGCGATTGCCTCTGACGCCATCACCGCCGCCCTGCTGAAGTCTACGGTGGTGTCTTTCGCCGGTCGCCAGGTAATGCTCCCGGGCGTGAAAGGGTTCAACCTCAATGATCACCTGAACCTTAACCCTTCCTATTTCATCTTCCCGGCCTGGCGCGCCTTCGCGGAGCGGACGCATCTCACCGCCTGGCGGACATTGCAGAGCGACGGACAGGCGCTGCTGGGGCAGATGGGCTGGGGGAAATCACATCTACCCAGCGACTGGGTGGCGCTGCGGGCGGATGGCAAGATGCTGCCAGCCAAAGAGTGGCCGCCGCGGATGAGTTTCGATGCGATCCGTATCCCGCTGTATCTCTCGTGGGCCGATCCGCACAGCGCCTTGCTCGCGCCCTGGAAGGCCTGGATGCAGAGTTACCCGCGCCTGCAAACCCCGGCGTGGATCAACGTCAGCACCAACGAGGTGGCTCCCTGGTATATGGCCGGCGGCCTGCTGGCGGTGCGCGATCTGACGCTGGGTGAACCGCAGGAGGCGCCGCAGATTGACGACAAGGATGATTATTACTCTGCGAGCCTCAAGCTGTTGGTCTGGCTGGCGAAACAGGATCAGCGCTAAATACGGTGATTGATTTGCCGCCTTCCCCGCCCGTATGCCTGCGGGCTGAGAAGGTAGAATGGGAACGTCTCACGATGTAAGGCCGCCAACATAGGCGGCCTTGTCGCTTATTGCGGATAAGGCACCCAGCTACCGCCATTCAGCTGGACATAAGGCTTGCCCTGATACTGGATGACGATGGCGTTGGCGTTCTCGGACACCGCCGCGCTCTGCGGCAGGTTGGCGACATACTGCTGCCAGTTGACGCTGTCCTCGCTGAACATTTTGCCGTCGAGGGCGCGCACCACCAGCTCCGACACCGCCAGATAACTGCTGGGCTGATCGATGATAATCGGCGCCCCTTCATGCGGCGCCTTCATGCCGAAGAATTTCACCGCCGTTGGGACGTTAGTGATCGACGGGCTTGGAATATCGCGCAGGCCAGATACCTGCATCTTATCGCCCTTCAGCGCGCCGCCGTGTTCCGGCACCACCACCACCATCACTTTCCGCCCCGATTTCTCCAGCTCGGTGAAGAAGTTATCCAGGTCATCAAACAGCTTCTGCGCCCGCACTTTGTAGTCTGCGGTTTTGCTTTGTCCCGGGAAGTGGTTGCCGTCATGCAGCGGCAGGGTGTTATAGAAGGTGGCGTTCCGCGGATTGCTGCTGGCCTCTTCGGTCTTCAGCCAGCGGTTGAGGACCGCGAGATCCTCATACACCGGGGAGCCGTCAAACGCCTGCAGGCTGACCGGCAGGCCGGTCTGGTCCATCAGCGGACTCTGCATGCCGCCCAGCGAACGCAGCTCTTTCAGGAAGTCACCGAACAGACCGTTATGGCCGAGCATCAGCTGCTGGTTGAAGCCGAGCTTCGCCAGGTTTTCAAACAGGTAGCAATCGGCGCCGGACGGCTGATACAGGTTAGTATGCGACAGCTGGCCGCAGCTGGCGCGCAGCAGGCGCACCGCCGCCGGGCCGCTGTAGGAGGTCGCGGAGTTAAAGTTTTTGAAGACAATATCAAAGTGCTTCCATAGCGGATGATCCATCAGACCGGCGGCTTCAATATCCGACCAGGAGAGGGAGCAGATGTTGATCACCAGCAGGTCAAACGGCTGCGCATCCGCCGGCAGCTGGTCCGGGAACGGCGTCTTGCGCTTCTGCTCGGCGGCATAGAAAGCGTTCAGCCAGTTGGTCAGGTTGGCTGAGGTCGGCGGCTCGGTCTGCGGCGGAATATCGCTGTTGGCGGGGCTGGACGCGGCGCCAGCGGCGGCGTTGGCCCCGGTATTGGCCTGTGCGGTCGTGGCGGCGGCCGTGGTGGGCTGACCGGCGGGCCATAGGGTAAAGGCCGGCAGCAGCGGGCTGACCGCCAGCCAGACGATCATTGCCGAGACAAACACGGTGACGCGCAGCCACTGGCTGATAAACAACCATAGCACCAGTAAAACAAAGAAGGCGCCAACCATGCTCCAGTTGATAAAGCGGACAATCAGATCCCAGATATAGCTGGCGCTGAAGCCGGCGATTTGCGACCCCTGGCTAAAAATCGACTCTGGCCCGGGCAGCCAGGTATCGTGCCAGAACAGCGCGAATCCCAGCGGAATAGCGATCCAGTGGCGGATACGGTGTAGCTTTTCGCGCGGGATCGGCGCCAGCAGAAAGGCGAGAAATACCAGGTTCAGCATCGGATGGAAATTGAGATACCCGGCCCACAGCAGGGCAAACTTGACCAGAAAGTAGAAGTTCCAGCCGCCAAGGCCGCGCCAGTACTGCCAGAGCGGAAGCGGTGCCGCGGTCGTTTTTTTATTTGTCATTTGTTCGCTTTGCCTTGCTTAACCGTTGTTCCCCGGCGTAATACCCCTGCCGGTTTCACGTAACGGGGTTTAAAGAACATCAGTCTTAACGTCGTGCGGATCCGGCGCTGATAGTGGCGCGTCAGGTAGCCCAGCGGAAAAAACAGCAGGGCGCAGAGCACCACCAGTTGCAGAATATCGGCGAGAGACATCATCAGGCTTGCTCCTCGCGGGTGGTTAACCGGTGTGGTTCGGGGTAGCGTCGCCAGTGGCGTCCATCGTGGGTGGCGTTAATGGTCTCGTTTTTACCGACCGAGAGAGGCAGCGGCGTGTTCCAGCGCGCCGGCTCGACGCCGCGCATGATTACGATTTCCGAGAGGATTTGCTTGTCTTCAAACCACACCATACGGTTAGAAAAAATATCGCCGGTCGGCAGCGGGAAAATGTGGTTTAGCGCGGTATCGAGGTCATTGATCCGGCAAAACGACAAAAACAGCACCAGCCGGTTATTGCCGATGGTCATGATGTCGCCCATCCGGTTAGGTTTGCATAACGTCAGCGCCTGTTCAACGCGCAGCCCCGGCGCCGGGCGCAGGGCCACCATCACGCCTTTGCTGTCGGGTGGAAGCAGGGTATTGGTCATCACGTTGTGCACCGCTTCGCAGAAGGCATCCCACTTCTGGTAGCCGCGCAGCTTTAACGGCTGGCTCCAGGTCAGCAGGGTGGCAAAATCTTCCGGGATATGGCGGGAGAACTTTTGGTTCTGTACGCTTTCGATTAGCGTCAGGCAGCGGGAGAGCGATGCGCTACTGGGGATCACCAGGCTGGCGCCGCTGCTGAGCAGTAGCCGCTCATCGGTCGCGCGCAGGCTCGGGGTTTGTTCACGGACGATGATTTTCATCGCCGTACCGCGCTGGCGACGCAGGGTATGAATATAGCGGCCCAGCTGTTCAATTTGCGTATTTTGGGTAATGGAGAAGAGGATCGTCGCCGCTTGCGCGGTGCGCCCGGCGTTGAAGACCTCGTCGTTGGTGTCAAACAGCGTCCAGTATTCCGACAGCGGCGGGGCGCCTTCCAGCACGCGCACATGGCTGAGGATCGCTTTTTCGTCGCTGCGCGGCTGCACGCTGGTTTCAGCGTCCTGCACTAATCGCCAGCCAGCGTCATCATGTTGCACCATCAGCTGCTGTTGGGCGCTGATACCCTTATCGCTTCCCCACCAGGCAATATCAAAGATATGCCGGTCGCCCTGGTAACGAATACTTGCCAGTCCGGAAAGGGAGCGGTACTCACGTAATAAGGGAGTCAACTGCCGATCGATTTCCTGCGCGGAATTGATCGCTAAGAACGCGCAACGGTGATATTGCGCCCAGCGGCTGGTCTTTTCTACCCAGGCGCATAACTTTTCATTATTTATATTTTGCCAGGCATTTTCAGCGCATAGCAGAATAAACAAATAATTGCCAGGTTCGAGGGAGCAGACTAAATCGCGGTGTATTTCCTCCAGCGCCTGCGGGCGATTCGGCAGGGTGAACAGCGCGATATTATCCGGACCGTGAATATGATCTAATGAAATGATATCCTTGGGTTTGTTTCCCATAACCAGCGCGGCAACGTGGCTGTTTTTCGCCTGCGCGGCCAGTGTCTGATTAAACAGGCTGACGGCATCGGCATAACGGTCGACGTTGAGCCACCATACTCCGCCGACCGGCATATGGCACACTTCATCCCATAATGATGAAATACCCAAAGTAAATACATTATCCACGGCATCCCTCGTGCGCCCTGATTGACACTGAATAAGTTTACTAGCGAAACCGACAGAGTAAACCTAACATTGAAATTAAAGGTCATCAGTTTTAGCATGTACACCTGCTTTTAAGGATGAGCTGTATACGTCCTCTGGTTTAATAATAAATTTCGAACGGACAGAGATATGCCAGCAAAAGATCCTGCGGTACCCACGGACGCCACGCTGGGGTACACCTTTCAAAATGATTTTCTGGCGCTTAGCCGGGCATTTTCCCTGCCGGATATTGATTATCATGATATTTCCAGGCGCGAACAGCTGAACGCGGCGCTGAAGCGCTGGCCGCTGCTGGCAGAGTTTGCAGAGAAAAAATAAGGAAGCCGGAGATGGCTATTCTGGGATTACAGGGCGTGCGCGGGGGAACTGGCGTCACGTCCATTACGGCTGCACTCGCCTGGGCCCTGCAATTGCTCGGTGAAAGCGTGCTGGCGATCGACGCCAGCCCGGATAATATGCTGCGCTTTTTCTTTAATACCGATATCCATCATCAGGACGGCTGGGCGCGGGCGCTGCTCGACGGCCGGGACTGGCGTGACGCGGGCTTGCGCTATACGCAGCATATCGATCTACTGCCGTTTGGCCAGCTCAGCGCCGGCGAAAGAGAAAATGTCGACCAGCTGCAGCCCACCCTGGGGGCGATAGCGGAGGCAGTACAGCAGCTACAGGGCCAGTACCGCTGGCTGCTGCTGGATCTGCCGGCGGGTTATTCGCCGTTGACTCGCGAGCTGCTGACGCTTTGCGATCGCTCGCTGGTGGTGGTTCATCCCGACGCCAATAGCCATATCCGTCTACACCAGCAGCCCCTCCCGGCCAACGGCGATATTCTGATTAACGATCTGCGGGTCGGCAGCCAGCTGCAGGAAGATCTCTACCAGCTGTGGCTGGAGAGCCAGCCGCGCATCCTGCCGGTGACGATTCACCGCGATGAGGCGATGGCCGAGTGCCTGGCGGCGAAACAACCTCTCGGGGAGTATCGTCAGGATTCGCTGGCGGCGGAAGAGGTGCTGACCCTGGCGAACTGGTGCCTGATCCACTATTCCGCCGGGAGAGCGGCATGATCCGCCTCAGTACGCTGCTGCTGGCCCCGCCGGTGGGGGAGCGGCTGCGTGCGCGCTATGATGACTATCGGCAGCACGGCGCTTCGTGGCTGTCGGCGTCGCTTGGCTGTCTGTGGGCGTCGCTGGTCTGGGCGCTGATGCCGCTGGAGACGCCGCGCTGGCAGGCGATTCTGGCCCGCCATGAAACCTATTTTCCCCACATAAATCCGCATCGCCCGCGTCCGCTGGATCCGCTGCGCTACCTGCTGCAATCCCTGTGGTTACTGACGACGCGCGTGCCGGAGCCGGAGAAAAAGGTCAACTGGCGTTCGCTGGCGGCGCTGGAAGGGGTGCACGGTCGCTATACGCAGTGGCTGGAAAAATTGCCTGAGCAGATGAACGCCCGCACCGGCCATCTGGATAAACAGAAAGAGCTGGCGCACCTCAATCCTAAACTGCGCCGGGCGATCCTTGGGGGGGTGACCTTCTGCTCGCTGGTGCTGGCGCTGATGTGTATTACGCAGCCCTTTAACCCGCTGTCGCAGTTTATCTTCCTGATGCTGCTGTGGGGCGTGGCGCTGCTGGTGCGACGAATCCCGGGCCGTTTCTCGGCGCTGATGCTGATCGTGCTGTCGCTGACGGTGTCGTGCCGCTATATCTGGTGGCGCTATACCTCGACGCTGAACTGGAACGACCCGGTAAGTCTGGTGTGCGGGATCATTCTGCTGTTCGCAGAGACCTACGCCTGGGTGGTGCTGGTGCTGGGCTACTTCCAGGTGGTCTGGCCGCTGAATCGCCAGCCGGTGCCGCTGCCGGAGGACATGGATTTGTGGCCAACCGTGGACATCTTCGTCCCCACCTATAACGAAGATCTCAACGTGGTGAAAAACACCATTTACGCCTCGCAGGGCATCGACTGGCCGAAGGACAAGCTGAACATCTGGATCCTCGACGACGGCGGACGGGAAGCGTTTCGCCAGTTTGCCAAAGATGTTGGGGTGCACTATATCGCCCGTACCAGCCACGAACACGCCAAGGCCGGCAACATCAATAATGCGCTGAAATATGCCAAAGGGGAGTTCGTCTCGATCTTTGACTGCGACCATGTGCCGACGCGCTCGTTTCTGCAGATGACCATGGGCTGGTTCCTGAAAGAGAAAGAGCTGGCGATGATGCAGA
>OGSL01000169.1_pt1 | contig 31742 bp, 20 predicted proteins | sample 1573881 | NCBI WGS metagenome assembly OGSL01 (sample SAMN03295838, study PRJEB24534) | human gut metagenome | isolation source: fecal sample 6 from infant 5 | host: Homo sapiens | place: USA: Pittsburgh, PA | collected 2014-07 | reverse complement strand
CTTATCCAAATCGTAATCACTATCTGGGAGTTCAACCACGTTCTTGCGCAGACTGTTTAATCCTTGACCAGGGATGATTGTACAACCCGATAAAAACCCAATCGCCAACGCTAATGCCGAAAATCTAACAATTTTTTTCTTCATAATGTCACATCATCAGTAAATCAAAATTTGCCAATTCCTGAGCAGCTGTCATCGCCGTTGCTTACCTGCCGGCTTGTGGAGAGATAAAAACTGACTGCCTCCTGCAGCACTACCACCCTCTCTCCTCTATTTTCAGCATTCAGCCTTATAAACTAAACGGTATCTCTATCCCTGCGCTGGCCCCAACGTCATCGCTGTCGCTGTTGTTCGCGTTTGTGTACCACAAAGAGGTATTCAGACGAACAGACTGGTAAACATCGCCGCTCCAGCCTAGCTGTACACCTTTCAAGGTATCAGCATGGGGGAATGCTTTATTGATCGACTGGTTCTCAGGGTTAACTTTGGCGTAAACGAGGCGTGTACTCCAACGCTGGTTATCATCGGTAATCAGCTCAACCTTCCCGGCAATGAGTTGACCATCCCCACCCATCGCATCCCCCAGTGGATACCCTTGTTGGTAATAACCATCTTTATAGATGTGGTGGGTATAGCTGTAATTGGTTCGGCTCATGTTGGTACGCGTGTCATGCGCTTCCACATACCAGTTAACCGCATCTTTGCCCCACCCTTGGTGCCCTTCAACACCGCCAAGGAACATATTTGCTGAAGGAAGAAAACCAGACTCATCCTCGCCGATCATCTGCCCGTAGAAGCTCACCGGCCAGCCAAGAGTCGGCTCGAGTTTGAACTTAAAGTCAAAACCGGCCAGTTGGTTCCCTGGTTCATTGGGATCGTTTGCGGCGGTATTATCCTTGCCTGTTAAACCATCCCAGAAGTTACTGAGTGATTCAGGCCGCCCTTCCCCACCCCACTGCATAATGCGTGATGCGCCTAATTCTAAAGACTGGAATGGTGTAAAGGTAAAACGACCGCCGATAATTTTGGCATGGGGTACCGCGGTATATTGATTCATCTGGCTGGCGGAGATCTGGTACTGCCATGGGCCGACCCAGCGCAACCACCAGGTTTCTGGCGCTGCCTGCTCTGCGCGCTGCATCAGGAAACCGGTCATCGGCCGCATGGCATCCCCGCGGATCAGGCTACCTTCATAGCCCGGTCCCCACCACTGCGGAACCTGACCAAAAGAGAGCCACTGGTTCCAGAACTTCACCGCGCCGTATGCGCCGTTGGCGTTGAAGCGCGATCCGTTGCTGATCCGCTCCCCTCCTTCGACGTTGCCCTGGAGGTGGATATCCCACCACTCGCCGCTGTTGTTGAACGCCAGGCCTAACGAGTTATCTGCCGGCTGTGTCTGACCAAACCCCTGCGGAGTGCCCGGCTGATCGGTTGAAGTGTAGCCGGTAACCCGGAAATCCGCTTTTAAGGCAGACAGTCGCTGGTTAATACGAGCAAGGACCACTTGCTCAGAAGAATAGGAAGGCTTGGCCTTTTTCAGCGCCCGGGCGATCTCTTCCTGGCTTAGCGGCCACGTCGACAGGCTCAGATGAATGACCCCACGATCGGAAAGCCAGGCCAGGTCGTTACGCAAGTCGTTGTCATTTACTACTAACCCGGCCGCGTAAGCCTGGGCTCCCAGGGAGGAAAGCAAACCCAACGTCACGGCAATGCGCGCAATTTTTATCATTGTACAAGATCCATTTTCAGCCCCGCTGTCGTATCTCAATGAGAATGAGGGGAATACCAAGATAGAAAGCGCTCGCGGCACCAGCTGACTTCGCTGTGCAACACCGGCGAGGCAAGTACATTTACCCTAAGCTGCTTGTTAGCCTTATAACATCCACTCAGCTCACAATGTAGGCGAATTTTACCCTACAGGCTATGGATGAGACAGGAAAGTTAATGTCCAGGCGATAACAGCAGCCGCTCCTGGCCAACTTCTGAGGATATCCGTAGAAAATTGATAGATATCTATTGATGATGATCATCCTGACCGGGTCGATATTTACAGCCGTTGAAGAGAACCTCTGTGCAGCAGCAAGCGGCTTCAGCGACGCTACCGCCCCTGGCTTAACAGCTACCAGCGCACTGACTACCTGAACGACTTAATTTTTATCGACCTGTGGATGAATAATTGGTCAGGCCATTATTTTTGGCGGCGTTAAGTTTACGGGATTTCGGTCACAATTGGGAGTGTTGTTACCGAATATCTGCCAATTAATGCCACCTGTCGTTCTACTGACAAAAAATAAGCGGGTCACCAATTAAGATTATTCACTGATTTCCAGGGTTAGAGATCTTCCCGGTATTGCTACATCATCACACATGCAGCTAACTGACTGTAAAAAAACGTCTTTTTACATAGCTCATCATCATGCAAAAATCAGATGATGGCGTTATAGTCAACTACAATTTCTAATAGTTTCCTGTGTCTGGATATTCATTGAATGTGCATCAGGTAACGTCTCAGCGCATTTAAGAAACGTCTGATCAAAGCTATATCCAGGCAAATATTCAATAACAATGTAGTAGCACTTCATTATTTCATAAATATGAATTATCAATTACCGGGTATATAGTAGATTATTTTCTTATTTGTCTAATTAACCGGCGAAAACTTAATTTCCCCTGTAAAACAAATGGCGATTACCAAGCCTGCTTGTGCAGATCGGTACGCGTAAAGGGTTTATCCAGCGGCCCCACCGCGGTGGCGATTTGTCCCAGCAGGGACTGAGTCGGCGCTTTGCTGCCGCTATGTAACAGGATAAGCGGAACCATCACCAGGCATGCAACACCGCCCCATGAGATATTCACGCTTTCCGGATCAGGGGTACGTTTTTGCAACACCAGGAACAAAGCGCTGCCAGCAGCGCCCAGCAGCAGGCCGGCAATCACTTCCGAGACGGAATGCGCATGGATGACCAGCCGCGAATAGCCCACCACGGCGGCCAGAACATAGCCGGTAATAACGGCCGCTTTACGCAGACCGACGGAGAAACGGGCGCTGAGCAGCCACAGGAATATAGGCCAGAAGGCCGCGGAGAGCGCGGAGTGGCCGCTGAAGCCGGTGTAATCCAGTTCACGAATACCCAGACCCCAGCCCATAAAGGCCAGTTTGGAGGCGCAGACGATAGCGCCGGTGATGCCGAACAGCAAACTCCACTGCCACGCCAGCAACCGCGACGTTTTACGCAGCATCAGGACAATAAACAGCGCCGCTGCGCTGGGCAGCAAAACGGTGCTATCGCCAAAAAATGAGATGAGTTGCCAGTTCATATACCTGTGATCCTTCGATGATGTCCACTGCCGTGCTCAGGGATTATCCGTAATGTCTGTACCAGCTCGCATGCCAATTCATTTCACATTTTTATGCATGCAAGTGAGATGTTTAAAGCGGAAACATGATCGCAGTCAAGTTTTATTTTTGGCTGTCGTTGACCGCTTTCCCTTCGCTTTAGGAATTGTCGCACTAAGTGACTATTCATAAAGCATTATTGCCGCTACTCCGACCATTGCACCACAGAGGCCAGAGACAAACTACCAGAAGTCTACGAAGCCATACGTTTCTTTACAATCGTTATAACATTCGCGTTATGAATAATTTCTGCATAACGTTATGAGCGGCAGGACGAATGCTTCAGCCTTGCCGCTCGGTTTCAGGCTGGCGCTCAGGCCAGCAGTTTTTTAATACTTTCGCGGAATTTGGCGCCTTCTTTCAGGTTACGCATCCCGTAGGTGACGAAGGCCTGCATGTAGCCCATTTTCTTCCCGCAGTCGTAGCTTTCGCCGGTCATCAGCATCGCGTCGACGGACTGCTTCTTCGCCAGTTCGGCAATGGCGTCCGTCAGTTGGATACGGCCCCATGCGCCCGGCTCGGTACGTTCCAGTTCGGCCCAGATATCCGCCGACAGCACGTAGCGCCCCACCGCCATCAGATCGGAGTCCAGAGTCTGCGGCTCGTCCGGTTTTTCAATAAACTCGACGATACGCGCCACCTGGCCTTCAGCCACCATCGGCTCTTTGGTCTGGATGACGGAGTATTCGGAGAGATCGCCCGGCATGCGTTTCGCCAGCACCTGGCTGCGACCGGTCTCGTTAAAGCGGGCGATCATAGCGGCGAGGTTATAGCGCAGCGGGTCAGCGGTGCCGCCGTCAAGGATGATATCCGGCAGGACCACCACAAACGGGTTGTCGCCGACTACCGGGCGGGCGCAGAGGATGGAGTGGCCCAGGCCCAGCGGCTGCGCCTGACGCACGTTCATGATGGTCACGCCCGGCGGGCAAATGGCCTGCACTTCCGCCAGCAGCTGGCGCTTCACGCGCTGTTCCAGCAGGGCTTCCAGCTCGTAGGAGGTGTCGAAGTGGTTTTCCACCGCGTTCTTCGAGGAGTGCGTCACCAGAACAATCTCTTTGATCCCGGCGGCGACGATTTCGTCAACGATGTACTGAATCATTGGCTTATCAACGATCGGCAGCATCTCCTTTGGAATTGCCTTTGTGGCCGGCAGCATATGCATGCCTAGTCCTGCGACCGGAATAACCGCTTTCAAATTCGCCATATTCATCTTCACCTGTTTGGTTGCAAAACACGCGGTTTTGCAAAATTGTACATGTCACAAATCCATTGAAACTGATAATACACGGATACTGCCCGGGCATCTGCCCGCCAAATTCTTAAATTCACTGTCACGTAAAAGAATACACACAACTCCCTTATACCAACAGTTAGAAGTGAGAATAATCTTATTTTCGTTCAGGTTATTCAGCGGCTCGTTCCCTTGCGCCGCGCGATGTGGCTGAGAGGCCCGTCTATCGGGGTCTGTTGGCCGCCGGCCCCGCCGCGCCGCGCGTATGCCTGGAAAGAATAGATATAGATAATAAATTTCGCCAGGCAATATATTTCAGCATAAACAGCCGGATATGACGACATATTAGCCTGAATCCGCGGCGGTGAACTGCGATCCGCCCTATTCTGCACTCACTTCATAATATGAATTATGCCGGTTTTGTGAGCGGGCTTCGCGCTTCGTTTCTGCTCTGCGCATCCGCGCTCGCCGTGACGAACCGCGGGAGGAAGGCCTTTTGCCGCCCTCGCTGAAACGCAGCGGAAAAAGTTCTGATATCGGCAAGATTATTCCATGGTCGCCGCCATGGTGTTATTTTTTCACTGTTCTTTTCCGGAACATAATTCTTATCGGTTCGCTTAATCCGCTGGAAATATATCCACCCACGGCAGGGCGATATCCGCGTCGTTATTGCATTTTAGACTCATCTTATCCATGATCGTGGTAACACATACCGCAGTCGTACAGGTTTTAATACATATGGAATGGATTGCCGATCCGTCAATCTGGGCAGGTCTCGTCACGCTGGTGGTTATCGAACTGGTATTGGGTATCGATAACCTGGTCTTTATCGCTATCCTCGCCGAGAAACTCCCTCCCACCCAGCGCGACCGCGCGCGGATCACTGGCCTGATGCTGGCGATGGTCATGCGTCTCCTGCTGCTGGCCTCTATCTCCTGGCTGGTCACCCTGACCAAACCGCTGATTGTTTTTCACGACTTCAGCTTTAGCGCCCGCGATTTGATTATGCTGTTTGGCGGCCTGTTTCTGCTGTTTAAAGCGACCGTCGAGCTTAATGAGCGGCTGGAGGGGAAAGACAGCGATAACCCCACCCAGCGCAAAGGGGCGAAATTCTGGGCCGTCGTGGCGCAGATCGTGGTGCTCGACGCCATCTTCTCGCTCGACTCGGTGATCACCGCCGTCGGCATGGTTGATCACCTGGCGGTGATGATGGCCGCGGTGGTTATCGCCATCAGTCTGATGCTGATGGCCAGCAAGGCGCTGACGCGCTTCGTTAACAGCCACCCGACCATCGTGATCCTCTGTCTGAGCTTCCTGCTGATGATCGGCTTCAGCCTGATTGCTGAAGGCTTCAGCTTTATCATTCCGAAAGGCTATTTATATGCGGCCATTGGCTTCTCGGTCATGATTGAAGCGCTTAACCAGCTGGCGCAATTTAACCGCCGTCGCTTCCTCTCCGCCAATATGACGCTGCGTCAGCGCACTACCGAAGCGGTGATGAATCTGCTGAGCGGGCAGAAAGAAAAAGCTGAACTGGATGCTGACACGGCGTCGCTGGTCGCCGATCAGGATCAACATCCTCTGTTTAATCCGCAGGAACGACTGATGATTGAGCGGGTGCTGAACCTTAATCAGCGCAGCGTCAGCAGTATTATGACGTCGCGCCATGATATCGAGCGCATCAACCTCAGCGCGCCGGAGGAAGAGATCCGCAGCCTGGTAGAGAAAAATCAGCATACCCGGCTGGTGGTGACCGGCGGGAAGGATAATGAAGATCTGCTGGGGGTGGTGCATGTTATTGACCTGCTCCAGCAGTCCCTGCGTCAGGAGCCGCTGGATCTGCAGGCGCTGGTGCGTCAACCGCTGGTCTTCCCGGAGGGCCTGCCGCTCCTCTCGGCGCTCGAGCAGTTCCGCCAGGCCCGCACCCATTTTGCCTTTGTGGTCGATGAGTTTGGTTCCGTCGAGGGGATTGTGACCCTCAGCGACGTGATGGAGACCATCGCCGGTAATCTGCCCAACGAGGTGGAGGAGATCGATGCCCGGCACGATATTCAGCATCATCAGGACGGCTCATGGACGGTTAACGGCCATATGCCGCTGGAGGATCTGGTGCAGTACGTTCCGCTGCCGCTGGATGATAAACGGGAGTACCACACCGTCGCCGGTCTGCTGATGGAGTATCTGCAGCATGTGCCGCAGGTGGGGGAAACCATTGAGATTGACGGCTATACCCTGCGCACGCTGCAGGTTGACAGCCATCGGGTGCAGAAGGTGCAGATCGTCCCGCCGGTAAAGCAGGATGAGCTGGATTATGAGGTGTAATCGTCAGGCATAAAACGGCCCGGGGTATCCCGGGCCGTAAAATTGATAGCCAGATATCCTGTTTAATGCCTGATGGCGCTTCGCTTATCAGGCCTACGGGATGGCGAACTAATCGGGGGATGACACCCACCGTATAATCCAGGCCGGGTCAGGCGTAGCCGCCACACTGCCTGATGGCGCTTCGCTTATCAGGCCTACGGGATGGCGAACTAATCGGGGTATGACACCCACCGTATAATCCAGGCCGGGCCAGGCGTAGCCGCCACACTGCCTGATGGCGCTTCGCTTATCAGGCCTACATTAAGTGGCGACGCAAACGGATGATATTGCGCACATCCCAGGCCGGGTCAGGCGCAGCCGCCACCCGGCATCATTGTGACATTACGCTTTGACGATAAACACAGCCCGGAAACTTCCGGGCCGCGGTGGTAGGAATTACAGCTTATCGAGCAGCTTTTTGGCATCGTTGCCGTCTTTGCTGCCTTTATTACGCTCAACCCAGTCGTTGAGGCGCTGCTTCGCTTCATCCTGCAGCTGTTTGCGCAGGATCTGGTCGACCTGCAGACTGTAGCTCAGCGACTGCCACTCGCCGTAGATGCGCAGCGGGATAGCGGTCTGTTTCAGGCGGTCGATAAGCTTGCCCTCCCCTTTCCAGCCGCCGAGCACGCGCACGTTGAAGCGCATATCGCAGTTCTCTTTCTGCAGATCGAGCTGTCCTTCGCCGGTCATCGCCATCACGTCGGACTGCCCCTGCAGGCGGTTCAGCGTCACCAGCCCGTTATCCAGCGTCAGCCGGCTGCTCACGGAATCCAGGCGGGTGGCATTGTCGTAATTTTCCTGCGCCCGCACGTTGGTGCTGCGCTCCACGGCCTGCTGCACCAGCTGCTGGAAGTTCAGCCCTTCGGTGCGGGTATCGGCCATCTGGAGCTGAGCCTGTCCCTGCCAGTGGCGACGGAAATCATCGGCGTCAATGCGCGTTCCGGAAAATTCGCCGCTCAGCGACAGCTTGCCGGTCATGTTTAAGGAATAGTTAAAGGCTTTGATCAGCGAACCGATCTCCACATTCTGCAGCGCCGGCTGGAACGTCGCCAGCGGCGTGTCGCCGCGGGCATCCAGGGTGCCAGGGAGAGAGAGCTGCCCGCCGTCAAGATTGCCCTGCATTTTGCTGACCGTCAGCAGCCCCTGCTGGTTGCTGATTTCGCTCTGCACCTGGGTGAAGTTCAGACCGCGCCACTGCAGCTGGTCGGCGCTCAGGGCCATTCGGCCGTTGAAGCCGCGCAGGCTCTGGTAATCTTCGCGCTCATCGCTGTCGGCGATCACCGGGCGCAGCGGTCGCGTCTGACTCTGGCCCTGCTGACTGGCACTACTGTCCGTCGCCGGCGACCTTTGCGCCAGCAGACTATCGAGATCGAGAGTGGTGGCGTGCAAATCCAGCGACCAGTCCGGGCGATCCCCCAGCACCACGCTGCCGCTGCCGGTAACGGTGCTGCGGTTAGCCATCAGATTCAGGTTGTCAAAACGCAGGGTCTTGTCATCTTCCTGCCAGCTGGCCTGCAGACTTCCCTGACCATTAATGCCGTCCGGTGGGAGCTCGGCGCCGCGCAGCTGCCAGCTAAGCTGGGTAAAGTCGGCTTTTAAGGAGTGCGGATAATCGCCGCCCTGCACGGTGGCGGAGAAGTTCAGCGCCAGGTCGCGCTGGTCGCGGTTCACCCGGCCGGAGAAATCCACGGTGGCCCGGTGATTCTCATCCTGCTCCATCTGCAGACGGATATCGCGCACGGTCACCTGCTCGCCGTTCTCGTGCTGGAAGAAGAGCACGCTGTCGGCCACCTGCAGCTGACGCACATCGTAGGACCATCCGCGATCCTCCGGGGCCAGCGGCAGGGTGTTGTCATGCGGCACCACCGGCGCTGAGCTGTCGCGAACCGCCTCGGTTTTCGGGGTCAGCTGGATCACCGCGCCCTTGAGCATCACCTGCTTCACCTGCAGCTGATGCGAGAGCAGCGGCAGCAGCGCCACGTCGAGGCGCATATTGTCGGCGCGGATCACCGGCTCTTCGGCGCCTCGGGCGGTCAGCGTCATCCGTCCGCTGAGAATGCTGAGCTGCGGCCAGACGTGCCAGCGCAGCGGGCCATCAAGGTCAAGCTGATAACCGCTGCGCTCTGCCACCTCATGCACCATATAGGCGCGAAAATCGTTGGGATTGACCAGCAATACCAACGAGGTAAGCCCGGCGACAATGACCGCCAGCAGGATCATCAGCGTTGTCAGTATTCGTCTCATGGCACCCTCAGCAACACCCCGTTGACGTTATCAATCCTTGTCGATTCGGCTCGCCACCGCGCCCTGCTGGTCGCGATATTTGGCGTCTTCACGGCGGTTATACGGCCGGGCCGCCGGGCCCGATAACGGTTCAAAGCTCAGCGCGCCGATGGGCATCCCCGGGCGCAGCGCCAGCGGCAGCTTGCCGGAGTTGTAGAACTCAAGCACGATGCAGCCGGACCAGCCTGGATCGATACGGTGCGCGGTAACGTGCACCATCAGCCCCAGGCGCGCCAGCGAGGAGCGTCCGTCCAGCCAGCCTACCAGGTCGGCAGGCAGGGTGACAGACTCGTAGGTCACCGCCAGCGCCAGTTCGCCCGGATGCAGGAAAAAGGCCTCCCCTTCCGGCAGGACGATCTCTTCGCTCATCACGCGGTCCAGCGCGGCGCTGACCTCGGCCTTCGGGCCGCTTAAATCGATAAACGGCGCCGTGTGGCCACGGAAGGTGCGGAATTTATTACCCAGCCGTACATCAACCGTCGCGCCATTAATACGCTCAACGGGCGGACGCGGATTGATGGCGAGTCGCCCTTCATCCAACCAGGCTTCGATATCTCGGTCACACAGACGCATGGGCTTTCTCCTTATAAGGCTGCTTCCCGCACGCTTCGCGGCGGAGAGGGCAACAGGGCTACTCTTTGCACGTTACACAATTCGGCCAGGTTATTCAAAGAACTGACTGATTTTGGCCTTCAGAATATCAATAGCGATGCGGTTTTTGCCGCCGCGCGGCACGATGATGTCGGCATACTGCTTCGACGGTTCAATAAACTGCAGGAACATCGGGCGCACGGTTTTCTGATACTGGGCCATCACCGAGTCCATGGAGCGGCCGCGCTCGTTAACGTCGCGCTTAATACGGCGCATGAGGCAAATATCGAGAGGGGTGTCGACGAAAATAGAGAAGTTGAGCTCGTTACGCAGGCGCGCATCGGTCAGCAGCAGGATCCCTTCAAGGATAATCACCTTCTTCGGCTCGACGTGAATGGTGTTCGGCGTGCGGGTATGCTCGACGTAGCTATAGACCGGCAGTTCAATCGGCTGGCCGCTTTTCAGCATTTGCAAATGCTGGAACAACAGACTGTGGTCCATTGAGCTCGGGTGGTCATAGTTGGTTTTGACGCGCTCTTCCATCGACAGATGACTTTGATCTTTGTAATAGCTGTCTTCCGGAATGACGCCAATATGTTCGTCGCCAACTTGTTCACGCAATTCGCGATAGAGAGTACTGGCGATAAGACTTTTGCCAGAAGCCGATGCGCCGGCGATGCCTACAATGACGCACTGATGGGACATATCAGTCATAAATTTTTGCGACCTGATTAACCTGGATAGAGATGGAGGGTGGCGGCGGACCGCCAAACGCGGCAATTATAGGGATTTCAGCGTCCCGATACCAGTGGTATGCGCCCCGGGCGGCTATTCCGCCGCCGGCGCCCAGTCATCGGTATACCAGATATGCAACAGCGCGTAGGATCGCATCGGCTGCCAGCGGCGGGCATAGCGGGCGATGGCGGCCGGGGTCATTCCCGGAAAGCGCTGTTTAATCAGGTAATCATCCGGCAAAAAGATATCTTTCGCCTGCCAGCCGCGCAGGGCAAAGTAGTTTGCCGTCCAGCGGCCAATCCCGGGCAGGGTCTGCAGTTGACGCAGCCCGGTGTCAATATCCGCCGGCGCCGTCAGGGGCAGCTCGCCGCTGAGCGCCGCCCGGGCGAGGTGGATCAGCGCCTCCGCGCGTCGCAGCGGCATCCCCAGCGCCTTCAGCGCCTGCGGATCGGCACGGGACAGCGCCTCTGGCGTCGGGAACAAGACATATCCAGGCGCCTCTGCAAGCGGTTCGCCCCAGCCAGCCGCCACTTTGGCTGTGAGCCGGGCGGCCATCGCCACGCTCACCAGCTGGCCCAGCACCGCGCGCACCGCCTGCTCGAAGGCATCCAGCGCCCCCGGCAGGCGCAGCCCCGGCCGCGCCTGCGCCAGGTCGCCCAGCGTGCGAGCGACCTGTCGCGGGTCGCAGGCTAAATCAAACAGCTGGCCAATTCGCGCATAGCAGATCTCCGCTACCGGCTGCAGTCCCGGGGAAAGGGTCACCCGCAGGGCCTGCGCCTCTTCGTCCGGCGCCAGATGAATCAGCCCGCGGTGGCCTTCCACGCCAAAGCTGCGGCTGTAGCCCCCATCGTGAAAACGCTCGACGCCGGCAACCGCGCGCGCCTGCAGAAAACCAACCATCCACGCCCAGTCATAGGGCGGGGTCCAGGGTAACAGCACCATAAGCTCTCCTTTATATAGCGTTTCAATGATAGTCGCCCTTGACCATCAGCGCCTTGCTTTTAAATTCCGGTTGTCGGCATGGCGACGATCCGCTAAAGTCGCCCCCCTTCTTCACCGGCATGGGGATTTTGCAGACGATGTTTATTGGTTTTGACTACGGCACCGCCAACTGTTCGGTGGCCGTGATGCGGGAAAACACCCCCCAGCTGTTAACGCTGGAAAACGGCAGCGCCCTGCTGCCCTCCATGCTCTGCGCGCCGACGCGCGAAGCGGTCAGCGAGTGGCTCTATCGCCATCATGACGTCCCCACCCACAGCGACGAAAACCAGGCGCTGCTGCGTCGGGCCATCGCCGCCAACCGCGACGAAGACATCGAGGTGCTGCGCAACAGCGTGCAGTTCGGTCTCGCCTCCCTGCAGCAGTATGTTGAAGATCCGCAAGAGGTCTACTTCGTTAAATCGCCCAAATCCTTCCTCGGCGCCAGCGGGCTGAAGCCGCAGCAGGTGGCCCTGTTTGAAGACCTGGTCTGCGCCATGATGCTCCACATTAAACTGCAGGCCGAAAGCCAGCTGCCCGAGCAGATCGACCAGGCGGTGATTGGCCGACCGATTAACTTCCAGGGCCTCGGCGGCGATGAGGCGAACGCCCAGGCGCAGGGGATCCTTGAGCGGGCCGCCCACCGCGCCGGTTTCCGCGATGTGGTCTTTCAGTTTGAACCGGTGGCCGCCGGGCTCGATTTCGAAGCGACCCTCAGTGAAGAAAAGCGGGTGCTGGTCGTCGATATCGGCGGCGGAACCACCGACTGCTCCCTGCTGCTGATGGGCCCGCAGTGGCGGGAGCGCGCCGACCGACAGCAGAGCCTGCTCGGCCACAGCGGCTGCCGCATCGGCGGTAACGATCTCGACATTGCCCTGGCCTTCAAATGCCTGATGCCCCTTCTCGGCATGGGCGGCGAAACGGAGAAAGGCACCGCACTGCCGATCCTCCCGTGGTGGAACGCGGTGGCGATCAACGACGTGCCGGCGCAGAGCGATTTCTACAGCACCGCCAACGGCCGCCTGCTGAACGATCTGCTGCGCAGCGCCCGGGATGCCGACAAGGTGGCTCTGCTGCTGAAGGTCTGGCGCCAGCGTCTCAGCTATCGTCTGGTGCGCAGCGCCGAAGAGAGCAAAATCGCCCTCTCCAGCGCCGCCAGCGTCGAAACCGCGCTGCCGTTTATTCAGGACGATCTGGCCACCGCCATCGCCCAGCAGGGTCTGGAAGCCGCGCTGGATCAGCCCCTGACCCGCATTATGGAACAGGTGCGGCTCGCGCTCGACAGCAGCCAGACCACCCCGGACGTGATCTATCTTACCGGCGGCAGCGCCCGCTCGCCGCTGATCAAAAAGGCGCTGGCCGCTCAGCTGCCGGGTATTCCGCTGGCCGGCGGCGATGATTTTGGCTCGGTGACCGCCGGGCTGGCCCGCTGGGCGCAGGTGGTTTTCCGCTAGCCCTCGCCCGGCGCTGCCGCGCAGCAGGTCTGTCCTGATCCTGGCGCTGCAGATTACGCTGGAATATTCCTGGTCTCCCACGCAAAATGGCCTGTTCGTCCGGACAGGCCTGTCCACTCTCCCCCGCTTCCGGGGGCGTATTATCCATACCGTAGCCAGACGTCTGCGGTCAGTAATCTTTGCATGCCGCAAGGGGGCGTGATTGAAAAGGGTGTCTGCGATCTTCGCGGCGGTCCGGCGTTGCCGGCCGCAGTTCCTGGCAGGCTGGCTGCTCAGTTGTGGATTACTCTTGCTGCTGGTCGCCCCGCAGGCGCAGGCGGCGACGCGCCAGGTGGGCATAGATATTCCGGTCCAGTGGTACGCGGACGCCAGCGGCCAGATGACCATCGATCGCTTCGCCGCCCTGCCTATCGACCAGCTCGCCACCACCCGGCAGATCCCCTCCTTTGGTTATTCGCGAAAAACCTGGTGGCTGCGCAGCGAACTGCCGGGAACGTGGTTTGCCGGGGAGCCGCGCTGGATGCAGCTGGGCCCCTCTTTTGTCGACCATCTGACTATTTACTATCGGCCTCTGGGCAGCGATGCCCCCTGGGCACAGCGCACCTTTGGCGACCGCGACGTCGCCCGCGAGAGCGATCAGCACTACCGGGAAAGCGTGCTGATCCTCCCCCCGCCGCCGACCGCCGCCGGCTATGAGGTAGTCTTTCGCCTGCAGAGCACCAGCACTCTGATCCTGCTGGCCTCGCTCTCTTCGCCGCAGGAATTTGTGCAGCGAGCGACCGCCGACACCGCTTTCTGGAGCTTCTACTTCGGTCTGGCCGCCGTCGCCAGCGGCGTGGCGCTGTGGCTGGCGCTGGCCCTGCGCCGGCGTCTGCTATGGGGCATCTGTCTTTTCTCCCTCAATTATCCGCTGGTGGCCGCCCTGCACGGCTTCCCGGAGTGGTTCTTCGGCCACGCCGCGCTGCCGTTTCAGGATTTTATGATCAGTAGCCTCTCGCTGTTCAGCTATGCCACCGCCCTCTGGCTGCACAGCGAGATTTTTGATCTGAAGAAGAATATGCCGCGACTTCATCAGCTGCTGATCGCCGCCGTGATACTCAACCTGGTGCTGCAGGTCAGTATTCCGCTCGGGTTTTACGGCTTCGCGATGCAGATTGAAGGGGTAGTATTCATCATTATCACCCCGGTGCTGCTGTTCACCTCCTGGTGGCTGTGGCGCAAAAAAGCTATCGACCGTACCACCCTGCTGCTGGGTCTGCTGCCGCCGTTCTATGTCGTCGCCGCGGTGCTGGTGCAGTTGTCGATCCATGGGATTATCCCGTTCCATGTGGCGATCTATTCCCTCTGGCAGTACGCGCTGATCGTCCACATCATTACGGTGCTGATCATTGCCATCCTGCGGGTGCGTGCTGAAAACCGCCAGCTGGAGCAGAAGCAGCGCCTGGCGCGCGAACTGCAGATTGAGCGTGAAGCCAGCTTCCACCAGCGGCAGTTTATGGGCATGGTGGCGCACGAATTCCGCACCCCGCTGGCGGTGATCCAGGCGGCGCTGGAGAATCTTCGCCTCTCGGCGGCCTCGACCAGCCAGGAGGCGCGCTTCGATCGCATTGGCCGCGCCGCCACCCGCCTGGTGCAGCTCACCGATAACTGCCTTGCCGACGCCCGGCTCGCCTCCCACGATCTGCACGTCGAGCGCCAGCAGACCGCCCTGCTGACGGTGATCAACATGGCCGCCTCGGTGGTGGCCATTTCCCATGATCACTACCTGAACATCCGCCAGCACGGCGCGGTGGAAAGCCCGCAGCTGCAGGCCGATGCCGGCCTGCTGTGCATCGCCATCGCTAATCTGCTGGATAACGCCGTCAAGTATTCGCCCCCCGGTGAAATCGCCATCGATATTCATTCCGATGCCGGGCAAACGGAGCTACGCATTCGCGACCACGGCCCGGGACTCCCCGCCGGACAGGCGGAACTGATCTTTGAGCGCTACCGCCGCGGCGAGCACACATCGCCGGTGCCAGGCGGCACCGGTCTCGGACTGTATGTTGCGCGTCAGATAGTGCAGGCTCATGATGGCAAACTGTGGCTGGCCGAGCATGGCCCGGACGGCTGCACCTTTATTCTCACCCTCCCCACGGTTGCTTAAGAGGAGAACGACGTATGGTTTTACGGCTGGCGATAATTGAAGATAACGCCGATCTGCTGGATGAACTGCTGGCCTGGCTGGGCTATCGCGGCTTCGAGGTGTGGGGGACGCGCAGCGCCGAAGCCTTCTGGCGGCAACTGCACAGCCATCCGGTGGATATCGTGCTGGTTGATATCGGCCTGCCCGGCGAGGATGGCTTCAGCGTACTGAACTATCTGCATGAGCTGGGGCACTACGGTCTGGTGGTGGTCAGCGCCCGCGGCCAGCAGCAGGATAAACTGCAGGCGCTGAGCCTTGGGGCCGATGCCTATCTGATCAAACCGGTAAACTTCGCCCATCTTGCCGAGACCCTGACCGCCCTCGGCGCGCGCCTGCGCCAGGACCGTCCGGCGGCTCCGCCTGCGGAGGCGATAGGCACGCCGCCGGCCGTCTCCCCCGGCAGCTGGCGTCTGCACGAGGATAAACTGATTTCACCCGACGCCCGGACGCTGGAGTTAACCCAGCAGGAATATCGCCTGGTGGAGCTCCTGATGCGCAATCGCAACGAAGTGTGCAGCAAACTGGATCTCCATGCCTGCCTGTTTTCCCATGAAAGCGAGCCTGACCTGCACCGGATCGACGTGGTGGTTAGCCGCCTGCGTCACAAGGCACGCCAGCAGGGGATCAACCTGCCCGTTCGCGCAATCTTTGGTAAGGGACTGGCCTTTATTTCCTGAACGACGGGGCGCGTCGGCGGCCGTGCGGGATATAAAAAACTCGTAAGTATTAATTTTTCTCATTTTCTGAGAGAAATGAGAGGAATGAGACTGACGATGACCTTAAGAACTTTCTTATAGTGCTAGCACATCAGGATGATGGCGTAAGATTTTCACGGGACAGAAAAGCATATAACAAAACGTATTAGCCGTTCGCGGCAAATTCTGACACCATGCAACACAATCAGGGTAAAAACGATGGCCATGCAAACGTGGTTAGTTTTATTGCTATGCATTTTTTTCTTCAGCATCTCTGTATACAGTTTTATTTCCTATCTGAAAGACAGGAGGCGGCAGAAATTTACTTTTAACGATAAGCGTTCGATGCGTCGTAAATAATTCACTTTAAAATAATAAAAAATTATTGTAGGTACTTTTATATCTTCAACACACCGCATACGCCCGGAGGATTTGTCACAGCATGGCGTTATGTTTTGCGTAAGGAAATAACGCCATGAGAAACATTAATGTCACCATCAACACCCGCAACGCCTTTGTCCGTGAATCGCTGGTGGCCATGGTCAATGACCTCACCCGGGGCGATCTGCGGGCGCGTTTTTCCTGGCGTAACACCGATCTGTCAGCTGAAGATATCATTATCTGCGAAGTGATCCCCGGGGAAATATACCTGTGTAATACCCTGATTAAGAACAGAAAAAGAGGTAGCTCGCTGATTATTCTCCATAGCTATGACCAGTTGCCGGAAGATGAATTCATGATTAACTGCCTGAAAGGGGTCATTTTTGTTTCGCTAAAAACGGCCAGTATTCCGCAATTGCTGACGATCATTAAAAACGAGCTCCAGCATTGTATGACCCCCACGGCTACCGACGCCGCAGGCCGGGAACTCAGCTGCGCCAGCTGTCCGCATCGCGTGTTATCACGATCGCAGACCGCCGTAGTGCACGGTATTCTCGAAGGGCTGGATATGAGTAAAATCGCCGCCCTGCAGCGTGTGAGTCCCCGCACCGCCGCCTATCATAAGAATAAGATCATGGAAAAATACAGCCTGAATAATAATCATGAATTTTTCCAGTTTATGAATCTTTTACGTGAGCGCTGGTAGGCAAACAGCAGCACAAAAAAATAAGATATTGACCTGGCTATATTGTCGGAAATCCGAAAATAGCCGCAGGATGCTAAAAAATATCCAGCGCTGGCGGACATAACGTTAAACTCTGACGCTTCCTCGGTATAAAGACATTACCGCCCGTCTTTATATAATAAAAAACACGCTACACGAGGAAAACTGATACTTCGTCACATTGCCCCTGACGTGCCTGTCAGGGGGCCTTTTTTCCTTGTGGAATAGCGCCCTCAGTGAAAGGGCGCGGCAGGATCAGGCTTCCGCTTTCTCCACTTCCCAGTCCGGCTGCGCTTCCTCGTCGGTCAGCAACCCTTCATTTTTCGACAGCATCGCGGTGGCGATGCCATTACCCAGCACGTTGATGGCGGAGCGCCCCATGTCGAGGAAATGGTCGATACCCATCAGCAGCAGGATCCCGGCGACCGGTATATTGAAGCTGGGGATCGTCGCCGCCAGCACCACCAGCGCCGAACGCGGCACCCCGGCGATACCTTTCGAGGCCAGCATCAGGGTCAGCATCATGACCGTAATCTCGCTAAAGCTCAGCGGCACGTTATAGGCCTGGGCGATAAACATCGCGGCGAAGGAGCAGTAGACCATCGAGCCAACGAGGTTGAACGAGTAGCCAATCGGCAGGACGAACGAGACGATATTGCGCGAGCAGCCAAACTTCACCAGTCGCTCAAGGGTCTTCGGATAGGCCGCTTCCGAGCTGCTGGTGGTAAAGGCCACCAGCACCGGATCTTTCAGCATGTTCAGCAGGCGGAAAACCTCTTTTTTCAGCACCATATAGCCGACGGCAATCAGCACCGCGCTGGTCAACAGCACCGCCAGGTAGTAGCCGCCGATGAACGAAGCATAGTTGAGCAGGATCCCCAGCCCCTGGGAGGCAATCACCGACGAGATGGCGGCGAAGATGGCCAGCGGCGCAACGTACATCACATAGCCCGTCACCTTCAGCATAATGTGCGACACCACGTTAAGGGCCGCCACCAGCGGAGCATTAAACTTCTCCCCCAGCGACGCGCCGGCGATGCCGAAGAACATCGAGAACACCACGATCTGCAGGATCTCGTTGTTGGCCATCGCCTCGGTGATGCTGGTGGGGATGGTGTGCGACAGGAATCCTTTCAGGCTCATGCCGCTGACCGCCAGGCCGGTATCCACCGCCTCTTTCGGCACCGCCAGGTTTAACCCGGCGCCCGGGTGCTGGAAGGTGACGATCACCAGCCCGACGAGAATGGATAATACCGAGGAGGTGATGAACCAGACCATCGCCTTGCCGCCTACCCGGCCGATGGTCGCCGTCTCGCCGAGGCGCATAATGCCGACCGTCAGGGTGCTGAACACCAACGGCGCGATGACCATTTTGATCAACCGCAGAAACAGATCGGTGAGCAGCGTAATATTGTCCGCCCAGGCGGAGACGGTGGTTGGCGTCGCGTAGGCATGGATAGCCGCGCCGGAGAGGATCCCCATCAGCATAAAAATGACGATGAAGAGCGTGAGTTTGTTTGCGTTTGCCACAGCAATGACCCCTGATTATTTAACACGTTGATTTTTAAGTGCATATTTTATTATTATGGGAATGCACTGATTTATTCACCGCATAAATCTAATTAAAGCCCCCGCGGATACAACTATTTTTTGCTTTTTTAAACTAAAAGTTGATATCACCCCGGATATCGGCCGCGGGAGCGCCCGGCGTCGCGGCGGTTATCCAGACATTTCTCAACCTTCTTTTCATAATTCCTCCATTTTTACGGCCCCTTCCCTCACTAAACTAGTATCATTCAGCGAAACGCTTCAGGATGAGACCGTAAACTAATGAAAGGCAGTAACATACGTCGTTGGGGCGCCGCGCTGGCGGTAGTGATTATCGCCGGGGCCGCCTACTGGTTCTGGCACGATCGCGGGACGAGCGGCAGCGGGGCTCCCGCCGCCGGGCAGGGCCCGCAGGGGCCGGGCGGCGCACGCCATGGCCGCTTTGGCGCCGCGCTGGCGCCGGTGCAGGCGGCCACCGCCACCGAAGAAGCGGTCCCGCGCTATCTCACCGGGCTGGGTACGGTGACGGCGGCCAATACCGTCACCGTCCGCAGCCGGGTCGACGGCCAACTGCTGAGCCTTCACTTCCAGGAGGGACAGCAGGTCAAAGCCGGCGACCTGCTGGCGCAGATCGACCCCAGCCAGTTTAAAGTCGCCCTCGCCCAGGCGCAGGGTCAGCTGGCGAAAGATCAGGCCACCCTCGCCAACGCCCGCCGCGATCTCGCTCGTTACCAGCAGCTGGTGAAGACCAACCTCGTCTCCCGCCAGGAGCTCGACACTCAGCAGTCGCTGGTGGTGGAATCCGCCGGCACGGTGAAAGCTGATGAAGCGGCCGTCGCCAGCGCCCAGCTGCAGCTCGACTGGACCCGCATTACCGCGCCAATTGACGGCCGCGTCGGCTTAAAGCAGGTCGATATCGGCAACCAGATCTCCAGCGGGGATACCACCGGGATCGTGGTCCTTACCCAGACGCACCCGATCGACGTGGTCTTTACCCTTCCGGAAAGCAGCATCGCCACGGTGGTGCAGGCGCAGAAAGCGGGCAAAACGCTCAGCGTCGAAGCCTGGGATCGCACCAATAAGCAGAAAATCAGCGTCGGCGAGCTGCTGAGCCTCGATAACCAGATCGATGCGACCACCGGGACCATCAAGCTGAAGGCGCGCTTTAGTAATCTGGACGACGCGCTGTTCCCCAATCAGTTCGTTAACGCCCGCCTGCTGGTGGACACCCAGCAGAACGCGGTGGTGATCCCTGCCGCCGCGCTGCAGATGTGCAACGAAGGGCATTTCGTATGGGTGCTGAACGATGAGAATAAGGTCAGCAAACACAGCGTGACGCCCGGCATCCAGGACAGCCAGAAAGTAGTCATCAGCGCCGGGCTTTCCGCCGGAGATCGCGTGGTCACCGACGGGATTGACCGCCTGACCGAGGGAGCGAAGGTAGAAGTTGTCACCGCCAGCAGCGGCGAGCAGGCGCAGCCCGCCCCGCGCCAGAGCGGTAAACACGGAGCGCGTTCCTGATGCAGGTGTTACCTCCAGGCCGCACCGGCGGCCCGTCCCGGCTGTTTATTATGCGTCCGGTGGCCACCACTCTGCTGATGGTGGCTATCCTACTGGCCGGGATCATCGGCTACCGCTTTCTGCCGGTCTCCGCCCTGCCGGAGGTCGATTACCCGACCATTCAGGTAGTCACCCTCTATCCGGGCGCCAGCCCGGACGTGGTGACCTCCGCCATCACCGCCCCGCTGGAGCGCCAGTTCGGCCAGATGTCAGGCCTCAAGCAGATGTCGTCGCAAAGCTCCGGCGGCGCCTCGGTAGTCACGCTGCAGTTCCAGCTGACCCTGCCGCTGGACGTCGCCGAGCAGGAAGTGCAGGCGGCCATTAACGCCGCCACCAACCTGCTGCCGAGCGATCTGCCGAATCCGCCGGTCTACAGCAAGGTGAACCCGGCGGATCCGCCGATCATGACCCTCGCCGTCACCTCCTCCGCCATCCCGATGACCCAGGTTGAGGACATGGTGGAGACCCGGGTGGCGCAGAAGATCTCCCAGGTTTCCGGCGTCGGTCTGGTGACCCTCGCCGGCGGCCAGCGCCCGGCGGTGCGGGTGAAGCTTAACGCCCAGGCCATCGCCGCCCTCGGCCTGACCAGCGAAACCGTGCGCACCGCTATCACCAGCGCCAACGTTAACTCCGCGAAAGGCAGCCTCGACGGCCCGGCCCGCGCGGTGACGCTTTCCGCTAACGATCAGATGCAGTCCGCTGAGGATTATCGCCGGCTGATTATCGCTTATCAGAACGGGGCGCCGATCCGGCTCGGCGATGTCGCCAGCGTCGAACAAGGGGCCGAAAACAGCTGGCTCGGGGCGTGGGCCAACCAGCAGCGGGCCATCGTGATGAACGTCCAGCGCCAGCCGGGGGCCAACATCATCGACACCGCCGACAGCATTCGCCAGATGCTGCCGCAGCTCACCGAGAGCCTGCCGAAATCGGTGAAGGTGCAGGTCCTCTCCGACCGGACCACCAACATCCGCGCCTCGGTGCGCGACACCCAGTTTGAGCTGATGCTGGCCATCGCCCTGGTGGTGATGATCATCTACCTGTTCCTGCGCAACGTGCCAGCGACCATTATTCCCGGCGTCGCGGTGCCGCTGTCGCTGGTGGGGACTTTCGCGGTGATGGTGTTCCTCGACTTTTCGATCAATAACCTGACGCTGATGGCCCTGACCATCGCCACCGGCTTCGTGGTGGATGACGCCATCGTGGTGATCGAGAACATCTCGCGCTATATCGAAAAAGGCGAGAAGCCGCTGGCCGCCGCGCTGAAGGGCGCGGGGGAGATCGGCTTCACCATCATCTCCCTCACCTTCTCGCTGATCGCGGTGCTGATCCCGCTGCTGTTTATGGGCGATATCGTCGGCCGTCTGTTCCGCGAATTCGCCGTCACCCTTGCCGTCGCTATTCTTATCTCGGCGGTGGTCTCCCTGACCCTGACGCCGATGATGTGCGCCCGCATGTTAAGCCACGAATCGCTGCGTAAGCAGAACCGATTCTCGCGGGCCAGCGAGCGTTTCTTCGAACGGGTGATCGCCGTCTATGGCCGCTGGCTGAGCCGGGTGCTGAACCATCCGTGGCTGACGCTCGGCGTCGCCCTGAGCACCCTGGCGCTGTCGATTATCCTGTGGGTCTTTATCCCAAAAGGCTTTTTCCCGATCCAGGATAACGGCATTATTCAGGGCACCCTCCAGGCGCCGCAGTCGGTCTCCTTCGCCAGCATGGCCGAGCGCCAGCGGCAGGTGGCCAGCATTATCCTTAAGGATCCGGCGGTGGAGAGTCTGACCTCCTTCGTCGGCGTCGACGGCACCAACCCGTCGCTGAACAGCGCCCGTCTGCAGATCAACCTCAAGCCGCTGGACGAACGCGACGAGCGCGTCCAGACGGTGATTAGCCGCCTGCAGCAGGCGGTGGACGGCGTCCCCGGCGTGGCGCTCTACCTGCAGCCGACCCAGGACCTGACCATCGACACCACGGTGAGCCGCACCCAGTATCAGTTCACCCTGCAGGCAAACTCCCTCGAGGCGCTGAGCACCTGGGTGCCGCCGCTGCTCAGCCGCCTGCAGGCCCAGCCGCAGCTGGCCGACGTCAGCAGCGACTGGCAGGACAAAGGCCTGGCCGCCTATATCAAGGTGGATCGCGACAGCGCCAGCCGCCTCGGCATCTCAATGGCCGATGTCGATAATGCGCTGTACAACGCCTTCGGCCAGCGGCTGATCTCCACTATTTACACTCAGGCGAATCAGTATCGCGTGGTGCTCGAGCAGGATACCGAGGCGACGCCGGGCCTGGCGGCGCTGGAGAATATCCGCCTCACCAGCAGCGACGGCGGCATCGTGCCGTTGACCGCCATCGCCACGGTGGAGCAGCGCTTTACCCCGCTGTCGGTGAACCACCTCGATCAGTTCCCGGTGACCACCATCTCGTTTAACGTCCCGGACAACTACTCGCTGGGCGAAGCGGTGGAGGCGATCCTCGCCGCCGAACAGTCGCTGGATTTCCCGACCGATATTCGCACCCAGTTCCAGGGCAGCTCGCTGGCCTTCCAGTCGGCGCTCGGCAGCACCGTCTGGCTGGTGGTCGCCGCGGTGGTGGCGATGTATATCGTGCTGGGGGTGCTGTACGAGAGCTTTATCCACCCGATCACGATTCTCTCCACCCTGCCCACCGCCGGGGTCGGGGCGCTGCTGGCGCTGTGGCTGGCGGGCAGCGAGCTGGACGTGATCGCCATCATCGGCATCATTCTGCTGATCGGCATCGTGAAGAAGAACGCCATCATGATGATCGACTTCGCGCTGGCCGCTGAGCGCGAGCAGGGCATGCCGCCGCGGGAAGCGATCTACCAGGCCTGTCTGCTGCGTTTTCGACCGATCCTGATGACTACCCTCGCCGCCCTGCTCGGCGCCCTGCCGCTGATGCTGAGCACCGGCGTCGGCGCCGAGCTGCGGCGTCCGCTGGGGATCGGCATGGTCGGCGGTCTGATGCTCAGCCAGGTGCTGACCCTGTTCACCACCCCGGTGATCTATCTGCTGTTCGACCGCCTGTCGCTGCACCTGAAGCGCCGCTTCCCGCGTCAGGAAGAGGAGGCGTAAGTGAAGTTTTTCGCCCTCTTCATTTACCGCCCGGTGGCGACGATCCTCATCTCACTGGCCATCACCCTGTGCGGCATTCTCGGCTTCCGGCTGCTGCCGGTGGCCCCGCTGCCGCAGGTGGACTTCCCGGTGATCATGGTTAGCGCCTCGCTGCCGGGAGCCTCGCCGGAGACCATGGCCTCGTCGGTGGCCACCCCGCTGGAGCGCTCCCTGGGGCGGATTGCGGGGGTCAATGAGATGACCTCCTCCAGCTCGCTCGGCAGCACCCGCATCATTCTCGAGTTTAACTTCGACCGCGATATCAACGGCGCGGCGCGCGACGTTCAGGCGGCGATCAACGCCGCGCAAAGCCTGCTGCCGAGCGGAATGCCCAGCCGGCCGACCTATCGCAAAGCCAATCCGTCGGATGCGCCGATCATGATCCTGACGCTGACCTCGGACACCTACTCCCAGGGTGAGCTGTATGATTTCGCCTCCACCCAGCTGGCGCAGACCATCGCGCAGATCGACGGCGTGGGCGATGTCGACGTCGGCGGCAGCTCCCTGCCGGCGGTGCGCGTCGACCTCAACCCGCAGGCGCTGTTCAACCAGGGCGTGTCGCTGGACGCGGTGCGCACCGCCATCAGCGACGCCAACGTGCGCAAACCGCAGGGGGCGCTGGAGGACAGCGCGCACCGCTGGCAGGTGCAGACCAACGATGAGCTGAAGACCGCCGCCGACTATCAGCCACTGATCGTCCACTATCAAAATGGCGCCGCGGTGCGGCTGGGAGATGTCGCCACCGTCTCGGATTCGGTGCAGGACGTACGCAACGCCGGGATGACCAACGCCAAACCGGCGATCCTGCTGATGATCCGCAAACTGCCGGAAGCCAATATTATCCAGACGGTGGACAGCATCCGCGCCCGCCTGCCGGAGCTGCAGCAGACCATTCCGGCGGCTATCGACCTGCAGATCGCCCAGGACCGCTCGCCGACCATCCGCGCCTCGCTGGAGGAGGTGGAGCAGACGCTGGTGATTTCGGTGGCGCTGGTGATCCTCGTGGTGTTCCTGTTCCTGCGCTCGGGGCGCGCCACGCTGATCCCGGCCGTCGCCGTCCCGGTTTCCTTAATCGGCACCTTCGCCGCAATGTATTTGTGCGGCTTCAGCCTCAATAACCTGTCGCTGATGGCCCTGACCATCGCCACCGGCTTCGTGGTGGATGACGCTATCGTGGTGCTGGAGAATATCTCCCGCCATCTTGAGGCGGGGATGAAACCGCTGCAGGCGGCGCTGCAGGGGAGCCGCGAGGTGGGCTTTACCGTGCTGTCGATGAGCCTGTCGCTGGTGGCGGTGTTCCTGCCGCTGCTGCTGATGGGCGGCCTGCCCGGCCGCCTGCTGCGCGAGTTCGCCGTCACCCTGTCGGTGGCGATCGGCATCTCGCTAGCGGTCTCCCTCACCCTGACGCCGATGATGTGCGGCTGGCTGCTGAAAAGCGGCAAGCCCCACCAGCCGACGCGCAACCGCGGCTTTGGCCGCCTGCTGGTGGCCGTGCAGGGCGGCTATGGTAAATCGTTAAAATGGGTGCTGAAGCACAGCCGGCTGACCGGCCTGGTGGTGCTGGGCACCATCGCCCTCAGCGTTTGGCTCTACATTTCGATCCCGAAAACCTTCTTCCCGGAGCAGGACACCGGGGTGCTGATGGGCGGCATTCAGGCCGACCAGAGCATCTCCTTCCAGGCGATGCGCGGCAAGCTGCAGGACTTTATGAAGATCATTCGCGAAGATCCGGCGGTGGATAACGTCACCGGCTTTACCGGCGGCTCGCGGGTCAACAGCGGGATGATGTTTATCACCCTCAAGCCGCGCGACCAGCGCCACGAGACGGCGCAGCAGGTGATCGACCGGCTGCGCAAAAAGCTGGCCAACGAGCCCGGGGCCAACCTGTTCCTGATGGCGGTGCAGGATATCCGCGTCGGCGGCCGGCAGTCGAACGCCAGCTATCAGTACACCCTTCTGTCCGACGACCTGTCAGCGCTGCGCGAGTGGGAGCCGAAGATCCGCAAAGCGCTGGCGGCGCTGCCGGAGCTGGCGGACGTCAACTCCGATCAGCAGGACAATGGCGCCGAAATGGACCTGGTCTATGACCGGGATACCATGTCGCGCCTCGGCATCAGCGTCCAGGACGCCAACAACCTGCTGAACAACGCCTTTGGCCAGCGGCAGATCTCTACCATCTACCAGCCGCTCAACCAGTATAAGGTGGTGATGGAGGTGGATCCGGCCTACACCCAGGACGTCAGCGCCCTGGATAAGATGTTCGTCATTAACAGCGACGGCAAGCCGATCCCGCTGGCCTACTTCGCCAAATGGCAGCCGGCCAATGCCCCGCTGTCGGTGAACCACCAGGGGCTGTCGGCGGCATCCACTATCTCCTTTAACCTGCCCACCGGCCGCTCGCTGTCGGAAGCCAGCGAGGCCATTGACCGCGCGATGACCCAGCTCGGGGTGCCGTCGAGCGTGCGCGGCTCCTTTGCCGGTACCGCTCAGGTGTTCCAGCAGACCATGAACGCGCAGGTGATCCTGATCCTCGCGGCTATCGCCACGGTCTATATCGTGCTGGGGGTGCTATATGAGAGCTATGTGCATCCGTTGACCATCCTCTCGACGCTGCCCTCCGCCGGGGTGGGCGCTCTGCTGGCGCTGGAGATCTTCGATGCCCCGTTCAGCCTAATCGCCCTGATTGGGATTATGTTATTAATTGGCATCGTTAAGAAAAACGCCATCATGATGGTTGATTTTGCCCTGGAGGCGCAGCGCAACGGCAACCTGACGCCGGAAGAGGCGATTTTCCAGGCCTGCCTGCTGCGTTTCCGGCCGATTATGATGACCACCCTCGCCGCGCTGTTCGGCGCCCTGCCGCTGGTGCTCTCCGGGGGCGATGGCTCTGAGCTGCGCCAGCCGCTGGGGATCACCATCGTCGGCGGTCTGGTGATGAGCCAGCTGTTAACGCTCTACACCACGCCGGTGGTCTATCTTTTCTTTGACCGTCTGCGGCTGCGTTTTTCGCGTCACTCCTCTCAACCGGTAAGCGAATAACATGACAGACCTCCCGGCCAGCGTGCGCTGGCAGCTATGGATAGTGGCGTTCGGCTTCTTTATGCAGTCGCTGGACACCACCATCGTTAACACCGCCCTCCCCTCGATGGCCAAAAGCCTCGGGGAGAGTCCGCTGCATATGCATATGATTATCGTCTCCTATGTGTTAACGGTGGCGGTGATGCTGCCGGCCAGCGGCTGGCTGGCCGACCGGGTCGGGGTGCGCAATATCTTCTTCACCGCCATCGTGCTGTTTACCGCCGGATCGCTGTTTTGCGCCCAGGCCAGCACCCTCGACCAGCTGGTGATGGCGCGGGTGCTGCAGGGGGTCGGCGGCGCGATGATGGTGCCGGTCGGCCGCCTGACGGTGATGAAGATCGTCCCGCGCGATCAGTATATGGCGGCGATGACCTTCGTTACCCTGCCGGGCCAGGTCGGCCCGCTGTTCGGCCCGGCGCTGGGCGGGGTGCTGGTGGAGTACGCCTCCTGGCACTGGATCTTCCTCATCAATATCCCGGTGGGGATCGTCGGCGCTATCGCCACCCTCTGTCTGATGCCCAACTACACCATGCAGACCCGGCGCTTCGATCTCTCCGGCTTTCTGCTGCTGGCTGCCGGGATGGCGACCCTGACCCTGGCGCTCGACGGCCAGAAAGGGCTCGGCATTTCCCCTGCCTGGCTGGCGGGGCTGGTGGCCGTCGGCCTCTGCGCCCTGCTGCTCTACCTGTGGCACGCTCGCGGTAACGCCCGGGCGTTGTTTAGCCTTAACCTGTTTCGCAACCGCACCTTCTCTCTCGGCCTCGGCGGCAGCTTCGCGGGACGCATCGGCAGCGGCATGCTGCCGTTTATGACCCCGGTGTTTCTGCAGATCGGCCTCGGCTTCTCCCCCTTTCACGCCGGGCTGATGATGATCCCGATGGTGCTCGGCAGCATGGGCATGAAGCGGATCGTGGTCCAGGTGGTCAACCGCTTTGGCTACCGTCGGGTGCTGGTCGCCAGCACCCTGGGCCTGGCGGCGGTCAGCCTGCTGTTTATGTTTAGCGCCCTGGCCGGGTGGTATTACGCGCTGCCGCTGGTCCTGTTTCTGCAGGGGATGATCAACGCCAGCCGCTTCTCCTCGATGAATACCCTGACGCTGAAAGATCTCCCGGACGATCTGGCCAGCAGCGGCAACAGCCTGCTGTCGATGGTGATGCAGCTGTCGATGAGTATCGGCGTGACCATCGCCGGGCTGCTGCTGGGGCTGTATGGCCAGCAGCATATGAGTCTCGACGCCGCCAGCACCCATCAGGTCTTTCTCTACACCTATCTGAGCATGGCGGCGATCATCGCCCTGCCGGCGCTCATCTTTTCCCGGGTACCGGATGACGTCGGCAGCAATACCGTCCTCCGTCGACGCAACAGGAGTGGATCGTGAAATTTTGGCGCCCGGGTATTACCGGCAAGCTGTTCCTCGCTATATTCGCCACCTGCATCGTGCTGCTGATCAGCATGCACTGGGCGGTGCGCATTAGTTTTGAACGCGGGTTTATCGACTATATCAAGCGCGGCAATGAGCAACGCTTAACCATGCTCAGCGACGCGCTGAGCGAGCAGTATGCCCAGCATGGCAGCTGGGCGTTTCTGCGCAATAATGACCGCTTTATCTTCCAGCTGCTGCGCACCTTCGAACGGGATAACGACGACCGCTCGCCGCCGGGGCACGCCATGAAGCCGGACGCCGCCCCGGACGGGCCGCCGCCGGATGGCCCCCCTGACGGCCCGCGCCCGAGGCCGGAAATGCCGCCCCACGGCTGGCGCACCATGTTCTGGGTGGTGGATCAGTCGGGGCGCGTGCTGGTGGGGCCGCGTGAGCGCGTCCCGGAGGACGGCACCCAGCGCAGCATCGTGGTCAACGGCGCGGAGGTGGGCAAAGTGATCGCCTCGCCGGTAGAGCGGCTGACGCGCAATACCGACATTAACTTCGACCGGCAGCAAAAGCGCACCAGCTGGCTGATTGTCGCCCTTGCCACCCTGCTTGCCGCGCTGGCCACTTTCCCGTTGGCCCGCGGTCTGCTGGCGCCGGTGAAGCGGCTGGTGGAAGGCACCCATAAGCTGGCGGCAGGCGACTTTTCCACCCGCGTGACGGTGACCGGCGGCGATGAGCTCGGCCGCCTGGCGCAGGATTTTAACCAGCTCGCCAGCACCCTGGAGCGCAACCAGCAGATGCGTCGAGATCTGATGGCCGATATCTCCCATGAGCTGCGTACCCCGCTGGCGGTGCTGCGCGGCGAGCTGGAGGCGATTCAGGACGGGGTCCGGCGCTTTACCCCCGAGTCGATTCCTTCTCTGCAGGCTGAGGTGGCTACCCTCACCAAGCTGGTGGACGACCTCCATCAGCTGTCGATGTCCGACGAGGGGGCGCTGGCCTACCAGAAAACCTCACTGGATATCATCACCCTGCTGGAAGTGGCGGCGGGCGCTTTTCGCGAGCGCTTCGCCAGCCGGCAGCTAAGCATTCAGGTGTCGCTCCCGGAGCAGGCGATGATCTTCGGCGACCGCGACCGCCTGATGCAGCTCTTCAACAATCTGCTGGAGAACAGCCTGCGCTATACCGACAGCGGCGGCAGCCTGCACATTACCGCCCGCCGCAGCGGCCGGATGCTGGTGATTGACTTCGCCGACAGCGCCCCCGGCGTCAGCGATGAGCAGCTGGCCCGCCTGTGCGAACGCTTTTACCGGGCGGAAGGATCGCGCAACCGCGCCAGCGGCGGCTCCGGCCTCGGACTGGCGATTTGCCTCAATATCGTAGCGGCCCACGGCGGCACCCTGCGTGCCGACCATTCGCCTTTTGGCGGGGTTAGCATTAAAGTTGAGTTACCTCTGGAACATGATTTACCGAGAGACGTATGACTGAATTGCCTGTAGATGAAAACACCCCACGCATCCTTATCGTGGAAGATGAACCGAAGCTCGGCCAGCTGCTGATTGATTATCTGCAGGCCGCCGGCTATGCGCCCGCGTTGATTAACCACGGCGACAAGGTCCTGCCCTACGTCCGCCAGACGCCGCCGCACCTGATCCTGCTGGATCTGATGCTGCCCGGTACCGACGGTCTGACGCTGTGCCGGGAAATTCGCCGCTTCTCCGATGTTCCGGTGGTGATGGTGACGGCGAAAATCGAAGAGATCGACCGTTTGCTGGGGCTGGAAATAGGCGCCGACGACTATATCTGCAAGCCCTACAGCCCGCGGGAAGTGGTCGCCCGGGTAAAAACCATCCTCCGCCGCTGCAAGCCGCAGCGCGATCTGCAGGCGCTGGACGCCCAGAGCCCGCTGATTGTCGACGAAGGTCGTTTTCAGGCCTCCTGGCGCGACAAGCTGCTGGACCTCACTCCCGCCGAGTTCCGGCTGCTGAAAACCCTCTCCCAGGAGCCGGGTAAAGTGTTCTCCCGCGAACAGCTACTCAACCATCTGTATGACGATTATCGGGTAGTCACCGATCGCACCATCGACAGCCACATCAAGAACCTGCGGCGCAAGCTGGAGGCGCTGGACGCCGAGCAGTCGTTTATCCGCGCGGTGTATGGCGTTGGCTACCGCTGGGAAGCGGACGCCTGCCGGCTGGCGTAGTTAGCCTTTTCCCGGCTCGCGCTGCGCTTCGCCGGGCTACACGTTCACCGCCATCTGCAATCCGTAGCCCGGGTAAGGCGTTTACGCCGCAACCCGGGGAACTCCCTAGAGCCTATCCCACCAGGCGTTATTAACGCTGTCAGTGTGAGTACTGCCCAGGTTCAAAATGGCAAACAAATTAGCCATACTGAAAGATACCTATCTGATATTTACTCCCCTTCGCCGCGGCGCTACAATGCCCGCCCTTAATGTGGGGACACTCCCCAACTCGCCGCACCAGGTGCGGCGAATCTGACCTGTCATCAGAACGAGAACACCATGTTTAAACCAGAACTCCTCTCCCCGGCGGGAACGCTGAAGAATATGCGTTACGCTTTCGCCTATGGCGCCGATGCCGTCTATGCCGGCCAGCCGCGCTACTCGCTGCGCGTGCGTAACAACGAATTCAATCACGAAAATCTGCAGCTCGGCATCAATGAAGCCCACGCGCTGGGTAAAAAATTCTATGTGGTGGTCAACATCGCCCCGCATAACGCCAAGCTGAAAACGTTTATTCGCGATCTGAAGCCGGTGGTGGAGATGGGTCCGGACGCGCTGATCATGTCCGATCCGGGTTTAATCATGCTGGTGCGGGAACACTTCCCGGAGATGCCGATCCATCTTTCAGTGCAGGCCAACGCCGTCAACTGGGCGACGGTCAAATTCTGGCAGCAGATGGGGCTCACCCGCGTGATCCTGTCGCGTGAACTGTCGCTGGATGAAATCGAAGAGATTCGCCGCCAGGTGCCGGAGATGGAGATCGAGATTTTCGTCCACGGCGCGCTGTGCATGGCCTACTCCGGCCGCTGCCTGCTCTCCGGGTATATCAACAAGCGCGACCCGAACCAGGGGACCTGCACCAACGCCTGCCGCTGGGAATACAACGTGGCGGAAGGCAAAGAGGACGACGTCGGCAACATCGTCCACAAATATGAGCCGATCCCGGTGCAGACCGTGGAGCCCACCCTCGGCATCGGCGCGCCGACCGATAAAGTCTTTATGATTGAGGAAGCCAAACGTCCGGGCGAGTACATGACCGCCTTTGAGGACGAACACGGCACCTACATCATGAACTCGAAAGATCTGCGGGCTATCGCCCACGTTGAGCGTCTGACCCAGATGGGCGTTCACTCGCTGAAGATCGAAGGCCGCACCAAATCTTTCTACTACTGCGCGCGCACCGCTCAGGTTTACCGCAAGGCGATCGACGATGCCGCCGCCGGCAAACCGTTCGATACCAGCCTGCTGGAGACCCTGGAGGGACTGGCCCACCGCGGGTACACCGAAGGCTTCCTGCGCCGCCATACCCATGACGATTATCAGAACTACGAGTACGGCTACTCCGTCTCCGAGCGCCAGCAGTTTGTCGGCGAATTCACCGGAGAGCGTAACGGCCCGCTGGCGGCCGTGGCGGTCAAAAATAAGTTCAGCGTCGGCGACAGCCTTGAGCTGATGACCCCGCAGGGTAACGTCAACTTCACCCTTGAGCATATGGAGAATGGCAAAGGCGAAACCATGCCGGTGGCCCCGGGCGATGGCTATACCGTCTGGTTGCCTGTGCCGGACGACCTGCCCCTGCAGTATGCCCTGCTGATGCGCAACTTTACTGGTCAAACAACCAGAAATCCGCACGGTAACTAGTTAATTTGCGTTATTTTTTCACGATGTAAGGATATTAGAATCGGATCACATACCGTTTCGATCGAAACAGGTATCATCCATTTCGCTGAAAAACATAACCCATAAATGCTAGTTGTACCAGGAACCACCTCCTTAGCCTGCGTAATCTCCCTTACGCGGGCTTATTT
>OGSL01000158.1_pt1 | contig 34227 bp, 39 predicted proteins | sample 1573881 | NCBI WGS metagenome assembly OGSL01 (sample SAMN03295838, study PRJEB24534) | human gut metagenome | isolation source: fecal sample 6 from infant 5 | host: Homo sapiens | place: USA: Pittsburgh, PA | collected 2014-07 | reverse complement strand
TGAAAACCAGTATTATCAACGGCTCGGAAGTGTCTAGATTATCCGTGGCGATTCACACGAAAGTAAAAGACCACCTTCTTAGAAGGTGGCTTTTGAGAATGCCCCCTGTAAGGGGGGCTATTATCACTTTCCGCTTACTACTCTAGCAATTCCATTTGCTGTTCATGTATTTGTTCCGTTTTCTCCTGATGCCTCACATATCGTCTGATAATTTCCTCGTTCACACCGACAGTATCTACAAAGTAGCCACGTGACCAAAAGTGGTTACCCCATAGCTTTTTTCGTATATGTGGGAAACGATTGTAGAGTCTGATTGCGCTGCGGCCTTTCAGATGCCCCATCAGAGTTGATATCGAGATTTTCGGCGGGACTATTACGACCAGATGTACATGATCCGGCTGAACATTTAGCTCCAGAACCTCACAATCCTTTATTCCGCAGAGAATGTAGATTGTCCTGTAAAGCTCCTTGCCCAACTTATCTTTCAGGATCCTGAAACGGTACTTTGGCGTCCAGACTATGTGGTATTTGCAACGCCAATATACATGTGATGAACTCCTGTAAAGCCCCATGTCGGTTTGTCTCCTTTTACTTGTGGTGAGTAAGCAGAGATATTCCGGCATGGGCATTCTTCAGGCTATAGCCTTACAGGATCAATCACCACCTCCCCAGGAGGTGGTTTAAGGGTGACAACAAAAAAGGCCAGCCTATTGGCTGACCTTTCACTTTACGATATCAGAATTAACGCAGCAGAGACAATACGGACTGCGGGACCTGGTTCGCCTGAGAAAGAACAGAAGTACCAGCCTGCTGCAATATCTGCGCGCGGCTCATGTTAGACACTTCGGTCGCATAGTCAGCATCCTGAATACGGGACTGAGCAGCGGACAGGTTGGTCACGGTATTGTTCAGATTAGAGATGGTTGATTCAAAACGGTTCTGAATCGCACCCAGGTCAGAACGTTGGTTATCAACTGCTTTGATTGCTGCATCAACGTCTTTCAGGACATCTGAAGCCAGGACGTCAAAACCACCGGACAGTACGTTAACAGAACGAGAATCAGTGCCAACGTTGCTCAGAGTGACAGTGCCAGCGCTTGAAGAGGTACCAGTTGTAGAAGTGATCGCAACACTGTCTGCTGGCGTAGCACCGGTCTGGGAAGACGACGTGGCAGTCAGTGCAGAAGAAACGGAACCGGCAGAGGTGGCAAACGCCTGCGTTGCGGTATCGCTGCCTACAGCTAATGAACCCAACTTGTTCCACTCGGAGTTCGCATTGATAGTGATGCCGATGTTCTCACCATCGTTAGCACCAACCTGGATATCAATATTAGTACCCTTCGTGTTACCAGCCAGGATTTTGCTGCCGTTGAACTGCGTCTGCTGAGCGACACGGTTGATTTCCTGCAGACGTTGGTTAACTTCAGACTGAATGGAGTCGATGTCAGAAGCAGAGTTAGTACCGTTCTGCGCCTGTACGGCCAGCTCACGGATACGCTGCAAGTTGTTGTTGATTTCGTTCAGAGAACCCTCAGCAGTCTGAGCTACTGAGATACCATCGTTCGCGTTACGAGAAGCCTGAGTCAGCCCTTTGATGTTGGAAGTGAAACGGTTGGAGATTGCCTGACCAGCCGCATCATCTTTCGCGCTGTTGATACGCAGACCGGAGGACAGACGCTCAATAGCAGTGCCCAGCGCAGACTGAGATTTGTTCAGGTTGTTCTGAGTAGTCAGTGACAACAGGTTAGTATTGATAACTGCCATAATTACTTTCCTTCAAAAAATTGATTTAGGGTCGGTGCCTAACACTTACGGCGTCTCTCACCGTCAACAAGGGTATCGGCGCATCTTCGAAGGACTTTAGAAATAATCGATAAAAACTTTTACTTCGTTGTTTTTAATGCATTTAAATTTCTTAAAGCGTCTTTTTAGTTCAAAAAAACGCCTTTTCGTTGCGGTTTTTGTCTTCTACAATCCTCTTATTTACCACTAACTGCTCCCGCTTTTCTGTCGATTATTTTTTCATAGGGTGTGTAAACTTTTTGCTCGAGTTGCCGATAGAGAGTCAAGTTACACACAAGACGCAAGGAAAACAGACATGGCTTCTATTAGTAACCTTGGTGTAGGTTCCGGTCTGGAGCTAACAACGCTGTATAACAGCCTTGAAAGCGCCGAGAACTCCAAGCTGACAACGATTACCAACCAGAAGACTACTTACACTGCCCAGTTAAGTGCATATGGTAAGTTGCAAAGCGCATTGACCAATCTGCAGACGGCAACCGCTGCATTGGGCAAAACTTCGACATGGAACTCGACATCTGTAAACGGAACCAACACCGCATTTTCTGCAACAACATCCAGCGATGCGACGGTTGGGAATTACACTGTCAATGTCAGTCAGGTGGCAAAAGCACAGGTATTAATGTCATCTTCTTTTGACAGTAATACCGTCAAACTCGGCGCAACGACTGCTGACAATACGCGTACGATTACCATCACTCAGGCGGGGACAACAACCCCACTTAAGGTGACTCTCTCAGATTCAGATACCACGTTAACAGGTATTGCTAACGCAATAAACAAAGCGGGCGGTAATGTAACTGCGACAGTGATGAAAGCCGATGATGGTGACTTCCGTCTTATGTTGACGTCCAAGTCTACAGGTACACAATATGATATGGCTGTTACTGTTTCTGGCGATGACACACTACAACAAAAAATTGGACATGATAGTAACAATACAGGTCTAACTGTTCAGACGGCATCGAAGAATGCTCTGGTGTCAATCAATGGTGTGCAGATCGAACGTTCAGGCAATACCATTACTGATGCTTTACCAGGTGTGACACTGACGCTAAAAACGAAAAGCACGGCTGACGAGACGTTAGATATTACCCGGGCAACAGATGCCAATACTACGGCTGTTAATAACTGGGTAAATGCGTATAACTCTCTGCAATCTACTATCGCCAGCGTAACCAAATATGTTGCTGTGGATGCTGGTGCGGATAACCAATCAGCAAGTAACGGCGCCTTATTGGGTGATGCTAATGTCAGAAATATACAATCACAGCTGCGTTCACTGCTTACTGATGTCCAGGGTGGCACATTCAAGATAATGGCACAGTTGGGAATAACCCAAAACCCTGTTATTGGAACTGATGGTTCAACAGGTACTCTAAAAGTAGATACAGCCAAACTATCGAAAGCTCTGACTGATAACCCGCAAGCAGTTCAGGACTATTTCATTGGTGACGGAAAAACAACCGGCCTTGCCACCAAGATGAATAATACCCTGACGTCGATGCTGAGCACCGCAACAGGGAAAACAGGTGTAATTCAGAATGCGCAAGACGGTATTAATGCAACAATAAAAACATTAGATAAGCGTTATACCGATATGGAAGCAACCATCGAAGCAACCATGGCGCGCTACAAGTCGCAATTTACTGCGCTTGATACAATGGTCAGTAAGTTAAACAATACGGCAGCTTACTTAACGCAGCAGTTTAGTTCCCGCAGTTAAGGATTTGATATGTATAGTCAAAGTGGTGCTAATTCGTACCAAAAAGTCGGGCTGGAAAGTGCTGTAATGAGCGCAAGCCCACATCAGCTTATTGTCATGCTTTTTGACGGGGCACACAGTGCCCTTGTCCGGGCACGACTTTTCCTTGAGCAAGGGGATTTGGTGTCAAAAGGCCAGGCACTTTCACATGCTATCAGCATTATAGATAACGGTCTCAAGGCAGGGCTGGACATGAATGTCGAGGGAGAACTCCCTCAAAATATGGCATCGCTTTACGACTATATGGTGCGCCGTTTGTTACAGTCAAACCTGCATAACGACGTGGAAGGCATCATTGAGGTAGAGAGGCTGCTGAACAATATCGCCGATGCGTGGAAACAAATTGGTCCATCGGCTTCTACTCATCAGGACATGCGTTGATGACTAACTTCATCCCATCTCTTACCGACTGGCATGCGTTGCATGCTCTGAGCATCACCATGCTAAATCTCGCCCATTCAGGTAAATGGGATGAATTGATTGAACAGGAAGTCAACTACGTACAGCTTGTAGAGAGTATTGCCCGCAATCCGATTTCACCAGGCAACAAACTACAAACTCAGCAGGCTAAAGAGCTGCTGGGAATGGTGTTGTCAAATGAAGCCGAACTCAAGGTGCTGTTACAGCACCGAATGGAAGAGCTGCGCCATCTGATTGATAAAACAGGTAAGCAACAGTCTCTGACCACAGCTTATGGTAATTTGTCCGGGAAAATCTTATTCCCAAATAATTTAAATCAGTAACCACCAATCTGATGGTTTTCTTCCATACTCCAGAAGTCCAATGACGCGACTTCTGGAGCAAGGAAGATGAACAACCCCACTTTATTGCAGACCTTTCACTGGTATTACCCCGACGGCGGCAAGTTGTGGCCTGAACTTCAGGCGCGTGCTGCCAGTTTAAGGGATCTTGGCATCAACATGGTCTGGTTACCGCCCGCGTATAAAGGCGCGTCCGGCGGCTATTCTGTGGGTTATGACACCTACGATCTCTTTGATTTAGGTGAATTTGATCAAAAGGGATCTGTGGCCACAAAATATGGCGATAAGGATCAGCTTCACGCCGCTATCGACGCACTCCACAGCCATGGCATTGCTGTTCTCCTGGATGTGGTGGTAAATCATAAAATGGGCGCCGATGAAAAAGAGGCGATTCGCGTTAATCGTGTGAACGAACAAGACCGGACACAAATTGACGACACTGTGCTGGAATGCGAAGCCTGGACGCGCTATACCTTCCCTGCCCGCCAGGGCAAATATTCAAAATTTATCTGGGATTTCAAGTGCTTTAGCGGAATTGACCATATTGAAAATCCCACAGAAGACGGCGTCTTTAAAATCATCAATGATTACACCGGCGAAGGCTGGAACGATCAGGTAGATGACGAGATGGGTAACTTTGATTACCTGATGGGGGCGAATATCGATTTTCGTAACCGGGCCGTGACCGAAGAGATCAAATACTGGGCGCGCTGGGTGATGGATCAGACGCACTGTGACGGTTTTCGCCTTGATGCCGTGAAACATATTCCCGCCTGGTTCTATAAAGAATGGATAGAACATGTTCAGGATGTGGCGCCTGAGCCCCTGTTTATCGTCGCCGAATACTGGTCTCACGACGTAGATAAATTGCAGCAGTACATTGATCAGGTTGAGGGCAAGACCATGCTGTTCGACGCGCCGCTGCATATGAATTTTCATGAAGCGTCAAAGCAGGGCAGCGACTACGATATGAGCCAGATTTTTACCGGTACTCTGGTAGAAGCAGACCCGTTTCATGCCGTGACGCTGGTCGCTAATCATGACACGCAGCCTCTTCAGGCGCTGGAAGCGCCGGTAGAAGCCTGGTTTAAGCCCCTGGCCTATGCCCTCATTCTGCTACGGGAAAACGGCGTACCGTCTGTGTTCTACCCGGATCTGTTTGGCGCAAGTTACGAAGATACAGGTGGCGATGGTGGAACACACCGTGTCGATATGCCAGTTATCGAAAAGCTGGACCAACTCATCCTTGCTCGCCAGCGCTTTGCCCACGGTGTGCAGAGACTCTGGTTCGATCATCCGAACTGTATCGCCTTTAGCCGTAGCGGGACGCAAGACAATCCTGGCTGTGTTGTCGTGATGTCTAACGGTGATGACGGCGAGAAAACGCTGAATCTCGGTGCGAACTACGGCAATAAAGTGTGGCGTGATTATCTGGGATATCGCCAGGAGAGTGTCACCACCGATGAAAACGGTGAAGGCACATTTTGCTGTGATGGCGGGAGTGTCAGCGTCTGGGTACTGGAAGAGGTGCTGTGATGAGTGCGCTGAGCGAAAGGACTCCCTCAGCGCCTTCGTTCAGGATTTAACGCCAATAACCGTTTTCTTTGCCAGCGCCTGCGTGCACTCGACGGTCGGCTTATCAACCCGACGCAAGGTCATGCCGTCATACTCCAGCTGGCTACCGTCGCGCTCAAGGCGATAGATATCGCGCTGTTGCGTCACGTTATACCAGTCATCCCCTCTGGGCATCAGCTTGCCCGGTACCGCAATCACGCGTTGCCACTGACGGCAATCCAGCGTATCCCCTTCTGGAGTTATGATCAGCGAGGCAATAGCCTCAGGGCTGACCAGACTACTTTGCGGTCCCACTGTCTGCCAGTTCCCCGCCAGCCCTTCCGGGGCCGGATGCTTGACCACCGAGGTAAAATCATCCACCTGAACGCAACCACTCAGTGCCAGCATTGCGCCAATAATCAGTTGTTTTTTCATCATCTTTCCTGCTTTTCGCGACAGAATGAGTGTGGCACTAAACGCCCTCGGCCACCAGGGTTTCATCATACCAGACCCGAATTTTGACTGAGTACAGGTTTCCATTCATTAAACACAGGTAATATGCGCGTCCCGGGCATTTTCCGGTTCATAACTTGTTGGTTCCTTCTGAGTTCAGAGGCTAATACCATGTCATGGCAACACATTAAAACGACCTTCCTGATTAAATTCTGGTCACCTGTTCCGGCGATTATCGCAGCCGGGATCCTTTCCACCTACTATTTCGGCATTACCGGCACCTTCTGGGCCGTGACCGGGGAATTTACCCGCTGGGGCGGCCAGCTCCTGCAGCTGGCGGGCGTGCATACGGAGGAGTGGGGTTACTTCAGACTCATTCATCTTGATGGCACACCACTGACCCGGATAGACGGCATGATGATTATCGGCATGTTTGGCGGTTGCTTTGCCGCAGCCTTATGGGCAAACAACGTAAAACTACGCCTGCCGCAGCATCGTATCCGTATTATCCAGGCTATCGTCGGCGGGATTATCGCTGGCTTTGGCGCACGTCTGGCAATGGGCTGTAATCTGGCAGCCTTCTTTACCGGCATTCCACAATTCTCGCTACACGCCTGGTTTTTTGCTGTCGCCACGGCCATCGGTTCATGGATGGGCGCCCGCTTTACACTCCTCCCCCTGTTCCGCATTCCGGTAAAAATGCAGAAAGTCTCAGCGGCATCACCACTTACACAAAACGCAGACCAGGCACGGCGGCGCTTCCGTCTGGGTATGCTGATATTCGCCGGGATGATTGGCTGGGCTCTGCTGACTGCCATGAACCAGCCGAAGCTGGGGCTGGCCATGCTGTTCGGCGTGGGCTTTGGTTTGCTGATTGAACGGGCGCAAATTTGCTTCACCTCCGCCTTCCGCGATATGTGGATAACGGGTCGTACGCTGATGGCAAAAGCCATTATTTTCGGCATGGCGGCCAGCGCGATCGGTATTTTCAGTTACATCCAGTTGGGTGTGGAAGCCAAAATCATGTGGGCCGGCCCAAATGCTGTTATCGGTGGCTTGCTGTTTGGCTTTGGCATTGTGCTGGCAGGCGGCTGTGAAACCGGCTGGATGTACCGTGCCGTTGAAGGCCAGGTACATTACTGGTGGGTCGGTCTGGGTAATGTTATAGGTTCAACCCTGCTGGCTTACTTCTGGGATGACATCTCCCCTGCACTCGCCACAAGCTGGGATAAAGTGAACCTGCTGAAAACGTTTGGTCCGCTCGGCGGATTGCTGGTGACGTACTCCCTGCTGCTTCTCGCCCTGCTCTTTGTTATTGGCTGGGAAAAACAGTTTTTCCGCCGCGCATCGCGGGCGGCAATTAAGGAGACCGCATGAATATCGTACCCGATTACCGTCTGGATATGACGGGTGAACCCTGCCCTTACCCGGCGGTAGCGACGCTGGAAGCACTGCCGCAGCTAAAAAAAGGCGAGATTCTGGAGGTCGTCAGCGACTGCCCGCAGTCAATCAATAACATCCCCGTCGATGCGCGAAACCATGGCTATACGGTGCTGGACATCCAGCAGGATGGACCAACAATTCGCTATATGATTCAGAAATAGGGAAAACACGGCAAAAGGAAGGCTCACCGGAAATCTTTCGGTGAAAAAAGTGACTGCCCCGGATGGGGCAGTCAGTAAACAAACTAAACCTGCATATTCATGATGTCCTGATAGGCCGAAACAAGTTTGTTACGTACCTGGACACCCATCTGCAGGGAAATGGATGATTTCTGTAGGTCGGTCATTACGTCATTCAACGCCACGCCCGGTTCGCCAAGGGTGAATTTTTCAGCCTGTGTACGCGCTGCGGTCTGCGTATCGCTGATTCGGTCCAGCGCGGCATGCAATTGCCCGGCAAAACTCACCGTCTGAACGCTGTCAGCGTTATCAACACTTTGATTTTTCGCCAGACTTGCCGTCGACTGCAGTTGGCTGATAACGCTTTCTATACCCTGAATTGCCATGGATTATCCCCGGATGGTTTGATACGCGGATAAGGTTACCAGTTCGTCAATAAGATAATGGCGGTAAATAACGATAAAAAACCAGGTTATTTGAGGCATAGAAAATTCTGAATCATCAAATAATGGCATAGCCATGTTAATGGACAAATTTCGAGTTTGCCGATCCGGGAGTCTGTTTTGTTTCACTACTCAAATAACAACATCCACCCTGAGTTACGAGGTGCGCAATGAGTGCGACTGCAACTTCTGCACCACAGAATAAATCTCTGGAGTGGCTCAACCGCTTGCGCGCGAACCCCAAGATCCCATTAATGGTGGCGGCGGCAGCAGCCGTTGCTATCGTCGTCGCCATGGTACTGTGGGCAAAAAGCCCTGACTACCGCACCCTTTATAGCAACCTCTCCGACCAGGACGGCGGGGCTATCGTTACCCAATTAACGCAAATGAATATCCCCTACCGTTTCTCTGAGAACGGTGGGGCTATTGAAGTTCCGGCAGATAAAGTTCACGAACTGCGTCTGCGTCTCGCGCAACAGGGTCTGCCAAAAGGCGGTGCTGTCGGTTTCGAATTGCTGGATCAGGAAAAATTTGGCATCAGCCAGTTCAGCGAGCAGGTTAACTATCAGCGCGCGCTGGAAGGCGAACTGGCTCGCACCATTGAAACACTGGGTCCGGTGAAAACCGCACGCGTCCACCTCGCGATGCCAAAACCGTCTTTATTCGTGCGTGAACAAAAATCGCCCTCTGCCTCGATCACAGTCAACCTGGCACCGGGTCGCGCCATGGATGACGGTCAAATCACGGCGATTGTTCACCTGGTTTCCAGCGCCGTTGCTGGTCTGCCGCCGGGTAATGTGACCGTAGTTGATCAGAGTGGTCGCCTGTTAACGCAGTCGAACACCGCTGGCCGTGACCTGAACGATGCGCAGTTGAAATACGCAGCAGATGTCGAAGGCCGCGTACAGCGCCGTATTGAATCCATTCTTGCGCCCATCGTCGGTAACGGTAACGTCCACGCCCAGGTTACTGCGCAGATTGATTTCGCGAACAAAGAACAAACCGAAGAGCAATACCAGCCAAACGGCGATGCCTCTCAGGCGGTGCTGCGTTCTCGCCAGACCAATGAAAGCGAGCAGATTGGTGGAAGTTATCCGGGCGGTGTACCAGGTGCGCTGTCTAACCAGCCTGCCCCGGCCAATGCTGCACCGATAACCACGCCACAGGCGAATCAGCAGAACGGACAGCAAAATCAAAATGGTCAGCAGACGGCATCTTCAACCACAAACAACACAGTGCCGCGCAATACCACCCGTAACGAAACGGCAAACTACGAAGTAGACCGCACCATTCGTCACACCAAGATGAATGTCGGCGATATTGAGCGTCTCTCTGTGGCCGTAGTGGTGAACTACCGCACCCTGGCAGATGGCAAGACCGAAGCGCTGACCGCTGACCAGCTTAAGCAAATTGAAGACCTGACCCGCGAAGCCATGGGCTACACCGAAAAACGCGGCGATACCCTGAACGTGGTGAACTCACCGTTCAACGCAACCGACGATGTGGGTGGTCAACTTCCATTCTGGCAACAGCAGAGCTTCATCGATCAGATGTTGACTGCAGGTCGCTGGCTGCTGGTTCTGATTGTCGCCTGGCTGCTGTGGCGTAAAGCAGTTCGCCCGCAACTGGTTCGCCGTCAGGAAGAGGCGAAAGCGATACAGGAAGCGCAGCGCGCCCGTGCTGAAATTGAAGAGTCCGTGGAAGTTCGTCTCAGTAAAGACGAACAACTCCAGCAGCGTCGTAATAATCAGCGTCTGAGTGCCGAGGTGATGAGCCAACGCATTCGTGAGATGTCAGACAACGATCCGCGCGTTGTGGCGCTGGTCATTCGCCAGTGGATGAGTACTGAAAATGAGCAATAATGCAACCGGCCTTACCGGTACCGATAAAAGCGTCATTCTGCTAATGACCATTGGAGAAGATCGCGCAGCGGAAGTGTTCAAGCATCTGTCCCAGCGGGAAGTGCAGCATCTCAGTACCGCCATGGCCAGCATGCGTCAGTTCTCTAATAAACAGTTAGTGGAAGTACTGCAGGAATTTGAGGGCGAGGCGGAGCAATTCGCTGCGCTGAATATCAACGCCAACGACTACCTGCGTACGGTACTGGTGAAAGCGCTCGGCGAAGAGCGTGCCGCCAGCCTGCTGGAAGATATTCTCGAAACCCGCGATACCACAAGCGGTATCGAGACGCTCAACTTTATGGAACCACAGAGTGCCGCCGACCTTATTCGCGACGAGCACCCGCAGATTATCGCCACCATCCTTGTCCACCTCAAACGGGGTCAGGCAGCCGATATTCTGGCCCTGTTCGAAGAGCGTCTGCGTCACGATGTGATGCTGCGTATCGCAACCTTCGGTGGCGTTCAGCCGGCCGCGCTGGCGGAGCTGACCGAAGTACTGAACAACCTGCTCGACGGTCAGAACCTCAAGCGCAGCAAAATGGGCGGCGTGAGAACGGCGGCGGAAATCATCAACCTGATGAAAACGCAGCAGGAAGAAGCGGTTATTACCGCGGTTCGCGAATTCGACGGCGAGCTGGCACAGAAAATTATCGACGAGATGTTCCTGTTCGAAAACCTGGTCGAAGTGGACGATCGCAGCATCCAGCGCCTGCTCCAGGAAGTGGACTCCGAATCGCTGCTTATCGCCCTCAAAGGTGCCGAACAGCCGCTGCGCGAGAAGTTCCTGCGCAACATGTCTCAGCGTGCGGCGGATATCCTGCGCGACGACCTTGCCAACCGTGGCCCGGTCCGTCTGTCGCAGGTGGAAAACGAGCAGAAAGCCATTCTGCTTATTGTTCGTCGTCTGGCCGAAACCGGCGAGATGGTAATTGGCAGCGGCGAGGATACCTATGTCTAATGAATTGCCGTGGAAGATCTGGACGCCAGAAGACCTTGCTGTACCAGTACCGGAGTTTATCGCCGCCCTCTCCACTAGCGATGAACCGGGTGTAGAGGTCGAAGACGAACAATCTGCTGAGCAAAAGCGTCAGCAGCAGTTGGCTCAGATACAGATGCAGGCGCATGAAGCAGGCTATAATGCAGGTCTGGCAGAAGGCAGACAAAAAGGCCAGGAGCAAGGTTACCAGGAAGGCCTCGCTCAGGGCTATGAAAATGGTATGAACCAGGCGCGCCAGCAGCAGGCACCTATCCATGCCCGCATGCAACAACTGGTTAGCGAATTTCAGTACACCCTGGATGCGCTGGACAGCGTGATTGCCTCCCGCCTGATGCAGATGGCGCTTGAAGCCGCGCGTCAGGTCATCGGTCAGGCCGCGTGCGTGGATAACGGCGCCCTGATTAAACAAATCCAGATGCTGCTGCAACAGGAACCTCTGTTCAGCGGTAAACCGCAGTTGCGCGTGCACCCTGATGATTTGCAACGCGTAGAAGAGATGCTTGGCGCGACACTTAGCCTGCATGGCTGGCGTCTGCGCGGTGACCCGACCCTGCATCCAGGTGGCTGTAAAGTCTCTGCCGATGAGGGCGATCTCGACGCCAGCGTGGCAACGCGCTGGCAGGAACTGTGCCGTCTTGCGGCACCGGGAGTCGTTTGATGACTGCACGTCTGACCCGATGGCTGACTTCGCTCGATAATTTCGAAGCCCGCATGGCGCAACTGCCATCCGTGCGTCGTTATGGTCGTTTGACGCGTGCTACCGGTCTGGTGCTGGAAGCAACAGGTCTGCAACTGCCCCTGGGCGCTACCTGCGTTATTGAACGTCAGGAAAACGGCGAAACCAGAGAAGTCGAAAGCGAAGTTGTCGGCTTTAACGGGCAGCGCCTGTTCCTTATGCCACTCGAAGAAGTGGAAGGCATCCTTCCCGGCGCTCGCGTCTATGCAAAAAGTATTCTTGGCGATGGTTTGCAAAGCAGCAAACAACTGCCGCTTGGCCCTGCCCTTCTTGGTCGCGTACTGGATGGTAGCGGCAAACCACTCGATGGCATGCCGACACCGGATACCGGTGAAACCGGCGCGCTGATCACCCAGCCGTTCAACCCGCTACAACGTACCGCTATCGAACATGTGCTGGATACCGGCGTGCGCGCCATCAACGCCTTGTTAACGGTAGGTCGCGGCCAGCGTATGGGGCTGTTTGCCGGTTCCGGCGTGGGTAAGAGCGTTTTATTAGGCATGATGGCCCGCTATACCCAGGCTGACGTTATCGTGGTCGGGCTTATCGGTGAGCGTGGCCGTGAAGTCAAAGATTTTATCGAGAATATCCTTGGTGCCGACGGTCGCGCTCGTTCAGTTGTGATCGCCGCACCTGCGGATGTCTCGCCGTTATTACGTATGCAGGGGGCGGCCTACGCCACCCGCATTGCGGAAGATTTTCGCGACCGCGGTCAGCACGTTCTGCTGATTATGGATTCCCTGACGCGTTATGCGATGGCCCAGCGCGAGATCGCGTTGGCGATCGGCGAGCCGCCAGCCACCAAAGGTTATCCACCCTCCGTCTTTGCCAAATTACCGGCGCTGGTGGAACGTGCAGGCAACGGTATTAGCGGAGGTGGCTCCATTACCGCGTTTTATACCGTCCTGACCGAAGGGGATGACCAACAGGATCCTATTGCCGACTCAGCGCGCGCCATTCTGGATGGACATATCGTACTGTCCCGACGGCTGGCAGAGGCAGGACACTACCCTGCCATCGACATCGAAGCGTCTATCAGTCGTGCGATGACGGCCCTGATTACGGAAAAACATTACGCCAGAGTAAGGAATTTCAAACAGCTGTTGTCGAGCTTCCAGCGAAACCGTGATCTGGTGAGCGTTGGCGCATACGCGCGCGGCAGTGACCCGATGCTGGATAAAGCTATCGCATTGTGGCCGCAGCTTGAGGCTTTTTTACAACAAGGCATTTTCGAACGTGCCGGGTGGGAAGATTCAATACAAGCCCTTGAACTTATTTTCCCGAACGCATAACGCAGTGGGAGAGCGACGAATATGACGCAAATTAGCGCATTAACGACGCTAAAGGATTTGGCAGAGAAAGAAGTTGACGACGCAGCCCTGAGATTGGGTGAAATGCGCCGCGGTTGCCAGCAAGCGGAAGAGCAGCTAAAAATGCTGATGGATTATCAGCATGAATACCGCAACAACCTGAATAATGATATGAGCCAGGGGATTGGAGCCCAGCGCTGGCAAAACTATCAGCAGTTTATTCAGACGCTGGAAAAAGCCATTGAGCAGCATCGACAGCAACTGATGCAGTGGAATGAAAAAGTTGACACTGCGCTGAATTGCTGGCGAGAGAAAAAGCAACGCTTGCAGGCATGGCAAACTCTGCAGGAAAGACAAAACGCTGCCGCATTACAGGCGGAAAACCGCCTTGATCAAAAGAAAATGGATGAGTTTGCACAACGCGCATCCCAGAGGAAAAATGAATGATCAACTTGCAGAAATTGCTTTCGACAGATGTGGATGCAACCTCCGGTGTGCAGACAGGTGTCGGCAAAACGAGCGGTGATACGGCACAAGATTTTCTTGCCCTGCTGGCAGGCGCCCTTGACGGGAAAACGCTTACCGGCACTGACGCTGAGGGCAAGACAACCTTAACCCTTGCCGACCTGCAAGCCGCCAGCGGCAAGTCGCTGAAAAATCTGCGCGCATTGTCTTCTGACGATGCGCAGAGTCCTGCACAGAAACTGGCAGATTTACTGGCCCGCCAAACGGCAAAAACGGATATCGATACACAGATTACTGACGATAAAACCCAGGTGCAGGCGCTGTTATCGGGCCTGATGCCGGAAATCAAAAACGGTATTCTTGCTGTGCCCGGCAAAACTGATACAGCCGCTAATGCGACCACTGACGATGACAGCAGCGATTTAAGCGAAGAAGAGCTGGCGGGTCTCAGCGCTTTGATGGCAATGCTGCCGCATCAGCAAAGCGCACAGCTGGCACCGGCGAAATCGACCGCCGAGGTCGCTACCACCGCCACCAGCGCGTCGGGTACGACAAAACGTAGCGGAGTTGGCGTTGATCTTGCAACCCTGGCAGCCAGTGCACAAAAAGGCGCAAACGCAAATACTGCAGCGCCAGGAACGTCTGTGCCTGCCGATCATGACGCCGCACAACAGCAGGCGGGCATTTTTGGCAGCGCGCTGGCTCCCGCAGCGAAACAAGATGCGGACAATGCCACGATGACCATCAATACAACCGCCAGTATCGCGCCGGTTGTCAGTAATGCCTCATCAGCCCAGGCCAGTGCGCCGATCTCTTCTGCCGTTCTGAGTGCACCGTTAGGCAGCCATGAATGGCAACAGACGCTCAGCCAACATGTCACTATGTTTACCCGTCAGGGTCAGCAAAGCGCCGAGTTGCATCTGCACCCGGAAGATCTTGGCCAGGTGCAAATTTCCCTGAAACTCGATGACAATCTGGCACAAATTCAGATGGTGTCGCCGCACAGCCACGTTCGTCAGGCGCTGGAGGCTGCACTGCCTACACTGCGGACATCGCTGGCTGAGAACGGCATCCAACTGGGCCAAAGCAGCATCAGTAGCGAGAGTTTTGCCGGGCAGCAACAATCTTTCTCTTCGCAACAACACTCTTCGCGCACAGGTGGTGGAAGCAACCTGGCAACGGAAGATGATGAGCCACTGATCGCCCCTGCAAGCCTGCAATCGATGGCGCGTGGTAATGGTGCGGTCGATATCTTTGCCTAAACGCCAGAGGTAGCATGATTATCTCCGTCTTTTCCGCGCTTTGACGCGGGCAGGACACGGGATAATCAGACTATGAGCAGTACCTAACAGGAAGCACGTATCAGATGACTGACACCGCTATCAACAAAAAAAAACGTAAGCGTAAAATCTGGATCCCGCTATTGGTGTTAATCACCCTCGCTGCATGCGCGACTGCTGGCTATAGTTACTGGCGTATGCAACAGCATCCGTCCACGGACGCGAAAGCGGAGGCAGAAGCCCCGCCGCCGCCTCCTGCACCTGTATTCTTCGCACTGGATACCTTTACGGTAAACCTGGGCGATGCGGATCGTGTGCTGTACATCGGCATCACGCTGCGTCTGAAAGATGACGTCACGCGTGCCAGACTGAGCGAATATTTGCCAGAAGTTCGTAGCCGTTTGCTGTTGCTGTTCTCACGTCAGGATGCCTCAAAGCTCGCCACTGACGAAGGTAAGCAGCAACTGGCTACAGCGATTAAAGAAGCAATCGCAACACCGTTAGTGGCAGGGCAACCGAAACAAGAAGTCACTGACGTTCTTTATACAGCTTTCATTCTGCGGTAAAGACATGGGCGATAGCATTCTTTCTCAGGCCGAAATCGACGCGCTGCTCAACGGAGACAGCGACACGAGCGATGCTCCGAAGCCAGGTGCAAGCGGCGATAGCGATATTCGTCCCTATGACCCGAATACCCAGCGCCGCGTAGTACGTGAACGTCTGCAGGCGCTGGAAATTATTAATGAACGTTTCGCGCGCCAGTTCCGTATGGGGTTGTTTAACCTGTTGCGTCGTAGCCCGGATATTACCGTTGGCGCGATCCGCATTCAGCCCTATCACGAGTTTGCGCGTAACTTGCCGGTTCCGACCAACCTTAACCTTATCCACCTTAAGCCACTGCGCGGTACGGGATTGTTTGTTTTCTCCCCAAGCCTGGTCTTTATTGCTGTAGATAACTTATTTGGTGGTGACGGGCGATTCCCGACGAAGGTGGAAGGCCGCGAGTTTACGCATACTGAACAGCGCGTCATTAACCGCATGTTGAAGCTGGCGCTTGAGGGCTACAGTGACGCATGGAAAGCTATCCATCCGCTGGACGTTGAATATGTACGTTCGGAGATGCAGGTTAAGTTCACCAATATCACTACCTCACCTAACGATATTGTGGTGAACACGCCATTCCACGTGGAGATTGGCAACCTGACGGGTGAATTTAATATTTGTCTGCCATTCAGCATGATAGAGCCGCTGCGTGAAGTGCTGGTCAACCCGCCGCTGGAGAACTCCCGCTCGGAAGATCAGAACTGGCGAGATAACCTGGTGCGCCAGGTGCAGCACTCTGAGCTGGAACTGATTGCTAATTTTGCTGATATTTCACTGCGGCTGTCGCAGATACTTAAGCTCAAGCCCGGCGATGTCCTGCCGATCGAGAAACCCGATCGCATCATTGCGCATGTGGACGGAGTGCCTGTACTCACCAGCCAGTATGGCACGCTAAATGGTCAGTACGCCCTGCGTGTCGAGCATCTGATTAACCCGATTTTGAATTCGCTGAATGAGGAACAGCCCAAATGAGTGATATGAACAATCCGTCCGATGAAAACAGTAGCGCAATGGACGATCTGTGGGCTGACGCGTTGAACGAACAAAAAACCACGACCAGCAAAAGTGCAGCTGACGCTGTCTTTCAGCAACTGGGCGGGGGCGACGTCACGGGTAGCCTGCAGGATATCGACCTGATTATGGATATCCCGGTCAAACTGACCGTAGAGCTTGGCCGTACGCGTATGACCATTAAAGAGCTGCTGCGTCTGACGCAGGGTTCTGTGGTTGCCCTTGACGGTCTGGCCGGTGAGCCGCTGGATATCCTGATCAATGGTTACCTCATTGCACAAGGCGAAGTTGTGGTCGTTGCGGATAAATACGGCGTACGTATTACCGATATCATTACCCCGTCTGAGCGCATGCGTCGCCTGAGCCGCTGAGGCCACCCATGAAAACCCAGGCCACGGTGAGCCAGCCGTCAAACGTACCGGGTTCGCCACTGCTGCAAGTCAGTGGCGCACTGGTGTTGATTCTGGCGATAATTTTTATTGTCGCCTGGCTGGCGAAGCGTCTGGGATTTGCCGGTAAATCTGCGGGAAGCCGTGGACTAAAAGTCAGTGCCACTACCTCCGTAGGGCCACGTGAGCGCGTGGTCATTGTTGAGGTGGAAGATGCGCGCCTGGTTCTGGGCGTTACCCCTTCACAGATTAATTTGCTGCATACGCTTCCTCCGGCCCCCGCCGACAATGAAGACATGAAAGAGAAGACCCCGGACTTTCAGTCCGTGATGAAGAATTTGCTTAAGCGTTCCGGGAGAACCTGATGCGCCGTTTGTTACCTTTCGCGCTGGCCGGATTATGGCTGGCTGCCCCTGCCGCATTTGCTCAACTCCCGGGCCTGGTGAGTCAACCGCTGGCTAACGGCGGACAAAGCTGGTCTCTGCCAGTGCAGACACTGGTCTTTATCACATCACTGACCTTCCTGCCTGCCGTACTGCTGATGATGACCAGTTTTACCCGTATCATCATCGTGTTTGGTCTGCTGCGTAACGCCCTGGGTACGCCTTCTGCGCCGCCAAACCAGGTTATGCTGGGGCTGGCGTTGTTTTTAACCTTTTTTATTATGTCGCCGGTCATCGATAAGATTTACGCCGACGCCTATCAGCCCTTTAGCGAAAACAAGATTTCCGTCGATGTGGCGCTGGAGCGCGGCGCGCAGCCGCTGCGTGAGTTTATGCTGCGCCAGACGCGCGAAGCCGACCTCGCCCTCTTCGCCCGCTTATCCAATAGCCCGCCGATTCAGGGGCCGGAAGCTGTCTCTATGCGAATCCTGCTGCCAGCCTATGTGACCAGCGAGCTCAAAACCGCCTTCCAGATTGGTTTTACGATCTTCATTCCGTTTTTGATTATCGATCTGGTGATCGCCAGCGTCCTGATGGCGCTGGGGATGATGATGGTGCCGCCTGCCACTATTGCGCTGCCCTTCAAGTTGATGCTGTTCGTGCTGGTGGATGGCTGGCAACTGCTGGTCGGTTCGCTGGCACAAAGTTTCTACAGTTAGGAGTGAAAGATGTCACCTGAATCGGTCATGATGATTGGCACCGAGGCGATGAAAGTTGCCCTCGCGCTCGCCGCTCCGTTGCTCCTGGTAGCCCTGGTGACGGGTCTCATTATCAGTATCCTGCAGGCCGCTACGCAGATTAACGAAATGACACTATCGTTCATTCCAAAAATCATTGCGGTGTTTGTGACTATCATCATTGCCGGGCCGTGGATGCTCAATCTGCTGCTAGATTATATGCGCACGTTATACAGCAACCTGCCCTATATGATTGGATAGGCTCCGCATGTTTCATGTCACCAGCGATCAATGGCTTCAATGGCTCAGCATGTATTTCTGGCCCTTGTTGCGCATTATGGCGCTGATTATGACCGCCCCGATCCTGAGTGAGCGCTCTATCCCCCGGCGCGTAAAAATGGGGTTGGGTCTGGTGATCACCTTTATCGTCGCGCCGACACTCCCCCCGGTCAACGCAACCATGTTTTCCGCGAATGGCTTATGGCTGGCGATACAACAGCTTCTGATTGGCATTGCGCTTGGTTTTACTATGCAGTTTGCCTTCGCGACCATCCGTTATGCCGGCGAGTTGATTGGTTTACAGATGGGTCTGTCGTTCGCGACCTTTGTCGATCCTGCCAGCCACCTCAACATGCCTGTCCTCGCCCGCTTCATGGACATGCTGGCAATGCTGCTGTTTTTAGTTCTCAATGGCCATCTGTGGCTGATTTCGATGCTGGTGGATACCTTTCATACGCTACCGATAGGCGGAGATCCGGTGAACAGTGACGCGTTTATGGCCATTACCCGCTCCGCGAGTATGATTTTCGTTAATGGCGTTATGCTGGCATTACCCATCATTACCCTGCTGCTGACCATTAACCTGGCGATGGGTTTATTGAACCGAATGTCTCCACAATTCTCCCTTTTTGTTATCGGTTTCCCGATTACATTGACGGTCGGTATTTTGCTCATGGTTGCCATGATGCCATTAATCGCGCCTTACACCGAACGTGTATTTGGTGAGATTTTCAATCTATTAGCCGATATAGTCGGTGAACTGCCAAAGAAATAACAACCCATACTTTTTATATAGTCTTCCTAAGGAAATTCCTAAAATCAATTCAAGGAATCACCCCCTAAGATATACCTGACGCGGGTTAATTGTTTTTAAGGTTCTCACAGAACACAACATTTACTTTACTTTGAGATGATTCCTGGCAAATTATACGTAACTTTACGGGATAGTGGTTTCGCCTGAGGTCGTCCTGCTCATTGTTTATTACTTTTTTGCCTGGTGGTTCAGGGACCTCTGGCGAGGGTGAATTATCGTTACGCATTGAGTGAGGGTATGCCATGTCAACGATTATTATGGATCTATGCAGTTATACCCGGTTGGGACTAACGGGGTATCTCGCAAGCCGGGGGGTAAAGAAACGAGAAATTAACGACGTAACAACCGTTGATGAACTCGAATCGGCATGTGTGGCACTACAACCCACGGTGGTGTTTATTAATGAGGACTGCTTCATTCATGATCCTGTCAGCAGTCAGCATATAAAAGAAATCATTACTCAACACCCCCGGACGTTATTTATTGTATTTATGGCAATAGCTAATATTCACTTTGATGAATATTTGTTAGTCCGCAAGAATTTATTGATCAGTTCAAAGTCAATAAAGCCTGAGTCCCTGGACGATATTTTGGCTGACTATCTTAGTAAAGAGAAAAAGAGTATTGGGCACATTAATTTACCCACGTTATCACTGAGCCGGACGGAATCCAGCATGCTCAAAATGTGGATGTCTGGGCAGGATACCATCCAAATATCCGATCAGATGAATATTAAAGCTAAAACGGTATCATCTCATAAAGGTAATATTAAAAGGAAAATTAAAACGCATAATAAGCAGGTGATCTATCATGTCGTTCGTCTGACCGACAATGTGACCAGCGGTATCTTTGTAAATATGCGTTAAGAGTTTGAAGGATCACCCTCCTGAACGGAGGGCGAATAAAATTAATCACTGAGTTCAACAAAAATCCCGTCCGGGTGACCTTTTTCATTAAAGAACCAGATACCGAGCGGGTAATCATCAAGTGACACCAGGTACATCGTACCTTCATTGAATTCTTCAATAGCCAGCACGACACCCGGACGGCGCGGACCACCGTCCGTCTTGACCGTAACCCGATCGTTTACCTTCATATCCATCCTCCTGTTTCATTTGTGCCAGTGTAGAACAATTCTCAATAACTGGCAGCCTCCGCACGTTTGGCTGGCTATTTTTTCTACCGACTATACTTGTTGGTGGGCCTGACGATGAGGTGAGACGGATGAGTACAGTGAAAGAGTACAGCGACACCGCAAAGCGGGACGTTAATGTCGACGTTGATGCCCTGCTGGCTGCAATAAACGAGATTTGCGAGAGCGAAATCCATCGGGTCGCTGATGACGATGGTCAGCGCGTTAGCATCGATGGGCGGGACTACCACACCTGGCGTGAACTGGCGGAAGCGTTCGAGCTTGATATTCACGACTTTAGCGTGACGGAAGTGAATCGCTAGAAAGAAAAAATCCCGGCCATGGGGTGGCCGGGATAAAACTTGCTCTCGCAAGAAGCACTTGAAAATTCGTTACACCAGGGAATCTGATGTAACTGGCACCATATCCTCAAACTTATTGCATGACAAGGTAATATTCCTGACCTGAATAATTTAATGGCGCAATATTTCCATCGCGGGCAAATCTATCAACGCCCGCGCCATGCCGCTTATCTGTATTTGATACTGATTTTTCGCTGAGTGGCCTTACGTAAAAATGAGATTTGTCTTACCTGACTGCAAGGAGCAGACCATGCCAACCCTTGACGACCCATTGCTGGTGTTTTCCGATGTTGACGGCACACTCCAGGATAGCCACACCGGCGACTGGCAACCGGCGGCTGACTGGCTTGCCCGACTTCGTCGACACCATATTCCCCTGATCCTCTGCAGTAGCAAAACTGCCGCTGAGATGATTGCAGTGCAACGCATGGTGGGTCTGGAAGGCCTGCCCTTTATTGCCGAGAACGGCGCTGTCATTCAGCTTGATGAACACTGGCAGGATCACGAAAACTATCCGCGCATTATTACAGGCTCTTCCCACGACGAGATTGCTAAAGTTCTCAGCGAATTGCGCAGTCGCGATGGCTACAAATTCACAACCTTTAGCGAAATGGACGAACACATTCTCGCTGATGTCACCGGTCTTCCTCCTGCACAAGCTTCGCTCGCCCGTTTGCAGGAAGCGTCTGAGACTTTAATCTGGCGGGATAGCGATGAACAGATGCAGACTTTCGATGCCGAACTGGCCCAGCTCGGCTTACGTTTCGTGCAGGGAGCAAGGTTCTGGCATGTCCTTGACGAGCGTAGCGGAAAAGATCAGGCAGTGAACTGGTTAATACGCCAGTACCGTCATTATGACGGTACGAGCCATATCACTATAGGGTTAGGAGATGGCCCCAACGATGCGCCACTGTTGGATACCGTTAATTTCGCTATTGTATTAAAAGGGCTGAACCGCCAGGGGATCCGCTTGCAATATGATACGCCAGGGCGGGTATACCGCTGCACCCTTGAAGGCGCAGCGGGGTGGCGAGAAGGAATGGACTATGTGTTAGGTAATGGCGACACGCCGTCTTCGGCGCAAACCTGATTGCGGCCATTATTTTTTGCCTGATACAAACGACTGTCGGCAACAGACTGGAGATGTTCGAAGTCATAGTTGCCGCTTTCCTGCGCGCTACACACCCCGAGTGAGGCAGTCACACGAATGGTCTTGCTCTTTTGCACAAAAATTTCTTTGCCGCTGATACGCTGGCGGATTTTTTCTGCAACAGCAGTCGCATCCGCAAGTGTCGCACCGGGGAGCAATACGCAAAACTCTTCCCCCCCGACACGCCCGGCCACGTCCTGCTCGCGGATCGATTTACCAATCAGGCCCGCAGCATAAGACAACACCAGGTCTCCTGCCTGATGACCGAAGCGATCGTTGACGCGTTTAAAATGGTCGAGATCGATTTGAATCACCGAGAGCGGGAGATTTTGCGCCGCGCACTCATTTGTCAGGGTTCTGGCGCGTTCAAACAACGCGCCGCGATTATTCAGCCGTGTTAATGGGTCATACCAGGCCTGCCATTGCAATGTATGCTGGAGCTGGAACATATTGCTGACCATCCGCCGGATCACGCCCCAGGAGAGCAGCAGCATGGTGGTGAACAGGAGCCACAATAAGGCCAGGGCGATACTGATACTGCCAAAATCACCACGTAAACCCTCACGCAGCGTTTGGATACGTAACACACTGCCTTCGAAATGTTTGAGTTTTTCCCAGCTCACGAATCGCGTCCCCAAACGCAAGCCGCCCGCGGTATCTTTGGCCATCTCCCGTTTCAGTTGCGCGCGCTCCTCGCTGGAAAATTGTTGCCCCGCAGTTCCGTGCTCTGCGGTTGTGGTTAGCAAAGCAAACTGCGCATCGTACAACTGATATTCTCCCTTATCCTGACTCTGGCGCGCTTCCGTCAGTAGTGCCTTCATTGATGACACAGGAAAACTCATTGATAGCACGCCATACCAGTAATTTTGATAATCCAGCGGAACACTGGCGGTCACCATTGAATCAGCAAGACTCACTTCATGTGCTTCGTCACTAAACCAGCGTACACCGCGCAGTTTGTTTTCACGCTCGCTTTGTCCGGTAAACCAGGGGCTGGTCAGATACTGGTAATAGTGCTGAACAATTTCATTATTGTTCCCGACAGGTAATGTGGAGATAAAAAAACCCGCCCGGGAGACATAGAGCGCGCGGCGCGGAAACATAGTGGCGCTGGAGGAAAAACGGAACAGATAGCCGAGCTCCATCGCGGCAGTTAGTTCATTATGCAATAACGGATTGTCACGGCTTAGCGAGGCGCTTTGACCAACAAAATAGTCTGACACGCCATATAAAGGCAGCGTCCGGCGGTTATCGAGGCCTATTTGCCAGTAAGGAAGGATGCGCTCCTGTTCAAACTCCGCCTGTATGTTACGTAAAACATCGAAAGCGAGCGGCGTTTGTACCGCAGACTGCATGCCGTTGCGAAAAAATAGCAGACGATCGATGCCTACCTGCATCTGCCTGTCCAGCACATTAGCAACATTATCCAGCGCGTTACGCTGACTGACGACATACGCGCCTTTCATCACAATGACTTCACGCCATGTCAGTACCGTAGAACAGACCAGCACAATAACAAAACAGAGATTCACGACCCGGCTGGGAACAAACCAGGTTTTGACAAACGCAAGTCGCGGAGGACTTTTAACGACTTTATCCTGCCCCACAAAGACTCCATGAATAAACGCAACGCTGAATGCTTTATGCGATTGCCAACGGCAAATAACTAAAAGAAGAAAAACGCCCGGGCATGCCGGGCGTTTGAGATGGCTATGCCTCTTCGCAAAGCTTTCGTCCTTCACCGGGAACCAGTTCATCTTCCCGAAAGGCTTCACGTTTTACGACGTAACCGTCATACCAGCGACACTCCACCATCCCGCTGGAATAACCGGTAACAATCATGCACTGCCCACCATTTTTTGCTTTTACTTCATCACTGATCAAAAAGACCATCTTTGCCTCCTGTATCAGGGTGAAACGATTTCACCTTAGACGAAGTTTCAACCTTTTGCGTAGTGGCAAAATCGAGAATTCAGGCATGCGTTCCACGCAAGCGTGCAATAAGTTTCACCGCCGATAACACTATCGCGCCGATGATAAAACCTAAAACCAGATTAGCCAGCACAGGAATCAATGCCGCAACCAGGGTATTACTGCCTTGCGCCATGTGTTCAATAGCGTGGTGTAACGGCGCGACACCATGTACCACAATGCCACCGCCAACAAGGAACATTGCCAGCGTCCCGACGACAGACAATATTTTCATTAGCCAGGGCGCAACAAATAACAAGCTTTTACCCAGCGCCTGGGCCAGTGCGGCGCGTTTTTCTGCCAGCCAGTAGCCCATATCGTCCAGCTTGACGATAATGCCCACCAGACCATATACCCCAATCGTGACCAGTACCGCAATTCCGGAAAGAATCAGTACCTGATTTAACAGCGGTGCTTCGGCCACAATCCCCAGGGTGATGGCGACAATTTCTGCCGACAGAATAAAATCGGTGCGAATTGCGCCTTTAACCTTATCGCGTTCGAATTCGCGCGGATCTTGTGAAGCCATCGCGTTCAGCCGCTGCTCGCGCGCTTCCTGCGTTTCTTTATGTTTACGGGCCTCAAAGCTGTGCAGTACCTTCTCGACACCCTCAAAACATAAAAAAGCCCCGCCAATCATTAATAGCGGCGTAACGGCCCAGGGGATAAAAGCACTGATCAACAGTGCCAGCGGCACCAGAATCACTTTATTGAGCAGTGACCCTTTTGCGACGCTCCAGACGACGGGTAATTCACGGTTTGCGCGTACGCCGGTGACCTGTTGAGCATTAAGGGAAAGATCGTCACCCAGTACGCCAGCGGTCTTTTTTGCCGCCAGTTTACCCATCACAGAGATGTCATCCAGCAACGTGGCTATGTCATCAAGTAAAGTTAATAAGCTACTACCTGCCAAAATGGTCTTCCTTATTGATTGTCTGCATTTTTTTGCCTGTTGATTCTCTTAGTATGATGTAAAAAAGCAACAGCGAAAATCCTCAAGCGCAAGACAACAAAAATTTAACAGATAAAATACAATTAACCGCTCGCCAGGGCGATAGTTTTGACGTTTACTATATGCCTCCTTTTTATTTTGCTGTGAGTGAGTATGCGTTTCAGGCAAGTTTTACCGCTTATTGGTGCACTTTTCGCGCTGTATATTATTTGGGGTTCCACGTACTTTGTTATTCGCATCGGGGTTGAAAGCTGGCCACCGTTTATGATGGCTGGCGTGCGTTTTCTGTCTGCCGGCATTTTACTCATGGCATTCTTGCTCATTACTGGCCATAAACTTCCCTCGCTGCGTCCCCTGCTTAACGCGGCACTGATTGGCGTGTTATTACTGGCCGTAGGCAACGGTTTTGTGACCGTAGCGGAACATCAGAATGTCCCTTCCGGCATCGCTGCCGTCGTCGTAGCGACCGTTCCGCTCTTTACGCTCTGCTTTAGCCACTTCTTTGGTATCCAGACCCGTAAATTAGAGTGGATGGGCATTGCTATTGGCCTTGCGGGTATCATCCTGCTTAATAGCGGCGGCAACCTGAGCGGTAACCCGTGGGGGGCGCTGATGATCCTTGTCGGCTCGCTGAGTTGGGCATTTGGTTCCGTCTACGGTTCACGTATTGAATTACCCACCGGCATGATGGCTGGCGCAATCGAAATGCTGGCAGCAGGTATCGTATTGCTGGCCGCTTCCGTGCTCAGCGGCGAGAGAATGACCACACTACCAACGATGCAGGGCTTTATGGCGGTCGGCTATCTGGCCATATTCGGTTCCGTGATTGCCATCAATGCCTATATGTACCTGATACGCAATGTCAGTCCGGCTATTGCCACCAGCTATGCCTACGTTAACCCGGTTGTGGCCGTTTTGCTTGGCACCGGTTTTGGCGGCGAACATCTTTCCAGCATCGAGTGGCTTGCGCTCGGGATTATCATTATGGCTGTCGTACTGGTTACGCTCGGGAAATACCTCCTCCCTGCCCGCCCCGTGGTTAGCCCTTGTGAAGCGGAAAAGTAGCGTTCATTGATAAATGCCTAGTGTGTCGATCTGCGCGGTGTCGCCTCCCCCGCAGATCCACTCCTCAAGCCGCTCAGCCAGGGCATCGTCCGTTAATTTAAGCCGCCCGCGTAGCGCACATTCCCAGACAATCAGTACCCGCCACCCCTGTTCGCGCAGCAATGCACTATCGCGGCTATCACGCAGGACGTTTTTACCGATTTTTTCCAGCCAGAATTCAGTACGTGTCGCAGGGACTTTAAATAAATAGCAATCGTGGTGGTGCCAGAAACAACCGTGGGTAAAAATTACGGCGCGATACTCGTCCAACACAAAATCAGGGCGTCCGGGTAACGCGGCATCCTGGACACGAAATGTCAGGCCAAGCGCGTCCAGTAGCGAAGCAAGCCGTTTTTCGATTGCCGTGTCACGGGTAGCAATGGCACGCATGTTTTTGCTGCGCGTCGCTTTATCGTGAACATCTGCCATTCGCCCCCCTTGCGCTATTAGCCTGGTTTATGATGACAAAAACGATGCAATATATCGTTATCCAGCCCGTGGTAATCACCCTGCAATTCCGCGCTGATTTTTGCCATAAACTGCACCAGATAATCGGCATTATGTTGCGCCAGCGCTCTCCCCTTTTCCGTCTGCATAGTGGCGGGCAAGGTCAGCAACTTGGTTCGAAAATGGTCCAGTGCATAGCGTTTATCATTGAGTTCACGCCCGTCGGCAAATGGATCGCGACTATCAAATAAGGCCACACCCAGCGAACCGGCAACGGCAAAAACGCGCGCCAGACCGATGGCGCCTAACGCTTCAAGCCTGTCGGCATCCTGAACAATTTTCGCTTCCAGCGTTTGTGGCGCGATCCCGGCACTGTAGCTGTGCGCCTCAATAGCGTGACGTAACGCGGGGTGGCGTTCTTCCGGGAAAGATGGAAAATCCGAGCGCAGAATAGCTGTCGTTTTTTCCGCCGCCATACGTGAAGCTAACGAACGCTGCGGATCATTTTTTGCCAGGCTAACGATATCGTGAAAATAGCAGGCGGTCAGAATCACCAGCGCATCAACTTCCTGCCCCTCCATAAGATGCCGGGCGGTACGCCAGACCCGGCGAAAATGGGCGACATCGTGGGCTGCATCAGCCTGCGTATAATGTCGTTCAACCCATGCGTCGAAGCGCTGCTGCCATTCAGTTAATGTCATGCTTACTCCATCCCGGGAAAACCGTAACCATAGCATTATTTTATTTCATTGCTTAAGCGTTCGTCCCGCAAAAGGGTATTCCATGCAATCCCACCCAATATGAGCCCTACCGTGCCGAGAGACAGGGAACTACGTAAGCCAGTGTCATTGCCCCGATACAACAGGCTCTCTATCGGACAACTCACCCACCGGTATTGCAGTGGTATGATTGACAGTCCAGCCATCCGAAACAAACCAGGCATAGTGAGGTCTTGCGGAACTTATCTTCTTGTGTTTTTCCTCTGTAATCATTCAGCCTAAAAATTATTAAAAACATTTAGTGTGTCTCATGTATTGAAAGAGCCGCATAAAATGGCTGTATATTTATCTTATATTCTGTGGCACTATTCCGGGACTATCAGCATTGAGATGCTTCTGGTTTATTCATCATTCTTTTCTTCGATATTTCGCCTGGGATAACCCAGGCTTTTTTTTATTTTTTATTTGTTGTGAAAATACAAACCATACAAAAATTCACCAATCGAATAAAATGCATTAAGACTATAATCCAACACCAACCATGCACAATAAAAATACCATAAAATCAATCGAATAAATACATAAACACTTTCAGATTCATAATCTAAATATCACCCCAAAAAGAAATATTTTGCAATATTTTAAATAATTTGCTTACATATTTGGCGTAAAAATTAATGAACTTCATAGAATAGTATTCAGTTTGTAATTTCGGATGAAATTGCAAATATTCATATAAATTATGATCTCAAGGGAATAGATTATGAAAAGAAAAGTACTGGCGATTGTAGTGCCTGCGCTATTATTTGCAGGCGCAGCAAATGCGGCGGAAATTTATAATAAGAATAGTAATAAAGTCGATTTATACGGAAAAATGGTCGGCGAACGCGTCTGGTCTGACACCGATAAACACAACAGCGAAAACGAAGATACCTCTTACGCCCGTATTGGCATCAAGGGCGAAACGCAGATCAATAGCGAACTGACCGGGTTTGGGCAGTGGGAATATAATATGGATGCCAGCCATCCAGAAGGCGCTCAAAGTGAAAGTACACGTCTCGCCTTTGCCGGTCTGAAATTTGGCAACTTTGGCTCTTTTGACTATGGTCGCAATTACGGCGTCGCTTACGATGTCGCGGCGTACACCGATATGTTGGTTGAATGGGGCGGCGATTCCTGGGCTTCTGCTGACAACTTTATGAACGGCCGTACCAATGGCGTTGCAACCTACCGCGTCACCGATTTCTTCGGTGAAGTCGACGGACTTAATCTGGCGCTGCAATATCAAGGCAAAAACGACAACCGGAGCGTAAAAAAACAGAACGGCGACGGATACAGCATGTCAGCCTCTTATGAGTTCGACGGTTTTGGTTTTGCCGCCACCTACGGTAAAGCAGACCGTACTGACGAGCAGGCTGCTGACCGTAAAGGTGATAATGCTGAGGTCTGGTCTGTCGCGGCAAAATACGATGCCAACAACGTTTATGCTGCATTAATGTACGGCGAAACACGTAACATGACCGTCGAGAAAGACGACCAGTTTGCCAATAAAACGCAGAACTTCGAAGCAGTTATTCAATACCAGTTTGATTTCGGCCTGCGTCCGTCTCTGGGTTATGTCTACTCTAAAGGCGATGATCTGAGCCGTCGTGGTAGCTTTAAAGGCGGTGACGCCACCCGTGTAAACTACATCGAACTCGGTACCTGGTACTACTTCAACAAAAACATGAACGTCTACGCGGCATACCAGTTCAACCTGCTGGATAACACGCAATATGTTCGTGAGACTGGTATCAATAAAAACGACCAGTTCGCAATGGGTATTGTTTACCAGTTCTAATCTCACTTTTCTTTCAAAGCCCGCCGCGAGCGGGCTTTTTTGTGGCAAAAGCACAGTCCTGCCGCAGAATAAAGCATGTAATGATAAAATTTACTGGAGTAATGAGAAAAACATCTGTGACGAGAGTCGTTGAAAGCGAGGCGCGTAACTGATTGAATAATGGCGGAGAGAGGGGGATTTGAACCCCCGGTAGAGTTGCCCCTACTACGGTTTTCGAGACCGTCCCGTTCAGCCGCTCCGGCATCTCTCCGTTTCAATGGTTGCCATGATGCCAGGTAATTTGGCATTTTAACAGACCCTGTCCCGTTAATTTGGTTCAAGTGGCGAGTTTGCGAGCAAAGCGATGATTAAGTGGCCCTGGAAAACAAAGGAAGCCTCTCACGGTGCGGAATTCCCATGGGAAGATGCGTTAAATATCCCCGTGTTAGCGAGCCTTTCTTTAGATGAACAAGAGAAACTGGTTCAACTTGCAGACCGTTTTTTGCAACAAAAGCGGTTAGTTGCCTTGCAAGGTTTCGAACTGGATGCGCTAAAGAGCGCGCGTATCAGCATGCTCTTTTGCCTGCCGGTACTTGAACTCGGCCTTGAATGGCTGGATGGTTTCCATGAGGTGCTCATCTACCCTGCTCCATTTGTCGTTGACGACGAATGGGAAGATGGCATTGGTCTGGTGCATAGCCAGCGCGTCGTTCAGTCGGGGCAAAGCTGGCAACAAGGCCCCATTGTTCTGAACTGGCTGGATATTCAGGATTCGTTCGATGCATCGGGTTTTAACCTGATCATTCACGAAGTCGCCCACAAACTGGACACCCGTAATGGCGACCGGGCAAACGGTATCCCGTTCATTCCCTTGCGTGAAGTCGCGGCCTGGGAGCATGACCTGCATGCGGCGATGGAAAACATCCAGGATGAAATCGATCTGGTGGGAGAAAGCGCGGCCAGTATTGATGCCTATGCGGCAACCGACCCTGCGGAGTGTTTTGCCGTACTATCGGAATATTTTTTCAGCGCACCTGAATTGTTCGCCCCACGTTTCCCGGCGCTCTGGCAACGTTTCTGTCAGTTTTATGGCCAGGATCCGTTATCACGCCTGCGCGATCGGCCTTTTTCAGCCAATGACCCCGTGAGCCGTGTGCACTAAAAAGGCAATCTGCGCTTTAATTCACCAGTTGAATCAGCTAGTTAAATTAGGTGTTGACACATACGAACGCGGCAAGTAGTATGCGCCCCGTTCACACGATTCCTCTGTAGTTCAGTCGGTAGAACGGCGGACTGTTAATCCGTATGTCACTGGTTCGAGTCCAGTCAGAGGAGCCAAATTTGAAAACCCGCTTAAGGCAACTTAAGCGGGTTTTTGCTTTTCTGGCCTCATATCCACTTCTCTGCCAGCACCTGCAATTCGCCTTTCAGCCAGTCCGTTGCCGCCCGCTTACCACTACGTTTATGCGAATAGATTTTTACTTCAAACGACGGCACGGCAAAGGGTAGCTCAAAGATAGCTAACTGCGCCGCTTGTTTCATCTTCCCGGCGGCAAAACGCGGGATAGCGAGCAACAGGTCGCTCTGCTCAATAATGAATGGCGCACTGAGCATTGAGGGCGTTTTTATCGTAACCCGCCGCGTATGCCCCATCCGTTCCAGTTGCAAATCTAAAATACCCTGCTTCTCGTTCCAGGGGGTGACTACCAGATGCCTGGCCGCAAGGTAATCCGTCAGCGTCAGTCGCGTGCGCTGGTTGTTGCTGATAACAACATACTCATCTTCAAACCAGACAATTTCTTCCAGTTCCGGATGCGCCACGTCATCCGGCGCACTGAACCCCAGCGCCAGATCAATCTCCCCGGCAAGCAACTCTGTTAGCGCCGGGCTGTGCGGCAAATAGCGCAGCTCAAAACGCAGGCCAGGAGCCGTCTGCTGCAGCCGATTCATCAGGGCCGGGAAAATACAAAAAGCGGTGAAATCCGTAATGGCAATCTGAAAGCAGTCACTGCTGCTGGCAGCGTCAAATGCAGGTTGTGGCGTCAGCTCCTGATTGAGCGATTTTAGCGCCGTGGCGATTGCTGGCGCGATCTGGGTCGCATAAACACTGGGGCACATCCGGTGGCCCTCGCGGTAAAACAGTGGGTCGTTTAACGCAACGCGTAGACGTGAGAGTGCATGACTGAGTGCAGAAGTACTCATTGCCAGCTCTTCGGCAGCGGTTCTGACGGAACGGTGACGATAGATGGCATCGAAAACGGGTAAAAGGTTCAGATCGAGGCGTCGTAAAGCAGGATGCATAATATTCATCAACCAGTGATTTCATTGCACTTAATTCTTTTAACAATAACCCTTATGCTTAACGCCAGCAATTTGAACCCACGCATAACAGACAGGAAGATCAATGAGCATCACGATTCGCCAGGCACGCCCAACGGACGCAAAAGCCATCTTTGACATGATTTATGAACTGGCGGTATACGAAAAGGCCCCGGAAGAGGTAGTGACCACCCCGGACGAAATCAGCGCCACTCTGTTTGGCGCCGACAGTAAAACTGAGGCGTTAATCTGCGAGATCGATGGCAAAGTGGCGGGTTATGCGGTCTTCTTCACCAGCTACTCTACCTGGCTCGGACGCAACGGTATCTATATGGAAGATTTGTACATATCCCCTGACTATCGCGGCGCCGGGGCAGGCAAAGCCTTGTTGAAATACATTGCGCAATGCGCGGTACAACGCAAATGTGGTCGTCTGGAATGGAGCGTGCTCGACTGGAACAAGCCGGCAATTGATTTCTATCTGAGTATCGGCGCAGTGCCGCAAAGCGAGTGGGTACGCTATCGTCTTGATGGCGATGCGCTGCTGAAATTCGCGCAATAACCTGCAATGCGCGCATCCCCCGACGCCATTTGTTCGCGGGGGATGCTGTGTTCAAATCTGGTAATCAATCACCTCTTCGTCCGGTTCCATCACCTGACGTTTGATATCCTCAACCGACAACCCTGCATTACAGAGTTCAATAAAACGCCAGACGTAATTGCGCTGCAGTTGACCACGTTTAAGACCAAGCCAGACGGTATTCGCATCGAACAGATGACGCGTGTCCAGACGCACCAGTTTGCCCTCTTCGTTCTCCCCGCTCGACTGCTCGGCCACCAGCCCGACCCCCAGCCCCAGCTCAACGTAGGTTTTGATGACATCCGAATCCTGGGCGCTGAGCACGATATCAGGCAACAGCCCCTTACGACCAAAAGCTTCATCAATACGGGAACGTCCGGTTATCCCCTGCCGGTAGGTGATAAGCGGCCAACGGCTTATCTCTTCCAGAGTGAGCGGGGATGTTTGCAGCAATGGATGATCTTTCGGTACCAGCAGGCTGTGGTGCCAGCGAAACCAGGGAAAGGCGGCGAGCGTATTGTCATTACTGAGTCGCTCACTGGCGATGCCAATATCAGCGCCACCATTGTGCAGCAGCGTCTCAATCTCCTGCGGCGTTCCCTGAATCAGTTCCAGACGGACTTCCGGGAACAGCGCACGGAACGATTTAATGACCGTGGGCAAACTGTAGCGGGCCTGTGTATGCGTTGTCGCAATCGTCAGCACACCGGATGTATCATTTGTGAAAAGGTCAGCGAGGCGGCGCACATTGCTCGCCTCATTGAGAATACGTTCGGCTATCACCAACAGCGCTTTACCCGGCTCGGTCATACCCAGCAGCCGTTTGCCCCGGCGGATGAAAATCTCAATCCCCAGCTCTTCTTCAAGCTCGCGGATATGACGACTCACCCCGGATTGCGATGTATAGAGCATGTTGGCGACTTCGGTGAGATTATAATCCCGGCGCGCCGCTTCCCGGATAATTTTCAGTTGCTGGAAATTCACCCTTCCCTCCAGGGCCATCAGACATAACGCTATTGTTAAAGTCTGAGGCCTGGCAGAACAAATAATAAAAACCAGCATGTTATTCCGTAATGGAATAACGGTTAACTCACCAGCTGTAGCTCCTGGCTATCCATGGCCGGACGACTTACCAGAGACATAAGAATATCTTTTACCGCCTGTGCCTGCGGGGAGAGCGTGCCGCGGGCAGAAACGTTCAGAGAGAGCGGTAACGTCATCGACGGCGTGGTAATACGCGCCATCCAGCCATTGGCCGCACTGCTCAGGGAACGGGCAGCAGATTCCGGCAGCACCGTCACCCCCATACCACTGGCAATTGCCGCCGTCAGGGTGGCGATCGACTCGATTTCACCGATGATTTTTGCCGTCAGACGACGCAATGAGAATGCTTCATCAACACGCAGACGCACCGCGCTGTAATCACGTGGCAGGAACAGATTCATCTCCGCAACTGCAGTCAAATCAACGCTTTGGCCTGGACAATCGCGTGTACCAACCAGATAAAGATCCTCTTTTAGCAGCGGTAAGCTGGTGATACCGGAACCCGGCGCGCGCTCATACAGCACGGCCATATCGAGTTGACCACTGAGGAGTTTATCGTTCAGTACCGTGCCGCTGTTTTCATGCAAATAGACGGTAACTTCCGGTAATTCTGAGCGCACCGCCTGCAGCAACGGCATCGTAACGGAAGAGGCTGCCGTTCCCGGCGCAAGCCCGATAGAGACCTGTCCACGCAGACATTGCCCTACATTGTTCACCGCCAACTGTGCCTGTTCGCACTGACGCAGGATAGTCCGCGCATGAGCATAGAGGATCTTGCCCGCCTCGGTCGGTGTCACGCCGCGCTTGGTGCGAATCAGCAGTTGTTGATCCAGTTCACCCTCCAGCGTAGCCACCTGCTGGCTCAGCGCGGGCTGCGCGATATGCAGTACCTCAGCGGCCTGAGTCAGGCTGCCGATATCGACGATTTTTACGAAGTATTTCAGGCGTCTTAAGTTCATTTTGCCTCCTGTTCGGAATACCAGTGCCAACGCCGGCAGTCATGTTGTCGGAGGAGTTGCAATATGCTTGCCAGTTTTAGATAAGTCATCCGACCATCGCTAACAGGCTGGATAATAAGAGATTCTGATAATCACAGGGGATGTGATTACTGAAACAGTGGTTTGCCTGATGCCCCATAAGAGACTCCTCTGCCTCATGATGGTGCAAGCGCTCGGCAAATTGCCTTTCTTGCAGGCACATTGTTGAAATAGTCAGCAAACAGTACATGAAAGGTATTGCAGCCTTTGACAAGGCGATCTGGCATCGTTAATATGCGCCCCGTTCACACGATTCCTCTGTAGTTCAGTCGGTAGAACGGCGGACTG